>Ga0307507_10012064_pt1 | contig 10755 bp, 7 predicted proteins | sample 7_EM_MG_FD_207223 | JGI IMG/M metagenome (GOLD analysis project Ga0307507, IMG submission 207223) | Populus trichocarpa ectomycorrhiza microbial communities from riparian zone in the Pacific Northwest, United States - 7_EM | ecosystem: Host-associated > Plants > Roots > Unclassified | place... | reverse complement strand
TGGTCCCAGACCGACACCATGGCGCCGAAGTTCTTGGCTTCTGCGAGATTGGCGCTGTGGTGGTAGCGGTGCAGTTCGGTGCCCATCAGCAGGTAGTTGAGCCAGCCGACGCGGCTGTCGACGTTGAAGTGCGACACCAGGCCCTGCAGGCCGATGACGACGTTCGTCGTGAACAGCACCTCGGGCGAGAAGCCCATGAAGTAGGGCGGGATCGTCAGGATGGCACGCACGATCACGGCGTTGATCGGGTGGCTGATCGCGTGCATCAGCACATAAACCTGCTTCGGCAGATGGTGCGCGACATGGATGCGCCACAGGACGCCGCCGATGCTGCCCCGCGCCTCGTGGCTGACGCGGTGAAGCCAGTACCAAAGAAAGTCGGTGACCAGGATCGACACGATCACGCCGGGCACGAGCGGGACGCCGGCAAGCGCGCTCCCGGGCGAGATGGCATGGGCGGTCACGATGCGGGCCGCTGCGAAGTTCGCCGCGGCAATCGTCGACGCGCCGAGCACCAGGAACGGCAGATCGCGGCGCAGGAAGGTGGCGCGTGTCATGCGCCAGTCGGAGCGCAGCGCGTGCGTCGTCTCGATCACGATCATGAAGACGAGCAGGGCGGCGAGGTAGATGCCGTAATGCCGCCCGAGGGCGGACCGCGGGCCGGACAACTCATGGGCGAGATAGGCCAGCGTCAGCCCGGACACGAAGGGGTAGAGCAGGTAGCGCACCGCCCATTCAAGGCGATCCCGAGCCGGCTTTGACATCATTATTCCCGTGGTTGAACGAGTCGCCTCGTTGGTGGACGTCATGTCCAGTAATGAACCTGATGACCGATATCATCGGGTGCTGTCTCGCGCGGCAGAAGATCGTCGTGCCGCGCGTCGTCCGGAACTGGACACCAGGCCACACGCTGTGCAGGAGTGCCATCAGATGAAGCAAGTGAATGCCCAGCCGGACCCGCCGCGTGTCGATCGGCGCGTCTTGCGCACACGCGGGGCACTGCGCGAGGCGCTGCTCGAGCTGATGGCGGAACGCGGCTGGGACGGCGTCGACATCCAGTCGCTGTGCGCGCGTGCCAACATCGGTCGCTCGACCTTCTATCTGCACTACCCCAACAAGGAAGAGCTGCTCAAGGGCAGCCTCGGCGACCTGCGCGCCGCATTGCGCGCGCAGGCGCCGCGCTCTGCGGCAGTGCCGCTCGGGCAACTGGCGTTTGTCGGTGGGTTGATCGAACACGTCCACCAGCAGCAGCACGTGTTCCGCGCGATGCTGGGGCGGCGTTCAGGTCACTTCGTGCAGGATCGGTTTCGGGAGTTGCTGGTCGATCTGGTCGCCGAGGAGCGGCCGGCAGGCGCCCGGCGCGCATGGCAGGCGCAGGCGACCGTCAACTACCTCGCCGGTGCGTTGTTCCAGCTTTTGACCTGGTGGCTGGCGGCCAGCCGGCCGCAGCGTCCTGACGAGATCGAGGCGCTGTTTCACGCCTTGAGCAGGCCGATCCTGCAGATGGGCGCGAGCGCATAATTCTTGTCAGGCCGCTGGGGCATCAAGGAGGCGAAGATGTTGCAGGGCAGACTGGTCTGTGCATGCTTGGCGTCGATGATCGGCTGGGCCCCGATAGCATTCGCGGCCGACGGCCCCGAGGTCAAGGCACCCGTCAGGCCCGAGAGCACCACCGTCACGGTCGTCCAGCCCAACGATGTGCCCGTACCGCGTGTGCTGCCGGCCTGCGTGCCTGGGAAATGCCCGTTCCCAGGTCAGAAGGTGACGGTGATCGCCACCAAGAGTGCGATCAGCGTGGCGCTGCTCGAAGTGAAGGACGAGTTCGAGGCGGCGACCGGGGCGCAGCTCGAGCTCGTGCGCATGCCAGGCGTCGAGCACTACCCGACGATCATCTCCGACATGACCAACCACACCGGCAAATACGATGCGTCGCTCGCCGGCGCCTGGTGGGTCGGTGACATGGTGGCCGGCGGGCATTTGCTGCCCTACGACAAGTTCTACGACGACCCGCGCTTTCCGAAGTGGAACATCGACGACGTGTTGCCCGGCCCGCGCAGTCTGCTGTCCTACGGCGGCAAGAAATACATGATCGCCTACGACCACGACGGCCAGGTGTTGTACTACCGGCGCGACCTGCTGAACGACCCGCGACACCAGGCGGCGTTCAAGCAGCGATACGGCTACCCGCTGGCCGTGCCGCAGACCTGGGCCCAGCTGCGGGATGCGGTCGAGTACTTCAACGGCCAGGACCTGAACGGCGACGGCACGCCGGATCACGGCATCGTGCTGGCGCTCAAGCCTGGCAGCCAGGGCATGTTCAACTACATGACGCTGTCGGCCTCGTTCGTCATCGGCCCCACGAATGCGCGGCAATACTGGTTCGACCCGCGGACCATGGCGCCGCTGATCAAGAGCCCCGGCCATCTGCGCGCGCTTGAAGTGTTTGTCGACCTCGTCAAGTTCGGTCCGCGCGAGATGCTGACCTGGGACCATGGCCGCGGCTGGGATCACTTTCTGGCCGGCCGCGCCGCGTTCGCGCTGAGCTGGGGCGACCTCGGCGCGCTGGCGCAGCAACCGGGCAGCTACGTGAAAGGCAAGACCGGCGCCGCAACGGTGCCCGGAACGCACGAGTACTACGACATCGCGCAAGGCAAGTGGGTCAAGACCGAAGCCGTCAACCGGGTCGGCAACACGACAGGCGCCTCGTGGGGCGGCGTGATCTCCAAGTACTCGAAGGCGCCTGAGGCCACGTATTTCCTGTTCGCGCTGCTGGCGACCAAGGAGAAGTCGCTGGTGTATGCGGCGCGCGGCTGGGACGGCATCGACCCGGGGCGCAAGTTCCATTTCCTGCCGCCCGAAGGCACGGGCACGCTGGAGCCGTATCTGCGTGCGGGCTGGGACGAGGCCGATGCGCGCGACTACCTGAGCGCGTTCCAGCACATCTTCAGCGACAAGCAGCAGTTTCCCTATCTGCGCATCCCGGGGGCTTACAGCTATTGGCTGGCACTGGACCTGCATTTGGTCGAGGCGGCGAGCGGGCAACTGAGTCCGGCGGCGGCGCTCGATGCGACCGCCGTCGACTTCGAAGAGATCACGATCCGGCTCGGCCGCGAGCGGCAGCGCGAGGCGTATCGAACGTCGTTGGGCTTCTGATCGTGCGCATGCCCCGGGTCTTCCAGGCCGCGCCGCTGGGCATCGCAACCAAGCTGACCGTTGGCTTCGGGACACTCGTCGGCCTGACGCTGCTCGTCGTCGCGCTCGGCATCGTGGCCGACCGCGACGCGACGCGAGACATCGGCGTGAGCGAGGCCGTCAGCGCGCCGGCCTCGCTGGCGTCGGCCCAAGCCCAAGAGGCGCTGCTTCGCATGCAGCTTCATCTGCGCGGCTACCTGGTGCTCTCCGATGCCGAAGACATCGAGCAGTACCGTGCGGCGGGCCAGGCGTTCGAGAAGGCGCTGGCATCGCTGCAGGGCCTGGCCACCGGCTGGCAGGAAGACGAGCGGCACTCGGTGCAGGCCCTGACCGAGAGCTACGCGCGCTGGAGGCGTTTGCCGCCGCAGCTGTTCGAGCTGCACGAGGACACTTTGCGCAACCGGCCGGCGCTGCGTCTGTCGCGCGTCGACGTGCAGGCGCGGCGCGTTCGCGTGCTGGCCGAATCCGAAGCGATGATCCTGCTGCAGAAGGCGCGCCCCGGCGACGCGGCGAACCGCGAAACGCTCACCGCGATGCTCACCTTCCAGACTTCGTTCGATACGCTGGCCACCAACGTGATGGCCTTCGGCGCCTCGGGCGAAGGCAACTTCAGGCTGACGTACGGCGCTCAGCTGGTCACCAATGCGGCATTGTGGGACGCGCTCGACGCGCGCCGGCCGTGGCTGACACCCCGGCAGCGCGAGCACCTGGACCGCATCGCTGCGGCGCGCGCCGAACTCAACGACCTGACCTTGCAGATCCGCACGATCCTCGACACCGATCGTGCCTACGAAGACCTGTACCTGTATCGCACCGAGGTCGTGCCGCAGGCGCGAACGCTGCTCGATCTGCTGCACCAGATCACCGCGAGGCAGCAGACGCAACTGCAGGCCGACCTCTCACGCGCTCGCGGGAGCCTGGCCCGCTCGAGCGAACAGACAGTGGCCGGCGGCTTGCTGGCGCTCGCGGTCGGCGTGGCCATGGCGTTCCTGTTTCGGCGCAGCATCGTCCGGCCGATACGGCGCCTGACCCAGGTGGCCGGACGGATCGCTGGCGGCGACCTTGCGGCCCGCGCGCACGTCGAAGCGCGGGACGAGACCGGCATGCTGGCCGCGAGCTTCAACACGATGACGGCGCGCCTGGCAGAGACGATCGCCAACCTCGAAGCCGCCTACGCGGAAGCCCACCAGGCCAAGAGCGCGGCCGAGATCGCGAACCAGGCGAAGAGCAGCTTCCTGGCCAATATGAGCCACGAGATCCGCACGCCGATGAACGCGATCCTCGGCATGTCGTATCTCGCGCTGCAAAGCGGCCTCGACGCGCAGCAGCGCAACTACATCCAGAAGGCGCACGCCTCGGCCGAATCACTGCTCGTCATCATCAACGACATCCTCGATTTTTCGAAGATCGAAGCCGGCAAGCTCGACATAGAGGCCATCCCGTTCAACCTGGGCGACGCGCTGGACAACGTCGTCAACGTGCTCTGCATGCGGGCCGACGAGAAGGCGCTGGAACTGCTGCTCGCGCTGCCGCCGCAACTGCCGACGACGCTGCTGGGCGACCCCTCGCGGCTGGCCCAGGTGTTGCTCAACCTGGGCAACAACGCCGTCAAGTTCACCGAACAAGGCGAGGTCGTCGTGACCGTGCAGGTGGCAGAGCAGGGCGCCACATCGGTCCGGCTGCACTTCGAGGTGCGCGACACCGGCATCGGCATGAGCCCCGAACAGCAGCAGCGCCTGTTCCAACCGTTCACGCAGGGAGACGCCTCGACCAGCCGGCGCTACGGCGGTACCGGCTTGGGGCTGGCGATCAGCCGGCACCTGGTGCACCTGATGGGCGGCGAGCTCGCGGTCGAGAGCGCGCCAGGCCGCGGCAGCCGCTTCCACTTCGAGCTGCGCTTCGGCCTGCAGCCCGGCACTGCTGCACAGCCGCTCGCGTGGAGCGACGAGGCGCTGCGCGGCACCCGTGCGCTGGTCGTGGACGACAACGCCACCGCGCGCGAGGTGCTCGCCGCGATGAGCCGGGCGCTCGGCCTGACGGTCGATACCGCAGCAAGCGGCGACGAGGCGCTCGCCCTCGTGCGGCAGGCCGACGCGAACGATGCGCCGTACCGGCTGCTGCTGCTGGACTGGAAGATGCCCGGCATGGACGGCGTGGCCTGCGTGCAGGCGCTTGCCGAGGGGGCGCCGCTGCGCCACCCGGCACCGGTTGTGCTGATGGCCACGGCCTTCGGCCTCGAAGAGGTCCGCAAGCGTCTGGCCGAGCGGCAGCTGCAAGTCGGCGCGCTGCTGACCAAGCCAGCCACGCCGTCGACCCTGCTCGACGCCTGCGCCACGGCGCTCGGGCATGCGCCGCCGACCCCCACGCGCAGCGCGCGGCGCGCCGAGGCCCTGCTCGATCATTGGACGGCGCTGGCCGGCGCGCGCATCCTGCTGGTCGAGGACAACGCGTTCAACCGCGAGCTCGCCGTGGACCTGTTGAGCCGCGCCGGCGTGCTCACCACGGTCGCCTGCGACGGGCAGGAGGCGCTCGACATGCTGAGCCAACAGCGCTTCGACGGCGTGCTGATGGACTGCCAGATGCCGGTCCTGGATGGCTACGCAGCAACTCGCCGTCTGCGCCAGCGGCCAGAGTTGCAAGGCCTGCCGGTCATCGCGATGACGGCCAATGCGATGGTCGGCGACCGCGAGGCCGTGCTCGCGGCGGGCATGAACGACCATATCGCCAAGCCGATCGTGGTCGAAGAAATGTTTGCCACCCTGGCCAAGTGGGTGAAGCCGGTCAGAGCCCTGCCGGTAGGCCCCGCGCTGCCGCAGAACGGCATCGATCAACATTGCGGGTTGGCCAATACCGGCGGCAACGAGGTCTTGTACCGCCGCGTGCTGGACCTGTTCCGTGAACGTGAGTCCGACTTCGCGCAGCGTTTCCATGCCGCACGCGCCGCGGGTGACGCGGACTCGGCGCATCGGGCCGTTCACGACCTGAAGGGCGAGGCCGGCACGCTCGGCATGCACGGCTTGGAGCAGGCCGCCGCCGCGCTGGAGCGCGCCTGCATCGACGGCGCAGCCGACGCCGACATCGACGACATCATGCGCAAGGTGTCACAGCATCTCGACGCGGTCATCGACGAACTTCGGGCCATCGAGACCGTGCGTGCCTCGTGATGCGCGGCGCCGGGACGCGAGCCCGCTCGGCCGAATCGGCCTTGTTTCAGATTGCAGCCGCTCTTTCGCACCAACGCCCGTAGGAGTGCGCCGACAGCGTGTGCCGGCGTTCGCTGGTGCGTGCCGCTGTATTCGCTGCGTATCGTTCTGCTCAAGGCCCGCGATGGTCGCGGGCGGTTTGAACGAGGAGCTTGCGATGAAGAAGACTACTTCCGTGTGGATCTGCGGCGCGATGCTGGCCGCCGCCTCGACACTCGCCCTGGCAGACCGGGCCGAGGCCGCCACCAGCACCCGCCAGCAGCGCATGGACGAGGCGCTCGCCGACTACCGCGCAGGGCAACCGGGTGCGAGCGCCGACAAGGGCTCGGCGGACTGCGCGCAGATGTCCGACGGCGGTACGTTCGCGCGCGCCGAGGCATCGATCAAGCGCGGTGCCTGCAAGACCGGCCACGCGATCGAGCGCGGCGTCAACAAGACCGGCCACGCGATCGGCAACGCCGGGCGCAAGACCGGCGACGCATTGCGCCGCACCGGCGAGAAGATGGGTGGCTCGCCCGACAAGGCGAAGAGCGAGGAGACCCCGCGCTGATCCGCGAGCGCGGCGGCGCGCTCTGAGATCTACGCCGGCAGGAAGTTGTGGACTTCGCACGCTTGGCGTGCTCGCTGCTCCTCGCTGGCGGGCACGCTTGCACAGTGCGTGACTTTGGACCGCTCGGCTGCTTGCCGGCTGGCATGCTGTTTGACTACCATGGCCCAACAGCACGAAAGTGATCAGATGGGACGCATGGACAAACTCAACCCGCAGGGCGACCTGTTGAGTGCCTCTGCGCCGTCTGGCTTGCCGGCCGCGCAGCCGACCGACCGACGCACCGGCAAGGACCGCCGCACCGCGGAAGTCGGTCCGCCCGGCAAGCGCGAGCGCCGCACGGCACTGGAGGCGCGCAAGCCGCAGGTCGTGGAGCTGGAGATGTCCCCGTCCGAATGGGCGGCGTTCAACGATCTCCCGCCGGCGCCTGGCAACTCCAGTCACTGAGCGCGACGGGGTCGGTCCAGGCGCTTACGCCGAGGCGCCACCGGTCACTCGCCAGATCACATCGCCGACGTCGTCGGCCACCAGCAGCGACTTCTTGTCGGGCCCGATCGTCACACCCACCGGGCGGCCGAAGGACACCGACTCGTCCGGCGCCAGGAAGCCCCACAGGATGTCGCGCGGCGGGCCTGCAGGCCGACCGTTGACAAAGGGCACGAACACGACCCGGTAACCGCTGAGCGTGCTGCGGTTCCACGAGCCGTGCTGGCCGATGGCCATGCCGTCGACGTCGAAGCCGGGCAGCGTGCCGGCCGGCATCCAGCACAGGCCCAGCGACGCGGTGTGCCCGCCCAACGCGTAGTCCGGTGTCACGGCGCGGGCCACCAGAGACGCGTCCTGCGGCACGCGGTCGTCCACCGTCTGACCCCAGTAGCAATACGGCCAGCCGTAGAAGCCGCCGTCGATCACCGAGGTCAGGTAGTCGGGCGGTGTCTCGTCGCCCAGGCCGTCGCGCTCGTTGACGACGGTCCAGAGCCGGCCGGTGACCGGCTCCCACGCCAGCCCCACCGGGTTGCGCAAACCGGCGGCGATGATGCGGCAGTGGTTTGTCGCCACGTCCAGCTCGTAGATGCAAGCGCGGCCTTCCTCGACCGCCATGCCGTGGTCGGCGATATTGCTGAGCGAGCCGACGCCGACGTAGAGCCGGCGCCCGTCCGGACTGGGCAGCAGGCTGCGTGTCCAGTGGCCGCCGGGCTTGAAGGTGGTCAGCCGATGGCCCGGCGCGCTGATCTTCGTGCTGCCCTCCGTGTACGGAAAGGCCATCACGCCATCGGTATTGCCCACATAGAAAGTGTCCGCCAGCAGCGCCATGCCGAAGGGCTGGTTGAGATCCTCGAGCAGGGTGTGGCGCTGCTCGGCCACGCCGTCGCCATCGGCATCGCGCAGCAACGTGATGCGGTTGGGGCTCTCACCGAACGCAGCCGCGCGGCGCATCGTGGCCACCATCGCGTGGTCGAACAGCGACTCGGGCCGACCACCTGACTGCAAGGCCTCGGCCACCGTCACATCGCCGTTGGGCAACACGTTGATCCAGCGCGGGTGCTTCAGCCCGGCCGCGAAGGCGTTGACCTTCAGGCCCGGCGCCGCCGCAGGCAGTTGCCCCGGCGCCCAGCCCTGGGCCGTGGGCATCTTCAGCGTCGGGATGCGACCCTGTGGCCGCCCGGGCGGGATCTGCGGTGCCGTGCCCACCGCAGCGGTGTGCACAGTGCCCTGCTGCAGCCGCCGCCACTGGATGGCGCCAGCGCCCACCAGGGCGACCGCACGCGCAAAGACGTCGTAAAGCGCCATCGAACCCTCCTCGTGTCGATGCTCGGGTCGAACGACGCTGTCCGGCCTCGGCGCGCACATTGTGTGTGATGCCGACGCCCGGCCGCTCGAAGGGGGCCGCTGGCCGCTCGGCAACCCGGCGCTACCTGTCGGTCCCATACACTGCGCGACGAATGTTCAATCTGATTCGCCTCACCATCCAACGTGCCAGGCAGGAGCGCTTGCCGCAGGTGGCGGGCAGCCTGACGTTCACGACCTTGCTGTCGATCGTGCCGCTTCTCGCGGTGGGCTTCGCGCTGTTCACGCGGTTCCCGGTGTTCAGCCGATTCGAGGTCGCGCTCGAAGAGCATCTGTTGAAGAGTCTGCTGCCCACGGAGATCGCGCGCACGGTCCTTGGCTACCTGCATCAGTTCGCCGCGAATGCGAGCGACCTGACCGTGGTCGGCTCGCTGTTCCTGCTGGTGACCGCGATCACGATGCTGGTGACGATGGAGAACGCTTTCAACCAGATCTGGAATGTGAAGAGAGCGCGCCCGTTTCTGAAGCGAGCGGGTCTCTACGCGTTGATGCTCACCGTGGCGCCGCCGATCGTCGGGGTCAGCCTGTGGGCGGCGTCGTATGTGCTGGGGGTGTCGATGGGGATGATCGGCCCGCTGCCGCCGTCGGCGAAGTTCGTCCTGAATCTGGGCCCGCTGGCGCTGAGCTGGGTGGGCCTGAGCTGCCTGTTCCACTTCATTCCGAACACCAAGGTGCGGCGGCGTGACGCGGTCGCGGGGGCCTTGATCGCCAGCATCGCCCTCGAGCTGGGCAAGCGAGGCTTCGCGACCTACCTGCTCAAGATCCCGACCTACAAGGCCGTGTACGGCGCCTTCGCCGTGTTCCCGGTGTTCTTGCTGTGGGTGTACTTCTCATGGCTCGTCACGCTGGCCGCGGCGCTCATCGCGGCCAACCTGGCTCGCGCCGCTGCACCGAGGCCTGCTGCGCGGCGCTAGGCAGCATGTGAACCTGTCGGCAGCGCCACGAGCCCAGGATCGCGTTCGACGCGGTTGCGTCCGTTGGCCTTGGCGCGGTAGAGCGCGGAGTCGGCTCGATGCAGCAGGCTGTGCATGTCATCGTGCATGGGATCGAGCACGGCGATGCCGATGCTCACGGTAATCGACACCTCGCCGCTTGCGATTTGCACCGGGTCCGCCGACACGGCGCGCAGGATGCGTTCCGAGGTGTGGTGGGCGTTGTCCAGGTTGGCGCCGGGCAGCAGTGCCACGAACTCCTCGCCGCCCCAGCGCCCGAGATGGTCGCCGTCGCGCAGTTCAGCCTGCAACCGTTGCGCGACCGAGGCCAGGCAGGCATCGCCGATGCTGTGGCCGAATCGGTCGTTGATCGACTTGAAGTGATCGATGTCGACGAACAGCACGCCCAGCCCGCTGCCACCGGCACGGGCCTCACTGGCGAGCGCGCGCAGCTGCATCTCGATCGCGCGACGGCTTTGCACGCCGGTCAGCATGTCCTCTTCGGCCATCTTTCGCGCGGCGTCGCGCTCGCGTCGAAAGCCGAGCACGCGATCCGCGATACCCAGCGTCAGGGCCAAGGCCTCCCACACCGCGCCGAGTGCGTACAGGTACACCTCGTTGGCCGCGATGTCGACCACACCGGCCGCCTGCATGCTGCGCACTGACGTGGCAATGGTCAACGGCACCCAGCCGGCGAGGAAGTAGTAGCCGTAGCGATTGCGTTGCAGCGCCGCGTGCACCCCCAGGCCGATCATCAACAAGTTGACCGCCAGCAGCACCGCGACCACCACCATGCCAAACCGGCTCGCCGGTCCGGGCCATGCCACGATGCCGACCGCCGACAAGAGCAGGGCGGTCCGCAGACGATCCATCACCGGGAGAAGCCGCGCTGCATGGCGCCCGATATCCAGGAAGTCGCGCGCGAAACCGACGGCGAAGCCGATCGCCGCGGTGGCCGCGGCCCATTGTCCGTGGATGCCGAGTCGCCCGAGCCACTCACCCCCCGGTGCGGCATAGAGCAGCCCGCTGCTGG
>Ga0307507_10012063_pt1 | contig 10755 bp, 11 predicted proteins | sample 7_EM_MG_FD_207223 | JGI IMG/M metagenome (GOLD analysis project Ga0307507, IMG submission 207223) | Populus trichocarpa ectomycorrhiza microbial communities from riparian zone in the Pacific Northwest, United States - 7_EM | ecosystem: Host-associated > Plants > Roots > Unclassified | place... | reverse complement strand
TGAAGACGGCCGCCCGCTCCTCGACCGCGACACCATCCGCAAGCACGCCGCCGAATTCCAGCACAGCTGAACCGGGAAGGACCGATCATGACGCAGATGCTGACGGGGGCCTGCCCCGAGTGCGAGACCCCGCTGTCCACCCCGCCCGTGGTGCCGGGCGAAACCATGGCCTGCCCCGAATGCCTGCTGACGCTGCGGGTGGACGAGGTGCAAGACGGCACGCTCGTGCTGCACATGGTCGAGATGCAGTTGCGCGACTGGGGCCAGTGACCGACCTACCAGCCTTTCCGGCGAAGGGAACAAGCACATGGGCGGCAAAGTCGCCATCGTGGCGGACCGCATCAGTTGGGAGGAGCGCCGACTCGTCGAACGCGGGCCCGAGCACGGCCTGGTGGTCGAGTGGGTCAACGACGAGTCGCTGTGCCTGGGCGACCAGGACGCCGAGTCGCTCAAGAGCTACGACCTGGTGCTGGTGCGCAGCCGCAGCTACACCCGCGGCGGACTGCTGGCCACGCTCGCGGAGGCCGCGCACATCCCCGTGCTGAACACCTCCGCGGTCATCCACGCCTGCGAGAACAAGCTCGCCCTGCGCGCACTCCTGCGCAAGGCGGGGGTACCGGTGACCGACTTCCGCCTGGTGCTGTCGCGCCGCGACTTCCGCAAGGCGGCGGACGAGGTGCCCTTCCCGCTGGTGCTCAAGCCGATCTTCGGCGGTATGGGCAAGCGGGTGACCCTGCTGCGCGACCGGGACACCGCGGACTCCGTGTACGACTACGTCGAGGACCTCGGCCACGCGTTCGAGCAGGCGTGTCTGGTCGAGCCGTTCATCGACGGCGGCGGTTCGGTGCGGTGCCTGGTGGTGGGCCGCGAGGTCGTGGCCACCGCACGGTTCGAGAGCAACGGCGAGGACTGGCGCAACAACGCGGCCATCGGGTCCAACCACCACACCGTCGACCGGGACCCGGCGATCACCGGGCTCGTCGACGCGGTGGTGGCCGCGCTCGGCGAGGGCATCTACGGCATCGACCTGTTCCGCACGGCGGACGGCTATGTGGTCAACGAGGTGAACCACGCGCCCGGTTTCCGGGCCGTGGCCACCACGAGCGGCGTGGACGTCGCCTCCGCGATCGCCCGCTACGTGCGGGAGGTGCTCGGTTGAGCGGCTCCCGGAAGATCCGTATCGGCGTGGTCGGGGCGTCCGGTCTCGCGGGCGGCGAGCTGATCCGGCTGGTGGGCCAGCACCCCGAACTGGAGCTGACGTTCCTCGGCGGCTCGCGGCACACGGGCCGCCGCCCCTCGGAGCTGCATCCCGGACTGCGGCGCGACCTAGGCCTGGCGATCGAGCCGGTGACCGAGGACGTCGCCGACCGGGTGGACGTCCTGGTGCTCGCCACGCCCGCGCCGACCTCGGCCGGGCTGGCGGCGGTGTTCGCCGACCGGGTGGAGTGCGTCGTCGACCTGAGCGGGGCGTTCCGCATCCGCAGCGACGAGGTGCACCGCAGGTGGTATCCCAAGGTGCCGCGGCCCGAGGGGATGGTCGACCGGTTCGTCTACGGGGTGCCGGAGCTGGTCGGCGAGGACATGGTGGGCGCGCCGCTCATCTCCCTCGCGGGCTGTTACGCCACGGCCATCACACTGGGGCTGGCGCCGCTGGTGTTCGAGCTCGGCATGAACCTCGACCACGTGCTGGTGGACGGCAAGAGCGGGTCCAGCGGCGGCGGTGTGCACTTGCGCACGGCCGACCTGCACCCGTTCCGGGCCGGCGCCATCGCACCCTACTCCCCCACCGGGCACCGGCACGCAGGCGAGGTGAGCGACTTCTTCGCCCGCGGCAAGCCGGGCACAGTCGGCAAGGTGTCGATGTCGGCCTACGGCGTGTCCACCGTGCGCGGGCTCCTCGCCAGCTGCTACATCCTCACCCAGGACGACGTCGACGAGCGCGCGCTGTCCCGCGCCTACACCAGGTTCTACCGGTCGCACCGGTTCGTCCGGGTGCGGCGCAACGACGAGACGCTGATCCCCGTGCCCGACCCGCAGGCGACGCTGGGCTCGAACTACTGCGACGTCACGGTCATGCACGACCCGGACGGCGGCCGGATCGTCGTGCTGTCCGCTTTGGACAACCTCGTCAAAGGCGCTGCGGGACAAGCATTGCAGGCCATCAACAAGCGGTACTCGCTGCCCGAGGAGACCGGCCTGACCATGCTTCCGGTGATGCCGGCATGAGCGCCCGCCCGGAGGTCACCGTCGTCAAGCTCGGCGGGAGCTGCCTCGAGGACATGGACGACCGGTGGTGGGAGGACCTGGCCGACCACGCCCGCGAACACCCGCTGGTGCTGGTGCACGGCTGGTCCAAACCACTCAAGCGGCTGAACGCCCGCCACCGCTCGCCGTCGGCCGTGCTGCGCGACCGATACGGCAACCAGAGCAGGTGGACCACGCCCGAGGTCGTCGAGGACATCCTCGAGGTCAGCGCCGAACTGGCCGCCGAGGTGGCCGCCCGGCTGGACAAGCACGGCGTCACCGTGTCGCGCCTGCTCGGCAGCGACGGTCTGCTGCACGCCGGTCCCGGCGAGCGGTGGTATTGGCGCGGCAAGGAACTCGTGGAGATCGACAACCTGGTGGGCCCGATCACGGCGGTGAACCCGGCCGCCCTGACCGGCCACGGGAAGGGCCACTGCGTACTGGTCACCCCGCTGGCGCGGGACGCGGCGGGCCGGATCGTCAACACCGACGCCGACCGAGCGGCCGCGGCCATCGCCGGCGCGATCGGGGCGCCCGCGCTGACGCTGGTCACCGACGTGCCGTTCCTGCTGGTCGACGGCGAGTCGGTGCGGCGGATCAGCGCCGACGCCGTCCGGGAGTTCCGGGACAAGGGCGCCACCGGAGGCATGCGCAAGAAGCTCCGCGCCGCCGGTGAGGGCCTGGACGGCGGCGTGGGGCGGGTTGTCATCGGCAACGCCCCCGTCTCGGAACTGCTCGCCGGATCCACCGGAACCGTGATCACCAAACACTGACCGCGCATCCACGAGAGGAATGTTGGAGATGACGTCCCCCCGCGTGCTCGTCGTGGACAACGGGAGCCTGTCGATCCCGCAGGTCCGCAGGAGCTTCGAGGCGCTGGGCGCCGAGACCGACCTGATGAGGGCCGACGAGGCACCCGGCACGCTCGACCCGCGCTACCAGGCGCTGGTGCTGAGCGGCACGAAGGTCCGCGCGTACGACAGCGACTTCTACGCCCGCCTGATCGACATGGTTTTCACCTCGACCGTCCCCGTGTGGGGGATCTGCGGCGGCATGCAGATCATCGGCACCGCCGCCGGCGCAGAACTGGTGCCGGGCAAGTCGAGGGTCGGCAACCACGAGGTCCACCTGGACATGCAGGAACCCGTGTTCTCGGAGGCCAAGCCGACGGTGACGCTGTTCCAGCGCCACATGCTCTACCTCAGCGAACCCCCGTCGGGGTTCAAGGCCATCGGCTGGTCCGACGACGCGCCGGTGGAGTTCATCCGGTCCGACGACGGCCGGATCCACGGCTCGCAGGCCCACCTGGAGTTCCGCGCGGACGGCCTGTCCGTGCTCAAGGGCTTCGTGCAGTTGTTCAAGTAGGCCCCGCTCATCACGAGCACCGACACGATCTGGGGATCGGTTCACATGACTGTTATCGACGTCAACCCGGTGGAAACCGTTGAGGAGCCCGCGTTCTCGGTCGCCTTCAACGGCGACGACAAGAGCATCAAGGGCTGGGTGATCGCCGACTCACTGGTCGACGGGTGGGCGATGGGCGGCACCCGGATGACCCCCAACGTCACCGAGGAGGAGGTCCGCGGCCTGGCCCGCGGCATGACGCAGAAGCTGACCCTGGTGGGCTTGCCTGCCGGCGGTGCCAAGGCGGGCATCGTCGACGACGGCGGGGACAAGAAGCGGACGCTGGAGGTGTTCGGCCGCACCGTCGCCCCGCTGCTGCACGGCGGCATCCACCTCGGCGCCGACCTCGGAGTCGGGCCCGCTGAGCGGAACGTGTTCTTCGAGGCGGCGGGCTACGACCCGCGCAAGCGCCCGCGCGCCGTGCCCATGCCCTACGACTGGCGCACCTACTACGAACCGCTGGTCGACTGCACCGGCCACGGCGTGGGCGTCGCCGCCGTGGTGGCGCTGGAGACGTTGCGCCGCAACGAACCCGGCTCGGTCGTCATCCAGGGCTTCGGCTCGGTGGGCCGCGCGGTCGCGCAGTTCCTCGAACGGCGCGGCCACCGGATCGTGGGCGTGGCCGACGAGTTCGGCACCATCAGCGCCGGGCACCTGCCCGCCGACGACCTGATCGCGATCACCGACCCGCTCGGTCGGATCGACCGCACCAAGCTGCCGTCCGGCGTCAAGGTGTCCGCCGAGCCCGACGTCTGGCTGGACGTGCCCTCCGACGTGCTGGTGCTGGCCGCGCAGAAGGACGCGATCAACGGCGACAACGCGCACCGGCTGACCGCGTCGCTGGTCGTGGAGGGCGGCAACATCACCACCAGCCACGAGGCCAAGGTGCGGATGGCGGCGGCGGGCGTGACGCTCGTCCCGGACGTGGTCGCGAACGTCGGCGGCGCCGCGGCGGCCGGTCTCGCTCTCACCGGCATCGTGCCGTTCGAGCTGCCGGGCGACGCGCGCAAAGACTGGGTGTTCGATTGGGTGGGCTCGCGCGTCGAGCGCAACACCCGCGACCTCCTGGAGATCGTCGCGGGCCGTCCCGGTGGCGATCCCCTGCCGGAGTTGCTGGCGGCGCGACGGCGGGTGAGCCTGTGACCGCCGTGGCCGAGGACCGCACCGGCGAGTACCTGCGGCGCGGGTGGTGGCGGTCGGGCACGTTCCTGGACGACCTGCGCGAGCAGGCCCGGCGGCGGCCGCACAAGACCGCGGTCGCCGCCCGCCGGATCGCCGCCTCCCGCACGGAGACCTTCGACTACGCCGAACTGTCCCGGCTGACCGACCGGTTCGCGGGCGCGCTGCTGGAGCTGGGCGTGCGGCGCGGCGACCACATCGCCGTGCAGTTGCCCAATCGGTGGGAGATCGTGCCGTTGATGTTCGCCACCATGGCGGTCGGCGCGGTCATCGTCCCGATCGCGCCGGACTGCACGGAAACCGAACTGCGGCACCGGCTCGGCATGACCGAAGCGCGCGTGTGCGTCACCATCCCCGAGTGGGCGGGCCACCCGCTGGCCGAGATCGTCGTCGGGCTGCGGGCCGAACTGGCCGGACTGGAGCACGTCCTCGTGCTCGACGGTCCCCCGCCCGAGGGCGCGCGGGACTTCCACGGGCACTTCGTGGACGTGCCGTGGGAACGGAACCACGTCTTGGAGGGCCTCGCACTCGACGCCGACGAGCCCTACGTGGTGCTGTTCACCTCCGGCACCACCGGTGCCTCCAAGGGTGTGCTGCACAGCCAGAACACCATCTACGGCGCGCTGCGCGGCTATGTCGAGGCGCTGGGCCTCGACGAGGACTTGGTGAAGGCGGTGACCTCACCGCTGGTGCACTACTCCGGGTTCGCCCAGGGAATCCTGGCCGGCGTCCTGGTGGGCGGCACGATCGCGTTCCAGGACGTGAAGGACAACCCGGCCCTGCTGGAACTGGTGGAGCGGCACCGCGCGACTTTGCTCTACGGGCCGCCGTCGACCATGGCCGCCGTGCGGGACGCCCAACGGGCGAACCCGCGTGACGTCGGCAGCCTGCGCCAGTCCGTCATCGGCACCGCGCCGGTGCTGCCGGGGCTGGTGGCGGACCTGCGCGAGGTGCTGGGCGTGCGCACGCACTCGCTGTGGGGCATGTCGGAGTTCGGTCCGGTCACGATGACCCGCGACGACGACCCCGAGGGGGCCGCCGGGGCGAGCAATGGGCGGGCGATCACCGGTCTGGAGGTTCGGATCGACTCATCCGGCCTGCCCGGCGACGGCTCGATCGGCAGGCTGTGGGCGCGCGGCGCGTCGCGGAGCCTGGGCTACTTCAAGCGCCAGGACCTCTTCGACACCGAACTGGACGCGCAGGGGTGGTTCGACACCGGCGACCTCGCGTGCCACGACGGCGATGGCGGGATCCGGATCATCTGCCGGGCCAGGGACGCGATCGTCCGCGACGGTCTCATCGTGCCGCTGGTCGTGGTCGAGGCGGTCCTGGAGAGCCACCGGCTGGTGTCGGAAGCCAGTCTGGTCGGCCTGTCCGTCGAAGGCGGCGAGGACGTGGTCTGCGCGGTCGTCGTGCCGGCCGGGGAGCGGTCGCCGTCGCTGGAGGAGCTGCGCGGGCACGTGCGCGCGGCCGGGCTGGACGTGAGGTCCCTCCCGGACCGGGTGGAGCTGTTGGACGCCCTGCCCAAGACCCTCACCGGCAAGATCCGCAAGGCCGCGCTCCGCGAGCGCTACGCCGGGAACTGACCTCTGGGAGCCGATCGTGCCCAAAACCGTGACCATGTCGGCGACCCTGGCCGCCGACGAGATCCTGGAGCGGCGGCGTCGCGCCGGCCTGCGGGTGCTGAGCATGGCCACCGGCGAGATAGGACTGCCGGTCCACCCCTCGCTGGGGGCGGCGCTGGCGGGCGCGGTCGGTGAGAACGCCTATGGCCCGGTGGCGGGCAGTGTCGCGTTGCGCGCGGCGGTCGCGGGGTACTGGGACCGCCGTGGCCTGGCGTGCGACCCGGACCTGGTGGTGGCCGGGCCGGGCAGCAAACCGCTGCTGTACGCGCTGCTGCTGGCCATCGGCGGCGACGTGGTGATCCCGGTTCCCGGCTGGGTGAGCTACTCCGCGCACGCCCGGCTGGTCGGTGCCCGCCCCGTCCCCGTCCGGACCCGTCCGGGCGAGGGCGGGGTGCCCGACCCGGACCTGGTGCGCGACGCCGTGCTCTCGGCCCGCGCGCGGGGCCGGGAGGTGCGGGCGGTCGTGGTGACGGTTCCGGACAACCCGACCGGTGCCGTCGTCACTCCCGCGACCGCCTCACGGCTGGCGGAGGTCGCCCGCGAACTGGACCTGGTGATCGTCTCCGACGAGATCTACCGCGACCTGGTGTTCGACACCGGTGCCCCGTCGTCATCGCCCGCGCGGTTCGCGCCCGAGCGCACGGTCGTGACGACGGGACTCACCAAGAGCTTCGCGCTGGGCGGGTGGCGCCTGGGCGTCGCCCGCCTCCCGGACGGCGACCACGCTCTGAGGGAACGGCTGGTCGCCGTGGCCAGCCAGATCTGGTCCAGCCCGGTCGCCCCGGTGCAGGCCGCCGCCGCGTTCGCCTTCTCGGAGCCCGCCGAACTGGTGGAGCACATCGCGCTGTCCCGGCGGCTCCACGAGGGGGTCGCCGAGGCGCTGGCCGAGCGGTTCGCGGCCGTCGGCGCGCTCGTGGAACCGGTCCGCGCGACCTGCTACGTCTACCCCGATTTCGAGCCGCTGCGCGCACACTTGGCACGGGCCCACGGGGTGCGGACCGGTCCGGAACTGACCGCGTGGCTGCTGGAACGCCACGGGGTCGGCGTGCTGCCCGGCAGCGCCTTCGGCGAGCCAGCCACGGTGCTCCGGCTGCGCGCGTCCACGAGCAGGCTCTATGGCGATACCGACGAAGAGCGGGTCGCCGCGCTGGCCGCCCTCGATCCTTCGGGGCTGCCGTGGATCCGCGCGTCGCTCGACCGCGTGGACGAGGTGCTGGACGACCTCGTCCACGGCGCGCCCTGACACCGACGGCGCCGGTCCGACCGCACGGCGGACCGGCGCCGTGGCGTGTCACGCGCCCCGTCCCCGAAGTCGCGGCCCCAGACGGGAGCGCGAGGCCTTGCGCTGTGGTGCGCCCCGAGCCCTATCCTGAGACCTTCGGACGCGGGTGAGGGCAGATTGGGAACCGGCCAGGGGGTCACATGCGTATCGGCGAGTTCTCCGAGCGCACCGGCACATCGCGCAGATTGTTGCGGTACTACGAGGAGCAGGGCCTGCTGGTGTCCCGCCGCTGCGCCAACGGGTACCGGCTCTACGACGAGGGCATGGTCGACCGCGTGATCCAGATCCGAGGGCTGCTCGACTCAGGGTTGCCGACCCGGATCATCAAGCAGATCCTGCCGTGCCTGAACAAGCCGCGGATCATCCACTTCCCGGACGCGACGCCGGACATGATCGAGATGCTGGAGACCGAGCGCGACCGGATGACCGAGCGGGTGAACTTCCTGATCCGCAACCGGGACGCGATCTCCGAGTACCTCGACGCGGTGCGCGCGGGCGCCCCCGCCGAGGCGTCCTGACCGCGTGCGGCCCGGCGCCTGACGAGCACGGACCCGCCCTTCCGGTCGACGATCGCCACCACGCGCGGTCGCGATTCCCTCGTCCTATTGTCCCGAAACCACCCACACCGGGCTCCACGCGTTACGGCGCACGCCGTCCCCGAACCCACCTTAATCAGCTGCGGCGAAATCATGAATCAGGCGGATTTCAGCGGCTCCCAATATCCGGGATGGCAATGTCAGAGGTTTGTCAATGCACCGTCAAGAAGCCTCGCGTTCCGGAGTTGACCGAAACATCCCGTTCGAACCAAACGGTCGATCCTCGCCGCTATTCCGGGAAACATCGAGCCCTCGTGTCTTCGGATTGCCGAACGATCTTGTCGCGCGGGCGACACCCGCAGTGCCGCCGATCGGACGTCACCCATCCGCTGGCCTCCGGTCAGGGAATGTCACGCGCCGCACCGGGGAATGAGGTCCGCCCGTCGCAGGTAGGGCCGTCAAGAGGCCGAACCGGTAAAGCGAGCACGGGCGGACGTGAATTGCACCGCGCCGCCACCAAAGTTCCCGCGGGCTTCCCTTTCGCCGCCGGCCCCGTTCCGTATCAGCGCGACGCGGCTCCGGTCGCGCAATCGTTGACGCACCGATGCCGGTTTGGTACAAATTGAAAGTCGGCTGTCACCACAATCGGTGGCGGTCGACGGCGTGAGCTGACTGGCGGCGACGCCATTCCACTGCCTTTACCTCTTCATCGGAAGAGGGTGTCCTGGGGAATCATCCAATGACGAGCGCGCCGCGCCGACTCTGGCCGCACCAGGCCGTTTCCATGACCGACGAGGATCTGGCGACCGGTCGTCAGGTGAGCGAACCGACGTCCTGTTGCCGGGGCCCGTCACCGTGACGCCGCCCGCCGATGTCAGCCGCTCGCGGTGTCAGGGATCCGAAGTGGGGAGGTCGTCGAGACAATGGTGCGGGTACTTGTGGCAGAGGGGTTATCGGTCAACGCCGGCTTGCTCGTCGATGCGTTGCGCAAGCAGGGGTACGACGCGGCCATCGTGCGCGCCGGAGCCGAGGTCGTGCGAATGCACTCGAACGTCGATATCGTGCTGCTCGACCTGGAACTGACCGACCTGGACGGGTTGGCGGTGTGCCGCGCGATAAGGGCGGTGGGGACCACTCCGATAATCGCCATCACCCGGAGGGACGACGAACTGGAGCGCGTGCTGGCGCTCCAGGCCGGGGCGGACGACTGCGTGGTGGGATCGTGCGGGCTCCGCGAGGTCATCGCCCGGATCGAAGCCGTGGTGCGCCGAACCCAACCACGACAGCCGGGCTCGGACGTCATCTCACTCTGCAAGCTCCGGATAGACCGGTCGCTGCGCGAGGTGAGCCTGGGTGGCCGCGTGGTCGAGGTGACCGCCAAAGAGTTCGAACTGCTCTACCTCCTGGTGTCCAACGCGGGAACGGTCGTGTCCAGAAAGGAGCTGATGTCGAAGGTTTGGGACAGCAGTTGGAGCGAGTCGAGCCGCACCATCGACACCCACGTCAGCAGCCTGCGTGGCAAGCTCGGCATCGGCAACTGGATCACCACCGTCCGCGGTGTCGGGTACCAGTTCGCCAAGGCCAACTCGCCCGGCGAATCGGCCGTCCACCAGGAAGAGGTGGCGTGACGACAGACTGCTCTACTCGCGGGGGCTGGAGCGCCGCCCGGTCACCCGCTCACGGGAACGGATCTGCGGTATCGACTCGGTGAACGAGGACCGCGCACACACCGACTCCCGACACCGCCATCGGCGTTTGCGCCACACCAACCGGGTCGGCACGGGGAAGGCGACATCACGTGGCCCGGTCGTGACCCATCCCTTCGCCGAGGTGGAGGGCACGGCGCACGACGGGCACACCCGCGTCGTGCTCGTCACGTGCACCACCCAACAGCCGTCCGGGTCCAGTTCGACCCGATCGACCACCAGGTCGGCTAGGCCCAGCAGCAACGTCGTATCGTTCATTCACGCCCGCATGCGAAGGGCTGCGGGCGCCTTTCGTCCGGCGCCGCAACACCCAGATCCGCCTACGGTGCGTCACCGGCGGAACAGGCCAGAAACCGCCGTTGCCCGGTTAACTTCGAAGACGCCGATTACGGCGAAGTCGAACGTGCGATCCACGGTGGGGCGCAGCGTGCCGGAACGCAAGCCCGTGGCGATGAACCGTTCCGCGATGCGGAGGCGTTCGGGGTTCTTGGCGATCTCAAGCTGCGTGTAGGTCCGCATGTTGAACGCGGGCATGGTGGGCATGGCCTGATACGGGGGTGGGTTTCCCGCTGAGCGCCGCGTGGATGAACGAAGTAGATCTCCACTTGGTCCAACCACAAAGCGTGCACCAATGAACCGACCCCAATCCGCACGACCTCGTAGTCTCCGGTTCCACCCGGACTTCACCGGGTAGCGATCGGCCCGGCACCGACGTGGCATCGTGCTGGTTTCCGCGGCCGAGGAAACGGGAGAGGATGGCCGGATGACATCGCTTCGGT
>Ga0307507_10012062_pt1 | contig 10755 bp, 9 predicted proteins | sample 7_EM_MG_FD_207223 | JGI IMG/M metagenome (GOLD analysis project Ga0307507, IMG submission 207223) | Populus trichocarpa ectomycorrhiza microbial communities from riparian zone in the Pacific Northwest, United States - 7_EM | ecosystem: Host-associated > Plants > Roots > Unclassified | place... | reverse complement strand
TTTATATCAGTTATTTCAATTTTATATCATAGATCATGTGTTTTTGATTTATTATCCCGAATTAGTTCTCAAGTTATTTCAATAACTTTTGTTTTGTTATTGTTTTTCGGTTTAATTTTTTTTTTTTAACTTTTGGTTTCTTATTTTTTTTCAATTTGATTTTATTGGGTTAGCCCACAACAATTTTTTTCTATTTAATCCCTATTATTTTTTAATTTATAAATAATCTATCATATTACAAATGATTTTCAATTTCACCCCCCTATAATTTTTTAATTTTTCAAATTTGGTCTTACTTTTTTTAATTGTAATTTTTTAAGTTTGCGATAATTGTTTTTAGATTTCATCTTTCTTGGGTTTTTTCTTGTTAAATTTTAGCCCCATTCTTTTTTTTGTTCTTTCTTTTCTTTTGCAAGATTTTTTATTAATAGTTTTTTCAACGATTTCATTTTTTAAATTTAAATTGGATGATATTTAAACTTCTTAATTCAATCCGGATCCATGATTTAGTAAGTTGTATTTTTTAGATTAGACTAGGTTTAGAAAGTGTGTCTAGGTTTGCTTGTTTTTTTTCTCAATTTTTTAAGTTGATGTTTTCTATAATTTTTTTTTGAAGTTTGACCTTTTTTTTTGTTTTCCTTCAAATAGGTTAGCATTGAGTTGTTTGATAATCCAAATGGACTCATGTGGTTTTTTTTTGTTGTTGGTTTTTTTTAGTTTATTTTTTTGACCCATTAAACCAGATTTAATAACACAATTAAAAATTATTCATGTTTTTAATTTTTTTTTATATTTTAAAAAATATATCCTACCTGCAACAAAACACAGCTCAGGTTTGGAGAGTTGATGAAAATTATGTTTTGGAAAGGAAAAAAAGAAATTGTGAATTGTCTTCTTTTTTTTTCATAAGTCGGCTAACTGTCATTGGACTTCATCAGGATTGCAGAGTATGACAGCTTTTTTCACTTCTGGAAAATTGGTTTATTTGCACTTAATTTAAGGGCTTTGAAAGTTGTAATCTATCGTTGTCAAAGAAGAAAATGGGGAAAGTTTCTTCTTCTTTTTTTTTTTTTTCTTTTGTTTCTAATTTAACCTGCAAAATGGGGTTATGGAGGATGGGACTATAGTCAAGATATCAGATCAATTTGCCTATAAACTCCTTGCTTGGCCAATACATCTGCAGCAGCGAGTGCTTCCTCTAAGCGCATGGCTGAAAATAATATACTTCACTGTAGTTTTTTTGGAGCTTCATTGCATTAAAACTTCCTTGCAACTTCCAGGGGCGAGCTGCACAGTTGTTGAGCTCTTGAGAAGATCAGAGGACTTAAAACGGTAAGAGGAGGAAGCTATTGCTAATGCTGTTGTGAAGGAAAAAAGGTTTGGAATTCTTTGGGATCCAAAGAAAGGATTAAAAACGCAAATCAACTTAACTATTCTACTGATTCTAAAAACTCTATCATTTGCCATTTATCTACTGATCCTAAAAGTCAATCATAAGTTTCATATTCACAATTTGTATCAAACAAATTTTGAACTAAATAAAAAAAATTTAAATTTTAAAAATCTATTTAATATTTTTATTAAATTCAACCCACCAGATTAATCTTGAAACATCTTAATCCGACTTTTTATCTAGTCCGGGTTTAGAATTAAACTATGTAAAAATTACCCTCATAAGACTCAGTCGACTTTGATTGGTCAAAAAGCTTTCCAGACAACTAGTAACAAAAATCCAGTGATGAATTTGAAAAAAAAATTGATATAAAAAACTCTCTTGGCCCAATTTTTTGTTTAGCTTAAATTTAAAATTAAATAATGTAAAAGTTACCTAACGTGACAGTCAACTTAACCGATCCAAAAATAACATAACCAACAAATAAAAAAAATATGAGGAAAAACTTGAGGAAAAACTTGAGGAAAAAGGAGATTAAATTGACTTAAAAATACATCTTACATCTGAATCTTTACTTAACCCGAGTTTAAAATTATACCGTGAAAGAGTTACTTCGACATCATCCAATCGACTTGGTCAGTCTAAAGACAACCTATGAATTTATTAAAAAAAAGCCTGAGAAGGAAATTGTGAAAAAAAGGGACCAAATTGAAATATAAAAAAAAGGGAAATGAAAAAAAATGGAAAGGCTAAAAATAGCTTCATTATTTATATAAACAGTGAAACTCCATAATAAACCTGAGATTTTTTGTATAGAAGTAATTGTATTGTTTTAAAGGATCACTGATATTCATCTTACGGAGAAGGAATTAGATGAATTGAGGCAGCAAGTTTTGTCATTCCAGCCAAAAATAAGCATTTTAAGAAAAACCTGGAGGCCCCAGAAAAGAATATTAATTATTTATAGAAATTACTGCAACAAATGGGAGGAGGGGCAGAGCAAACCAATGCAATCTGTCAGACTCATGAAGCAACATGAAGACAGAACTTAGGAAGCGGCATGATGAGACGTATAATCAACTCCATGTGATGAGTTAGTGCTACTTGAATATGAATATCTTTTACTCTCAAATAATGCTAGAAAACTAGCCAAAAATAAATATTTTGCAACCTCCAAGTGGTGATCATAAGAGAATGGTGTAGTAGAGGGAGAATACTTGAAAGACAACAGATATGAATATAGTTTGTGTAATTTATTATGCAATGTGATTGAATCTTTATGTGCTTGTTTGAAAACAGTTAAATCAGCAATTCAAAGTCGTAATTTCGATTCATGATACATATTGAACATAAAAAAAACCTAATCTAGAGCATGTGGACAAGGCATTAGAATCTGAAACAAAGTAAAAGATGTTTGCTTCAACATAAGCCAATCTACCCAGATCCCCACGAAAACTACTCATGAATATCCAAAATGAAGAGCAAGCAAGGAGTGCAGAGAGCTGAGTGACATTTCAAGAAAAGGTAAAGGATGAATGAAGCAGAACCAAGAAAAGATAAACATATTATAATAGTGTAAAAGAGACAACTTAATTGCTTGCTCATTGATAATTTTTCAATGCTTGACTTGCAATGAGTTTAGCCTTATAGATAGCTTCATTAAAAGGGACAAACATCCAAAAATTAAAGATAGCAAATGAGATATGTTTACCAGCATGAGTTTCTACCATGTAAATGATGGTAAAACAAATGATGGGTATGCATCATATTTGGATGCAAGGGCCTGCACAGAAGATAAATCTGCTTCTTCTCCAAAACTATTGACTCCAAGTTCAGTTGCATGAATCCCACCGGTTATAAATGCTGACCGGATCCCAACAGCATTTGCACCTTTGATATCATGGTGAAGAGAATCACCCACAGCTATAGAATCAAAAGCATCAACCCCAGCCAATTCCATAGCAGATTTATAGATTATCTGCCAAAAAGTTGATACAGTAATCAGAGCAGCCAAAGGAAATGTATAACCAAGCAAAAAAAAAAACAGCAATGATATGATAAAGAAGGTGATAACAACAGCTTTGCCCTAAAGTAATACACAAATTATATAAAATATGAGCAAAATGTAGATTATTCCTGAACATCTCAAACTAAAAAGTCAAGTGCCAGTGAGTGATTTTAACCGCTTAATCTGTATTTTGTATAGAATATTTAAAAATAAAGGAAATAGCAGTGGTTCATAGAACAAAAATTAAAACTTCAATGCTAGTTCGTACTTGCAATTTGAGGCAAATAGATGGTTGTCCATCTCACCAAAGGACATGATAAGCATTTCCGAATTAAGAGTAAGAACTAAGAACTAACAAGAATAATATGCAGTAACATCACCTTATCTGGCTTGCCCATCCATTTCACTTCACCACCAAGCTTCTCATACTTGGCAGCCAATGTACCTAACAAGATAGCACAACTTGTATCACAAGAGTTAACAAAATAAATCTCTCCGTATTTTATTTTTTTTAGTTTTTCTTACAAGTTGATCTATATATAAGGGGTGAGAAAATGAGAAAGAATGCAAAGAGTAGCTAACTCCTAAATTTATATTATTATTCAAGCAATAAATAGAGGAGTAGTTGTTCATATTTTCTAGACAAAATGATCACAAATTATCAAAACAAAATGAAATTTTCCTCCTAAAATCATATGCCAGACAAAGTCAATCAACCGCAATTTGTTCATTTCATCATAGAACATTACGTTTATGGCTATGCATTTTGCTGCTTTATTTAGATAAATGAGGAAACTAACGAAAGGAAAGGAAATACACTATGGAAGAGAAAGGATCCCCCAAAAGTTATACCATTGCTACTAGATTACCAAGAAACATCTTCAAGGGAATTTTAGTAGAAAAGCCCATCTCATTTAATAAAGATTTCATACATGGCTTCTCTAATTTCACAAGGGCATTGGGATTTTTGGAAATAAACCAAACATTTAGGTTATTAGAAACTAAACAAAAAACAGAACTACATCTCCATTGAAATGAGACTTCCATGCTAAGCTCCCATTCACAGAGACAGGCATTTCTGATTAAGAATGTATTCTGTAAACAGGAGGATAAGATGACTCAAAATCTTTACCAGGCATGACTCGCAAGTCTCTAGCTTCAACAGTTACAAAGTCTGGATTGGCTACTACCATAGGAATTTGTTTAGCAGCACAGCGCTCTAATACTTTCTCAAGCTCCTCAAGAGTCATAGGGCAAGAAGCACCAGAAGGCAGCCCCAGTGCTTCAGTGCCATGAGCCAAAACAAACTCAGCTTCTTCAACCTTGTCAACAACTTGTAAGCCTAAGCCCTGCAAGGAAAAAATGGGCATAAAAGCAGAGTATTAATTATGAGCCTGACTCTGAGTGTCTAAGGTCTTCTGACACTTGAATAATCAAGATTATCCACTGTAAGTATTAATTAGATCCAATGGATCATTCATGGCTCTTGACACAATCACTTAGCACAACTAGAGCAAATGCAGTGATCAATAGATTATCTACTCAAAGATAGTTCAGGTTGAACAGAAATCTATTCCAAAATTCTGTTCAGAGCCAAAGAAAATAAAAATTACAGATGGAGAAATTGGCTACAAAAAGAGTTGCAGAAGATCTTGTGATCACATAATGGGTGCTTCCTGGTTTGTTTAATCATGTCCAATGTCTTTGTTTGCTTAGGAAGAGAGAGAAGGGAAGGAGGAGAGAGGGGGCGGGGGTAAGGCAAACTAGAAGTGTAAATGAAAAAAAGAAACCAGAGAAACAGTGTAGAAAAGAATTCAACCAAACCACACACCTCAAGAGATATGGCACCTCTGCCCTTCCAAGTCATATGAATGCAAGATTTTCCTAATGCTGCAAACCAATCATCATCTCTCCTATCAATTTCAACATATGAATCAGGAAATCTACACGTATTTACGTGCATTTAAAAGATGTATAAACCATAAACTATGGCATAACTAAGTCAAAAGGAAGAAGTTTGGCTTATAAAATGATTTTTTTAAAAAAAAAATCTTTCCCATTTTAGAAATGCCATTGATTCCTTCCCTAAATGGCAGAATTATCAATCACTTTGAAGGATGGATACTCAAGGAGGAGGGTAGAGATAAGTGTTCCCATCATTCTGTTTTTCAATCATTGAAGATGGATTCTTTTTCACAAATAAGGATATTGCAGGGTTTCAAACCAATCAACATTTCTCTAATAGTATTAGACATAAAGTCCACTTCTTTTCAACAAAATTTGGTACCCTATATGTAAGGATATTAGTGAAAATACATGAAAATTCAGTACACAAAATTGCTACCGTATAAACACAAAAAAGCAACAGTCTTTTCAATCACCAAAACAACACCAAAGATTGAACATAATTCCTCAACTCCATAAAGCTGAATAACTAACCTCTGCAAATATTGATGTGTTAATTCTCCACTGGTAATGGCTCCGAGAAACAAAGAAGTGTCAAATCCAAGACTCTTCATTTTCTCCATTGTTGTAGATGCACGCCGCGAAGAATTACTTATAATCACCATTTTGGCACCGGTAGTAGCTAGCTTTTGCACTGCCACCAATACATGAAATAGAAACCACTTCCAACATAAAATTTTATAACAACATCAGCAAAGTACTGATCCAGATGCCAAAACTAATGAATAAGCACCTACATGTTGAAATTGCACCAGGATAAGGTTGTTTTCCATCATGAAGTACTCCAAATTGATCTAAAAACCATGCCTGTGGCACACATTACCAAACTAATAAGCAAAACTTCTACTTCATGTACAATGTAATCCAAAAACAATAAGAAAGACCAACTGGCCAAGTTCTAAGCTTTATATAGAATTCAACGCAATTCAAGCAAACCCATTTGAACCCGGATCCTAAAAACTATTAAACTGTAAGATATAGTAGTATTTTGTGAAATTAACAAGAATTAAACTGAAATTAATCTTTGAAAGCATATACAAAATAAACACCAAAATTTGCATAATTGACACATCTACAGTCATGGTAAGTTTGGTTACCTTGAACTGATGGGTTTTAGCAATGTGTTGGAGGCCATTAAAGGTCTGGAAAAGCTGTAGTTCAGAGGACTGTAGCATTATCTTTCTCTTCTTATTCTTCTTCTTCTTCTATCTTTCGAAATTGAAGTCAAAATCTGTTTTCACTTTTTATCTCTATGGAGGGACAAATAGTCCTAGTTTGGTTATTTTACTGAGATAATTATAACTTAATCCATGTAGTTTATCAAAATCAATTATTTAGTCCCTGTAGTTTTAAAATTAATTAAATAATTCATTTACCTTCTTCGACTTAATAGGTCATCAAATTAACTATTCGAGTTAGAGATTTAAAAATTGTGGCTTTTGAAAAGGTTACAAAACTCAAATTAATTCTTCTACCTATTGTACTCATGCTCTTTGCATAGAACACTGCTAGGGTCCAAGAAATGGAGCACAACTTTTTCATTAAATCAGCACATAATTTTCACGAAAAAATAAAAATATATAATATTTATCACAATCTATAGAACGATAAACAAATTGAATTTTTGAACTCATTTTATACGATTTTTTTTTTGTTAGAAATTTGAAGTTTAATTGAAGAAAATATATATTAATAGAAAGTCTGGTTATGAAGTTTATTTATAAGCTTCTAAAAAAAGACTTACCTATAAGGAAATGAAGAAGAAAATACAAATGAGGTATATATAATTAAAAAAAAATAATTATGATTTCTTAAATCCAAGTCAGCATATCTTAAAATCCATGAAAAAAATAATGAATAATGCATGAAAGTGATGACTATTCATGGACTGTTCAATTACTTTTTTTTCTTTTTTCTTTTTCTTTTTTTTGGATTTAAGATTTTTAGTCTTGGATTTTAAGGGATTCCATGAAATCTTAATTCATTATATAGATAAAGGAGAACTCATCAGAAATCAATGGATTACATTTCATGTGAATATATAAACACTCTAAGCCATAATAGTGTCTATAAAACTGAGTTAAATTTATGCTCAAAATCCAATCATTGAAAAAGTAGGATAAAAATCAAATAATCCTAAATAATAGAAATTTTAACCAAATTTTAAATAACATATTTTCCCATTAGTTTTTTTAAAAAAAATATCAAGTTTTTGTCAAAATAACTGCATTTATTGGACAAAAAATGCACTCCAAAATGGGTAAGGGATACAAAATGCATATTTTAGAAATCCAAATTGAAACTGTTTTTTTTTTTACAACTTAATTTATATTTAATTTTATCATCAAATATCTATGTTATTTCTGAATTTGAGCTAAATATGTTTAGAAAATCTTGACTCCATTCTAGGTTAACTCTCTTTTTTTTTTTTTTGCTCTTCACTTGAATCAAAAAAATTAATTGGTCAAATCTTAGATTAACCAGTTAGATCGGTCTAATTTCATAACTTTGTTTTAAACTAATGTTGTGGACTTATTACACTATTTATCTTTATCATGTCAATCTAGTGCAAGAGTGAGGAGTTTTAACATGATTTGACAATATATCTATATTCATAGAAGAAAAAAGTTATTTTTCTGTATATAAAATTAGAGTTTCAATAATATAAAATTAGAGTTTCAATAATATATATTTATAGTAAACCTTAACCATACAAGAGATATTACTGATTTCTAATAATACCTCTTTATTTGACTATATGAATATTACTCCTTGCCTTTCTCCCTCTCATCATCTGTTTTGGTTATGATGAATAACAAAATGAATGACCCTTGTTGTGTTCTCACTTGTGCATTTTTTCCCCTTCTTGTTTTCAAATTTCTTATAAAGCTATAAGACATTATATACAATAATTTATCGTGGCCTTCCAACTGAAACATGCTAAACTCCTCCATAAAAGCTCAAATGTTAATTAGAGCACACATTTTCCTCTCAACTCAAAGAAAATTTGGTAGAGGATCGGACAAGAACGGAAGCGGGTGTTGTTTTTATTGCTATTCAGATGGTTCGTTTATTGCCTTTCCTTTCTCTCTTAGTTTGGCCTCTGGCGGTGAAGGTGGTGGCCTTCTAGCTGCATTTGCATCCCAACCACCAATGTTCAAGCCCAGTGTCATTGGCCGGCAACATGTAGGCATGAACCCCCATGAAATATAAAATGCTAAGCAATACAATATCGGTATACATTTGGCTAAACGTAACAGCTAAGTCATATTTCTTTTAAGTATTTAGGGAGACTTGCAAGTATGTTAGTAGTTGTTGCACCAAATTCATCATATAGAAAACGTAGATTCATCTACATTATACAAAGGCTTAAATCAAGAGAAAGATGCCCACCTGCCATGAACAAGTTTGTTATCTGAAAATGGCTTGGAATCTCCATGGCAAGCAATCGTTCTTAGAAAGCCTAGAGATGGAAGAGAAGATCTTAGAATTGGCTGAAATAGGTGTTATTGGGGTCGCTGGTGTTGAGGTTAGTGAACGAGTCATGACTGTATCTCATACTCAAGAGGATTGCTCGAATTCGGGAGGAAAAAATTGAAGGGCAAATTTATCATGTCAACAGTGCGTGGCAAGAAATTATAAGTCGATCGTATTTTGAGCTCTGGATGTAATGGGAAGTGGAAATCCGTTGGCTGACGGTTTTATTCTTGTGCTCTTTGGTTAGCATTGATATCCACGACACCCTTCCATGTGACTCTGGCTTGTGGCTTTGTGCCGAGGTAAAGGCTTAAAATTGGCACAGGCATATTTCTAGCATTCGGGAGCTAATTTCTGAAATCAAATAGGGGTCAAGATTCTACAGCACAAAATCACGACAGTTCGCGAACCCTAGGGTACTCACAGCGTCAGTTTCATACTACACAAGTAACATCTGTTTAAAAAATATGCTTCCCATTTTACTTGAGCAATAGGATGATTCCCAGTCAGGAATGATTCTTAACAATAGATTATTAATACTATCTTAACACCTTGAATTTCAAAGTTACATTCTAGCGTAAATCCATATTCCAACAAGGGGAACCTCTTGTTCCTTCAAAATCTAAAATTTTTGATCAAGTTTTACAACATCAAAACGAATGATCACCAGCTTCATATCCACATAGCAATTATTTCAACAAACAAAAGTAATCCGGCATTTAATCAAGCAAATTATAATTAGCCAAGTCAAATTTGAAATTGCATTCAATATCAAGTTTTTAAAAAATCACAATCTTGTAATCTAAGAAAATTATACTTAAGGAGACAAAAATGGAGCCAAAAGCAAAAATAATCTGAAGGACATAACTAGGTTTCAAATAAAAACTCAAAAGTAGCCTGTGTGCCACGGAAAACTGACATTAGAGCTCAGGCATCAATGTTTCACTCATCATCTTCATTGTCAGCGGCTGAGTTGAGAGCATTCAATCGCTCAACCAACTTGGCTTTCCTTTCCTCATAGGTTAGCTTCTTCAAGTTGTACCTGTGATACACAGAAACAATTTGAAGGAAAATACTAAATATATAATTTCAAGTAGCTCCATGCAAAAATGGCATGAGAAGATGGACTTGCAACTTACAGGTAGATGGAAGTGGTGATTTACCATACAAACAAATAAGCTATCACAAAGTTGTGTGGGGTGCGTGCAAAAAGTTATCAATTAAATAGCAACAAACCTCGTGTGCTCCTTGGGTGGCTGCTTCTCTGATTTCTTTGCAGTTGGATCAGCGCGAATGGCAGCATGAACCTTCTTGTACAATGCCTCCATACCATCAGCATCAATTCCTCTCTTGAGGTACTCACTAAAGTGGGATTGGTATTTCTCAGGTTCATCCTCCATCAATGTCTGGGGTGAAGAAACACAATAAATATCTGAAAATTATAATAGACAATATACAAGCACATTTTTTTACAGATGCAATTAAAGACGCGGAAACAACAAAATATAACAAATTGTGTTCATTAAAGCTAGCCACATTTACCCTCATGTATGCAGCAACATGGCCTCCATAAATATATTTGCGGTGAACTTCAGCATCAAGCTGCTTATTGTCCTTTGCAAAGCCAGCAAACCTCTTGTCACTGTGGGGAATATCTAAACCACCATCTAAAGCTCCCTACAAAAGAAAACAGAACGAATTATTTCAATGAAACACATCAACGGCACCAATCTAACTATCATAATTCTCAAGCATAAATAATATGATAGGTGAATGGTGTTGTGCATTCAGATGCTGAATATTGAAATTCAAAGATAATGCAACTAATGTAAACTAAAAAGAAAAAAAAGAACAAGACCATAAATATTTGTTTAATGGATAAAAAGGGGCAAAAGTAAAACCACCAAACTGG
>Ga0307507_10012061_pt1 | contig 10755 bp, 4 predicted proteins | sample 7_EM_MG_FD_207223 | JGI IMG/M metagenome (GOLD analysis project Ga0307507, IMG submission 207223) | Populus trichocarpa ectomycorrhiza microbial communities from riparian zone in the Pacific Northwest, United States - 7_EM | ecosystem: Host-associated > Plants > Roots > Unclassified | place... | reverse complement strand
AGTACTATACCCCCTCCTTTAATATGGCGCGCCCTAAGCCATAAAAAAAAGCCCCCCTAGTCCCCCTCTTATAAAAAGGTAGGTAAGAAAGTTTTAATAAGGGTAGGAGGGTTAGGGAGTTGTAGCTCGCATATATATCGGCACGAGCTCTTATCTATTTAGTAGCAGTATGGTGCCAGCGACGGGGTCATTCGGGTAGTAGTATAATGCCAGTAACGGGGTTATATTCCGTAAGCAGATTGGCACGGAATCTTATTGGCAGATCGCGTTTGAATTACCATTGGGTCGCATTCGAATCGCATTTAGGCCGCAGGCGTATCGGCGCGGTAACTTGTCAGGATTATAGCAGTACGGTACTAGCGACGGGCCGTATTCTAGGGAGCAAAGCTCTCCCTTATATACAGTTATTACTATAGGCGGAGCAGTAGAAGTTAGTAGTGGTGCTGCAGGCAGAGCAGCAGGTGTCAGTTGGCTACAGTTAAGTAGCGAGGGTAGGTCGGCTGTAGGCAGAGCAGCAAAGGTTAATTAGGGTGCTGCTGGCAGAGCAGTAGAAGTCAATTGTGGTAGGTACTAGCGTCAGATAGTAGATAGCAGGCGTATTAGCGCTATCGTTGGTTAATTAATCGCAGGCGTATCAGCGCAATTGTTTGGTTGGTGGATTGTAGGCATAACGGCACGATTAGTTAATCGGTTTGCATTTAAATCGCGTTTAAATCGCATTTAGATTGCAGGTATAACGGCGCGATTATTATCCAGTTCGTCCAAATTAATTTCGTTGTTAAAGCTTATACAGCTTAGTATTAACCTCGTTGTCGAAGTGTACAAATGCCTAAAGGTAAGCTTGTATAACTTAGTATCAACCGTGGTCGTTCCTTAGTATGCGTAGCTTAGTATCAGTTAAAAAGGATCACTGTAGGTTAAGAAGAAGATAATTGAATCAGTAAGGGAGCAGTTGATTATTAATAAACTTATACGGTTGTTGTTAAAGTTGTAGTTTGTGTCGCAGGCATATCAGCACGGCGGTTAGTTGGGTTTGCGTTTAAATTGCGTTCAGGTCGCGTTTGGATTGCATTCGGATTGTAGGCGTAACGGCATAATCCGTCTATCGGTTTCTTGAGGTCTACCGTCAATTAGTAGGTAGTTTGAGACATTGGCGATTATTTAATTAATTAATATGCCGTTGACTAGCAGAGATGCTATCGTATTACTAGCCATAGTTGATTAATTGGTATAAGGTATGCTGTTAATCGCAGCATATTTAACCAGTTGTTATACGAGTAGGGTATTAAGGGAGACGCGCTAATAGGTTGATTCTTGTTAAGGTATTTGATTAAGGTATTAGTGTATAGTCTGTTAATATTCTCGTAATTCTTAGAACAGGTCGTTGTAAAATAGTAAACGTGTTTAAGTATTGTTAGGAGATTTAAAGGTACGCTATAGGGTTAGCAGCCGTATTCGAATACTTATATTCGACTAAGGATATCGTTGTGAGTAGCAGATATCTAGGGTCGATTGAGGACTTGTAGGAATACCGTTGTAACTTAGCATATTAAATCGTTGTTAGAGAGGTATTGAAAGAGGTATTAAGAAGGTATGTGTTAATATTTCAATTCTTATCAGAGAGTCAAAGGTATCAAAGAAAGAGTGCGCTTTGATATTCGAGCATAGTTGTACAAGGGTAAGCTGTTATGTAGCGTTCGATTTAACGAGATGCTATTAGAGAGCAGATTCGCATATTATCGTTTGAGAAGGACTGCCGTTAAGTGGTAGGCAGTTTGAGGGTAGTTAACGAATGGTATCTAGGGTACGTATTGAGAGGTACGTATTGATATTTCGATTCTTATTACAACTAGCAAGATATGCTTTTATAACGGTAGGCTGTCTCGTTTATAGAAGGTTGTATAAAAGGCTATTAAGAGAAACGCGTTGGTAGTTTGTAAGAGGTTGTAGAAATAGGCTTATCTGTAGAGCTGTTGGAGAGTGCTATAAATTGGAATGATTCTCCTAATCTGTTCTCCTAATTAAGAGTGCTATAAATCGCTTAAATTCTCCCCTAAATTCCTAGTACCCCTATACATAGGATTGTAATGCTTGCAGATGTATTTGGCCGTAAGATTAAGGGACTATCTAGGTTAATAGTGATGTTTGGGTTGATCAGGTACGGTGGTTATTAATAAGAACTTAACAGGTGTCTATAAGGCGTTTATAGACAAGTTGGAGAGTCGTGTCGCAGGCATATTGGCGCAACAGGTTATCGGGTTTGCTTTCAAATTACATTTAGGCCGCATTTGAATCGCATTTGGGTCGCAGGCGTATCAGCGCGATTATTTGGTTAATCAGACTGTAGGCATATCGGCACAGTCGGTAATCGGGTTTGGGGGTTTAGGGTAGTAGTACAGTGCCAGCAGCAGGTCCTTCCTAATTGATTTCGTCTCTCCTTGTACAGCTTAGTATTAATTGGGGTGGTTATTGCAGCAGTAGTCTAGGGATAACGGAATAGGATTTGTTCTAGAGGACTTGCGGACAACATACACCTACTGCCCAATAGCACGGCTCGGGTCATGTCTCGGCTTGTCTTAGCTGATACTATGGGATCAGTTCCAGGTTCCTTACAGCCCTAGGCTAAGTCTTAACCAAGGTCGTCTCTGCAGCTCATATAACTCCGTATTAGTTAAAAGGGTTAGAACGGGGGTAAGATATTATTGCCTTCCCAGGCAGTTGTCCTTATCCATAGGAGACCTTCTAGCTGCTTAAATACCGGCTCCCAGTATTAATAATAGCGACTTGACGCGTTGATGACGCGCAGCTAGGGGTGTTTAACGCGTGTCCTCCTAGAACACGTGGAATAGGGGTGGGATATTATCCAGGCCTTCCCAGGTAAGGGAAAGAGGGAGCTCTAAACAAATAAAGTCCCCCCTAGGTGGGTGAGCTTAGTATAATATAACGGCTCGCATAAATGCCTCTAAACTAAAGCTTGTGGATTGCTATCTAATAAAGATACTAAGCTAAGGAGCAGGAGAAGGTTGAGGAAAGGATATGTCTATATACATAGCGCCAAGATACCCCTGACTAGGGGCCCTGTCTAGGTTGCATATAACGGTGCCACGATATCTTGCAGGGGCGGTGCCCCAGCACCGTCACAGCTCTACCAATTAAATAAGGCCCCAAATATATATCTTAATAAAATGACGTAGTTTATCTCTAATTAATTCTAGATTATTATAAGTAGGCAGACGCTTAGTGTAGAGTTAAAAATGGCTAGCTGAAGTAGGAAGCTGGTAAGAAAGCTTTTATAATAGGTATAAGGAAGCTGCTAAATATATATAAGGCTTATAGAGTTGCTCTTAAGCAAAGCCAGGAGGATTATAACTTATACTAGGCCTATATCTTGTAGTTTACTGCTAAGCAGCTAGTGTTTATAAATAAATCTAGAGCTAATTTAAAGACTAGTATATGGAAGGCATTTTAGTTACTAGTGTGTTACGGGACGGGGGCAATGGCTACAGAACGTATGTATTCGGGGAGTCTACAAGACGTTGCGCGATCAATCGTAAGGGTCGAGGGCGTAAGGAGGTGATATATCTACGCGTAGCTAACGTAAGCTGTACGCGAGGTGTACGCGAGAGCACGGGGCTCTCCTATAGAGGCCCCTACGGTGGGGTTCCGTAACACTACCCCCCCTTTTATAGAGGCGGAGCTCCGGTGACGCTGTGGTTGCTATATATATATAGAAGGGACATTTAAGGTATAGAGAAGGAAAAGTAAGGGGGTATTGCTAAGGGCTTAAAATAACATTATATAATAAGGCTTGGCACCTAAAAATCCAACTAATTAAATAACTTTAACTGCTAGTTAAAGTTCCTGGACATCTTATCAATATTCCAGTCACGTGATCGCATTTTACTATTATATAATAGTAATCTGCGGCAACCTAATGGCAATTTGCCCTTATATAGTAATATATAACGGTTTAACTCTATAAGGGCTTCTATAGAGGATTAAGTATAAAATCTCTGCTTAGGCCTGGTTTCTATAGGTTCGCGTGGTAAAAATCGCTAATTAGGTCCTTTGTATTTTCAAAGTCTTCCTATAGTTGCTATTCTGGCTAGTCTATATTAAATCCTGTGTAGATAGCTCTATAGTAGAGCCGCCGTCCTCTACCTTTACTAAAGTATTTAGAGTTAATAATTTGTTTAATAATCTATTCCTTATAGTTCTTGTCTTCATTCTTATCTTGGATTAGTACTAATAGGGGTTTAGGCTGTATCTATCCTAATAGGGGGTTAGGCTAGTAAAGGTATAGTAGCTATAGGTAAAATATGGGCTATATCCCATGGGTGGCTAAGGTAGGTGGGAGCTCTAGCTTATATACAGCTCCCCTATTAATAACTTATTTAATTGGGTAGAGGCCAAGGTTCTTATAATTAAGTGACTTTATAGGCCTCTATATAGAGATATTACGTGCATTTAGCCATACCTAGTCACCAACACGCATCTCCAGTAGTGGCGTTCTATAACGGTCGGCGAAGTAGGCCTACTTTGCTTAAGCCTAGGCCATTTCTCCCTTATAGTAGTTGAGTAGATTTTTTATACGGTCTACATACTAGTTAGCAAGTAGTATCTTAAGGCGTTTTTTATATAGAAATTTCTTTTAATAGGTTCTGGTGGCTCTATACTAGATTAGGGGTGATAACCCTTATTTATAAAGAATGGTATAAGTCCTATAGTAGTTAAGACGTAGTTATTTACTGTGAATTTACCTAATAGAAGGTAATCTACCTAGTTATTTTAACTATAGGCAACTACCTATTATAGGTACGCTTTTATGCTAGCATTAGCGTTTTCCGGTTATCTAGCGGTTTTATAGTAGAAGGATATAGACATCTTAACAGAAATACTAAGGCGTTAGTAGATTTATCTCTATATATTAGAGTTAAACTATATGCCTTAGTTGGACATAATTAAGTTAGGTAACCTATGTAATTAGTAAACTTTATAGAGAAAGGTACTAGTAACGTTGCTAATAGCTACGCCTTTAGTTGGGATGTAGTGGCGCTCTTTTATAAGTCGGCATATTATTATAAGGATATTCTTATAGGTACGGCCCCGTTATTTATAGGGTAGTAGGTTAATAATAAAATTGATAGCAATATCTGCCTATTGTTATATAGGTACTAGTAAAGGGTGCAGTAGTCCTTAATACTTTATATTAAAGGCCTTAGCGCGCTTATAACTATAGTAGGCGCCTATAAAGCATTTAACTAAGTTTATTATTTTAGGCTAGAAGTAGTATTAGCTGAGAAGCTTATAGATTCCTCCTTTGCCTAGGTGGCCGCTTAATTAGAGGTTATAGGCCATTTAGATTAGTTGCCGTTATAAATTTTTTAAGTTGGGAATAAATAGGCGGCCTTTATAATAGAGCCTATTTTCTTTTACTTCTAAGGCTGCTATATTAATCTAGCCTAAGCTTTAGAGGTTAGTAGGCATTATATAGGTGCTAGCGGTCTTTATAGTAATAAGTTAGTACAGTAATAGGTTAACAGAGGTGTTATATACCATGGTAATAAGCTTATTAATTTTAGAAGGTAACTTTAGTTTTGTTATATAAAGCTAAGGTATAGTTGGCTTTATTATAGGTAGTATGCCTAGGGCCAAATTTTATGCTTTTAGGATTATCTGTTGTTGGAACTAGTTATAGGGGTTATCTTTAGACTAAGGAAGGCCTTGTAAGTAGCGTGTTAGGCTATTAGGCTTAGTACCTTATACTTCTAGCCTATATACAATTTTAAAGTTAAAACTAGAGAGGAACTTATTCTAATATACTTAGCGTTAGTTTAGCTGTTTTATAGTTATAAAGTATTTAAGGTTATAATAGTTTGTAAGAACTTTAGTTAGCTAGTTAGGTTTTACTAAGAAAAGTTCTAATTAGAATTCCTTAAACGCTTATATAATAGCAAGGAGTTCTTTATTATAGATCTTATAGTTATATTCTTATAGTGTAAGCTTAGATAAGTAAAATACAACTAGGTAGAGGAGGCTATTATTACCTATCTAGGAAAGAATGCCTACGTTAATGTAGTTTAAGGAGTTAGTTTTAAGATAGAGTTATCATCCTGGTATAAAATAGGCTAGGATAGGTGCTTTAGTAAAAGTATTTTTAAGGTCTTAGAATGCCTTCTTGCATTTAGGTGTCTAGGTAAAATGTAGATATATTTTTCTTCCTTTTATAAAAAGGCCTTTTATTTGCATTATTGCTATAAGTGGTGCTATAACACCTAAGAAGTTATATATAAACTTTTAATAGAAGTTAGCAAAACTAAGAAAGGCTTATATATCCTTAATGCAATTAGGGGTTTGCTATTTGGTAATTATATGTACCTTTTTGGGGTCTATACGGACACCTTTAATAGTAATAATTAGTCTAAGGTATTTTACTTCTATAACTAAGAATTTATACTTCTTTAAGTTAATATAAAGTCCTATGTCCTTAAGGCGCTATAGGACTTTTTAAACGTGCTTAGTATACTTAGAAGGGTTATTATTATAAATAAGTATATTATCTAGGTACGCAGAGCAGAAGTTATTAAGGTAGTCCTATAAGGTATTATTAATATAGCTTTAAAAGCTGCCTAGGCTATTATATATACTAAAGGGCATAATAGTATATTTAAACTGGCTAAAGCGTAATATAAATACGGTTTTCTATTTATTACCTTCCCGTATTTAAAGGCGGTTAAAGGCGGCAATAATATTAAGCTTGGTATAGATTTTGGCTTGGCTAAGCTACTTAAAAGTTTTATATATAAGCGGTATAGGGTATTGGTTCTTAATTATAATAGCATTAAGTCCTTTATAGTTAATATAAAATTAAATACCTCCTTTTAGCTTCTTAATAAAGAGGATAGGGGCAGCTACTAGGGATATACTAGGATAAATAAACCCTTTGTTAAGGTGCTTGTTAATATACTTTTTAATAACTAAAAGTTTATCTTTTAATATTAAGTAGGGTCTCTTATAGGGTAGCGTTTTTCCTTATTTAGTATTAATAGTATAGTTATTAGGTTAATATAGGGGGAGTATATCTGCGCTCTTTTATAAGCATATATTAATAAAGTTATGGTACTTCTTAGGGAGAAGCTTGCGGAGTTCCTTATTAGTAAATCCTTTTTTAAGCTTTATAAACTTCTTAAAGTTTAAAAGTCCATAGAGTTCTATAGGGGCATTATTTTTTAGGAGGTTAACTATATCTATCCTATTACTATAGAGGACGTAGTCCTATTCTTTATTAAGCTTATATAGTTATAATTAGGAGGCTGCGGTAATAGTTTAGCCTTTCCTATATACTATATGGTAGAAGGCCGCAGCACTTATATGGTAGCAGTTAGTTATAGGTAGGGTAATAATAGGTTCCTTAAATTAATATCCAAGGGAGTAGGTAAAGGCGGCTAGGCTATACCCTAGGCAAGTCTCTCTATAGTATTTAGAGTTAAAGGTTACTTCTCTCTTTTTCTAGTTAATGGCGGGGTTGTGTTATTTGAGCTAGTTTATTCTAAGGATAATAGGGTAGTTAGTAAGTGGTATAATATAGGCCCAGAGCTCTTTCTAGTGCCCATTTATATCTAGGTAGAGTTGTGCTATATAGGTAATCTTCTATGTGGTATAACTACTGTTAGTAAGTTATAGGGCGCGGGCTTTAATAAAGGGTAAGGTAGGTAGGTTATAAGTACACATAAATTAGGTATCTATAAATTTATTAATAGCTCCGCAATTAATTATAAAATGGCTTTTATATTATTTTTTAGCAGTAATTTCTATTATAGGTAAAACTATCTATTTTTATCTATTTATCTTTACTAAGTTATCTATTAAGTAGGCTAATATATAGATCCCCTTATTGTTAAGGCGTCCTAGCCTATAACTTAGGGCTAGGACTTGGCGTTTTCTATTTCCGTATCTAACTCTACCGCTATTACTACGTTTTTGTTTTATATAGTAGTAGTATATAGCAATGTATTTAGTGTTTAAGGTACTAGGTTAGGTGTTAGATAGCGGCCACTAAACCTGGCTATTAGGCAGTTTGGGCTATAGCTATAATAGCCTTCTTAACAGCATCTATAGTAACGCTTTAGCTTCTAAAGTAGCTTATGTTCTCCATCTAGTAGCTTCTATAGGAAGATTAGTATAGAGAGGTTAATATTAGGACCTATAGTGTTGCTTAGGGTAGTAGGCGTTAGTGGTTTAGTAGGTCCAGAGGGCTTCTATAAGGAGGTCTTTAGGTAGGGGTTTATAGTAGCAATCTAGTTTAGCCGTCGTTTAATCTTCTGTAGGGCTGCTACCATATTATAAATATTATTATAGTTGTGACTGGCGGCTGCGTAACCAAGGCAATAAGTAACTTTTTTAAAAAGATCTTCCTAGTTTTTGGTATTGTCTTAGATAAGGGCTCTAGTATATTCCTAGAATTTAACATAAAACTTATTAAATAATTTAGTAGGACTTATCTTTAGGGCATATAGTTTAGCTTAACTAGTAGCCACTAGGTTATAGTCGCGGTATATTTAGTTAAGGTCCTTAAGGGCTTCCTAGTAAAACTGCCACTTTTAGGGACTGCTAGTCTCCTATTAAGCGAAGAGCCTATTAAATAGGATGCTCTTTATTTGCCTAATAATATAGCCAATCTTAGCATCTTCTATAGGGAAAAGGTAGGCGCTTTGGGTTAGTTTCTTATAGACCTATATCTTCTAGTAGCTGTATTTCTTATAGTCACCCTAGAAGATTAGGGGATTAGGGTAGCGTATATTAGACCCTATAGTGGCAGTTTAGGTAGGTAAGATTGCTAGGGGCGTAAAGACTTAGGTAGCGTTATATATAATAAAGGGGTATCTAATATTGTTATAAATGTGCTTATTAAGCTGAAATTATAGGTATTTAATTATACCCTCTCTTTTTATAACTATAGCAATAAGTATAATCTTGGCCTTCTTTAATTGTTAGATGTTGCGTTTAGACATACAGAGGTTATCTTTAATCTTTTAGTGTATATTATTGGCGAGCGCCTTATAAGCTTATAGGTCTTGGATAATATTGTAATTTTAGGTAGTATGCATCTTAGCTTATATAAGCTTTAGATAGTAGTTCTATAGAAGGCGGTAGTATTTATTAGGTTCTTATGCTACTATTTTTAAAAAAGTCTTAACGTCTCGTATCTTAATCTTAATGGGTAGTAGCCCTTTAGCTTGTTTATCTGTAGTTATATAGTTAATAAAGAATAAGATATTGTTGATGTCTACCTTATTAAGGTTATTGTAGTCTTTTAAGCCACTAGGCTTCCCTTTAGGGATTAAAGCTATAGTTAGTAAATTAAATCCTCCTAGGGTTAATTAGCGTTATGGGTTTAATATAGGTATTAGACTATTCTTTAAGTTTAATATAGTGGCTAGTAAGGAATTTTGTCTTACTATTGTTAGTTCTTTAGAAGTATAAGGTAGGAGATATGCTACTTCTAGTAGCGCCTGTAGTATTGTAGAGACATAGAATTAGTTATAGGCTAAGCGTTAGTAATAAAAAAGGCATAATATAATGTTATGGGATGGGGGCAATGGCTATAAAATATATATATTTGGGGAGTCTACAAGACGTTGCGCAATCAATTGTAAGGGTTAAGGGCGTAAGAAGGTAATATACCTACATATAGCTAATGTAAGCTATACGCAAGGTGTATATAAGAGCACAGGGCTCTCCTATAGAGGCCCCTACAGTGGGGTTCCGTAATATAGTAGGAGTTACACTAGTTTTATATATACTATACAATTATAGTAAGCAGTAAGTTAATATACTACCTGCCTATACCGTTAACGGCGTACTAGTATTATTAGTATATAGTGGCTTAATAAATTTGGAGGGCTATAACTACTAAATTAAGTATATCCTTCTACCTTATTATAATCCTTATCCAAAACTAAGATTAGTAGTTATTATAGATAACGCGAGCTTCTACTACTTAGCCTATATTAGCCCTCTTTTTAAGCGAGCTGGCGTAAAGCTTGTGTACTTGCCTATATACTTACCTGTCACAGGACAGAGGCAATAGCTATAGAATATATATATTTAGGGAGTCTATAAGACGTTACGCAATCAATCGTAAGGGTTAAGGGCGTAAGGAGGTAATATACCTACGCGTAGCTAACGTAAGCTGTACGTAAGGTATATACAAGAGCATAGGGCTCTCCTATAGAGGCCCCTACAGTAGGGTTTTATAACACTACCCCCCCTCTTATAGAGGTGGAGCTTTAGCGACGCTGTGGTTGCTATATATATATAAAAGGGACATTTAAGGTATAGAGAAGGAAAAGTAAGGGGGTATTACTAAGGGCTTAAAACAATGTTATATAATAAGGCTTAGCATCTAAGAATCCAACCAATTAGATAACTTTAACTGCTATATTGGCAAAATATAGTACCCTACCAATGGCCTCAATGGTTAGTAGTTAACGCAATTGGCGCGCAGTTGAGGGCATTTAGCAACTCAACCGACTAGCCTATGTCGTATTTTTTTGACACGCAGCCTGCGCGCAGCCTGCGCACAACCTACGCGCAACCTACCAGTAATCTACGCATTTAGCAACCACAATTATATTTAGAGCTATTTACCTCTTTTATACTAATAGTATATTTTAAATAAATAAAAGCTACTTTAAAGCTATTTATAAGGCTAGCAAAATAAATAATAATATTTTAGATAATTTAATATAATAT
>Ga0307507_10012060_pt1 | contig 10758 bp, 13 predicted proteins | sample 7_EM_MG_FD_207223 | JGI IMG/M metagenome (GOLD analysis project Ga0307507, IMG submission 207223) | Populus trichocarpa ectomycorrhiza microbial communities from riparian zone in the Pacific Northwest, United States - 7_EM | ecosystem: Host-associated > Plants > Roots > Unclassified | place... | reverse complement strand
GTATCTCGCAACCAATCAAAACTCATAAACCAAGTCATGTGTCCTAACGGGATCACATGCGTGGAACCCATGACTCATAATTATGAGTCATGTGCGAAATACATAAACCACATGACCACAATCGTGCATCATGTCAAAACTCAACCAATAACAAAAAACCACTGACACGCTATTGCGTCGTCATGTGAAAACCTATGAGTCAACTGATCTCATAGTGTTGAACGATAACAAACCGATGACTAATAACTATTAGTCATGTGAGAGTCTGCCTTGCTTAGTCACTGTTTGTGACATCATGAAAGAGATACTCCGGCTACACGGACTACCACACGACATCATCACCGACAGGGGGACACTATTCACATCGGACTTAGGAAAAGAAACTAGAGGGAAGTTAGGAATTGAACGAAGACTCAGCACGGCTTTCCACCCACAAACAGACAGACAGACCGAACAGACCAACGCCATTTTGGAACAATACCTGCGAGCATACATCAACTATCAACAAGATGATTTGTGTGGTTACCTACCGCTGGCGGAATTCGCATACAACAACGGATATCAGGAGATTATCAAAAACACACCCTTCTTTGCAAATTACGGAATACACCCCGAATACGAGATGATCGGTCATCGGATCCAAGGAAAACAAACGAAACCAGAAGAAATGACTCAGTTACATGAGTTATTAAGAAACGAGAGGGTGGACGCCCAATTACGACAAAAAGAATACTACGATATAAACAGAAATCCCGATCCGAACCTACGGTCAGGAGATATGGTATGCTTGTTGCCACGCAATATCAAGACCACGAGACCATCGAAGAAACTGGACTACCACAAAATCGGAACATTCACAATGTTGGCAAAGATTGGGACAAGCGCATATAAGCTGGCCTTACCACCCTCAATGGCCATACACAACACATTCCACATCTCCCTCCTCGAAGCTTACCAAGATAATCGATTCCCCTCACAGATCAAGGAACCCCCTCCTTCTATTCAAATAGAAGAAGAAGACAAATACGAACTCGACGAAATCATCGACTCTCGACTCCACTACAACAAGCTCCAATATCGAGCTAAGTAGAAAGGCTACTCACCAGAACACGATAAAATCTAGTACGCTGCGGAAAACTTCAACAATGCAGAACACACAGTCCAACGATCCCACCAACGCTAGCCCGGAAAGGCCGGAGTGGATACACGTTACGATCAACAGATCGGCCTCCGCACCTCCCGCTATCGTCAAACTAAAACGACGCTCACACACCCCAGAAAGCAACGCCCATCGCGTCGCCCGCAATGCTACCCCCCATAGCCCAGAATATTCGGGCTCACCAAGAAGAGAGGTGGCGCATGCCTCCATGAACTGGACGGACTGCATGGACGATAGATGTCAAATCCATGTCGGCGAAGAACAAGGGTCAGGCTGGTACCCACAATTCAGCAGAAGATCGAGAAAACCAAGTGTCGCACACGACCATCACTGGCGACAGGAGAAGGGAGCGAACCCAGGAGAGGACTGGGTCCCACAACAACAACCTTGTCATCGAAAGGCCAGAAGGGCCCACGGGGACCTCACGAGCTGGGAGCACTCTTTTAACGACAACTGCATGACACACCAGTGGGAAAAGGTGGACGCCGGATACTACCTCAGACAAGTGGGAGAAAAAGGGACCCTGTGAAAGAATGCCAGGAGGGAACAGAGGAAGAGAAAAGCCGTGAGGACACGACTAGGAGGGGAGGGGAGCGAAAAAACTGTTTTGGACGTGGAAGCAATGGAAGCACAGATCTCGGACCTCCGAAGCCAACTGGACTGCGCCGCCCAAATTATTGAGGCAAAAGACAACGACCTCGAACGACTCGATAAGGAAAAGGAAAATCTCCAACAAGCCTAGAATGGAACCAAACAGAGGATGCGCCAAATTGGGGGTATTGTAACCGCCTCGAGAGTGGTGGCGGGAATCGATATGGTAACGATACTATCTCTATACCAAAGTGCGGTATATAACGAGACTAAGTACCGGAGGCTTAGCCTAAGTTGTTGTAACAAACTTCTTACTATACCGCAACTACCAAGTAGCTCCTAATAGCTAAGGATGTTTGGTCTTATTGGATTCTCGAAGCCAACTGAAGAAGTAACTGTTCAACCAAGTATATTGAAAACTCTCTTAGTGGAAGTCTGCCCTCTCTAAGTCCGGAGAATAGCAGGTCTTAAATACACTTGTCAGGCTAACCGGAGCCTTGTAAACAATAACCATAAAGGCTCCCAAATGGTAGCCTTGAAAGGTTACATAAAACATATCAAGTATCAAACGATATCTTGACACAATAAAATAAAACATACCGAGTATCAAACGATACTCGAAATCAAACACAAAACATCATGAGTATCAAACTCAATCATAAAGCATACTGAGTATCAAACGATACTCGAAACCAAACATAAAACATCATGAGTATCAAACTCAATCATAAAACATCATGAGTATCCAACTTAATCATAAAACATACTGAGTATCAAACGATGCTCGAAACTATAGAGTAACACGTACTGGTTACAGGTATGCAGTGGAAGGAAGGAGTTTAGCATCGTGGGACAGATGCAAGAGGGGGAAGGGAGCTAATGTCACAAACAGTGACTAAGCAAGGCAGACTCTCACATGACTAATAGTTATTAGTCATCGGTTTGATATCTTTGATTCTATGAGATCAGTTGACTCATAGGATTTTACATGATGACGCAATAGCATGTCATTGGTTTATTGTGATTGGTTGATATTTGACATGACGCACGATTGTGGTCATGTGGTTTATGTATTCCGCACATGACTCATAGTTATGAGTCATGGGTTTCACACGTGTGACTCCGTTAGGGCACATGACTTGTTTTATGGGTTTTGATTGGTTGCGAGATGGGGTGCAGCTGACTTGGACGAGTTAGCTGATGGATTTCACACCATGACTCACTATGAGTCATGAGTCGCGTGACGCGAGAGTATGAGTCACGCAGGGTTAGGGTTGAGGGAAGAACCCCTATATAAGGGCACCCTCGGGGCATGAGATTTGGGTTATTCACGCAACCATCTAAGTTCTTTCATACACTATACTTTCAATACAAAGATCTTTATCTATCACGCTTCTGGGAATCAAGCCACGACTGTCTTATATGAGCCTAGCGATTGACGTTGCTAGACAGGAGTCAACGGACTTAGCTATCGCAACAGCTAGAAGGCTAGGAAGAAGGGATCGTTAGGAGAATATCGACTACCTGCGGTAAGTATCACCTGGGGACGAGAGGATTGTAACAGTGGTATACGTTTTCGCACGGGATTCCCTTTTCTCTCCACTGGTGGATAACGACATCCCAACGCTTCCTTCGCGTCCATCCCCTGCACTGGAGATATGTAATGAGGTACCGGATAATGCTACAAGTAAAGCCTCAGAGTCATCTCCCTCTGGCGGTTCACTTGCGTCCTTAGCCGGACCGGGATTAGCTCGGGGCTCCGGTCGTCTGGCTTCCGGTCGTCTGGCCTCCGGATCAAATCTACCTCCACGCAATTAATCTCTTGCCATCGTTCCGTTCGCCCAATTGGTCACAGTGCCTGGTACACTATAGTTGTGCCCCCTCAACGCGAGTGTGGGTTCCCTACTTACATTATTTGGATGATGATAATAGATTAGGAGATCAAGCGGGTCTTCAAGAACTGCATTCGACAGGAGCCAGGCACTTATGGCTTCATCGTCCTCGATGAAAACCTAATTGATCCACGAGAGCGGCGTGTTGGGATATTCCCGTTGGAGTTGGCGTTCTTTGCAGGTAGCGCCAAGTATGTACTGAATCGTCTCATGTCGTATGGTTCTTGTAATCATCGCTGACAGTCCACTAATGTCATAGGAACCCAACTTAACAAACGGTACCCCATTGACAGGGCGCCAATTCAGCCAGCGATAATTAGGGAAGTCTTCGCGACTCACAGCCGTGTGGCGGATTCAAACAATACCCACGGTGCATGGACGTCCAAGTAGAGCGCTCCAATCTGCAACTCCTTAGTCAGTAAGTGCAGAACCCAAACATGTAGTTTATTTTGAAAAGGACTCCGCTGTTAGCGCCCTACGATTGAGTGGGAGATAAGGTATGATTGGTGCCGGCGCAGGGGTGTCAGGTGGGCTGTTAGGTGAGCTGTTAGGTGGGCTGTTTGCTGGGCTGTTTGGTGGGGTGTTTGCTGGGCTGTTTGCTGGACCGTTTGCTGGGCCGTTTGCTGGGCTCTTTGCTGGGCTCTTTGCTGGGCTGTTTGCTGGGCTGTTTGCTGGGCTGTTTGCTGGGCTGTTTGCTGGGCTGTTTGCTGGGCTCTTTGCAGGGCTGTTTGCTTGGCTGCTGCCTGAGCTGCTGCCTGAGCTGTTGAGTGGAATATCAACTAGGATTGGTACCTGCGGCAACCTAGCCACTAGGGGAGCATTTTGTGGAGCAGGTATTCCTTGTCCTTGCATCGGGTGAGCACCTTGAGCGACTTGTCTTTGCCCTTGCGGTTGGTTAATCGGTGGTTGAGGTTGACCCGGCGCTACACCTGGAGCCCCTCGTGCTTGCACCAGAACGACAGGAATGACTTCTTCTTGCACTTGGCGTTGAGGTTGACCCGGAAGGACACCTGGATGGACTTGTCCCAGGGCCCGAACGACACAAGGAACACCTTGTCCTTGCGCTTAGAGTTGCGGTTGACCCAGAGCGACAGCTGGAGCGAGTTGTCTGAGCGCCTGGAGGAGAGGAACGACTTCTCCTTGGGCTTGCCATTGAGGTTGATCCGGAACGACACTGGGTGCGATTACTCCTGGTGCCCGAACGACACTATGAATGCCTTTGCCTTGCACTTCCGGTTGCGGTTGACCCTGAATGACACCTAGACCGACTTGTCCTAGCCCCCGCACGACAGCAGACACTACTTGTCCTACAGCTTGCGGTTGAGGTTGACCTGGAAGGACACCTGGAGGGACTTGTCCTGGCGGCGGCAAGACAGGAACGACTTGTCCTTGTCCTTGTGGTTGTGGTTGACGGAGAAGGATACCTGGAGCGACTTGACCTGGCGCCGGAACGATCGAAATCACCTGTCCTTGCGCTTGCGGTTGAGGTTGACCTAGACTGACACTAGAAATGACTTCACCTTTCGCCGGAACGGCACCTGGAATGACTTACCCTTGCTCTTGCAGTTGGTTAATCCCAGGGAAATATATTTGGGGAACGGGAGCTGGGTTCGGATTAGCCGTAGCAGGACCTCATTGAATTGGGGCGCCCAGAGGTCGTCGTAGTGGGGGAACAATCACCTGCGCAGTGGGTACTCCTGGCTGGCCCAGTTCAGGTGCAGGTTGGAGCTTAGCCACAACCTGAAGCTGCTTGTTCATGGAGGTTGTCAACTTACTTATACAGTCTTTAACAAGTTGAACTATAGCCTCATCGGCTTCCCAGATACGAGCCACATTATTAATCGCTAATTCTGTGGTGAGCTCATCACAGGGAGGGCACAATCTTCTCATTCCTGCAATGATCTACGGGAATTTTCTGATAGCAAAATTAGCGAGTGGCGTAAAGTTCCTTGCTACCAGCTGATCTTTCACAAGTCGCCGCTAGTCTTTAAACACCAGCGCCCCTGCATTATTAGCTGGGAAGCCCATGGCTCCCTTATAGCAAGTAATTGACTAACCACCAGCATTAGGGCCTGTTAGGCTGATCACCCCAAGGAGAGAATTAGGCAGTAGTTAGTACGTCTACCCCGGCCGAGCTTGCTGTGCTCCTCAATTATGCATGTAGAGGTATCGTATGTGGATGATATTGTGGGCCATCTTGGTTGATTCTTGGTGTATCTAGATGAGAGTATTCCAACTAGTGGGCTGAATATGGTGGCAGTTGTGGACGTTCTGAATGTGAGATGGTTTTTGGTATGAAGTCCATTCGATGGTAGTCTATCCACTTTATATATACAACTCCTGGATGTTCTCGGGACTTTGAAAGAATCACACTGTGTTTTCAAAATTGGGTAAAAATAGGTAAAACCTGACACTCAAAGACAGAACCCTGCCATTATCCGATTCAACTTGAATAACAGAGAATAGGCCTATTTGCTCAGGAACAGCTCTGGTCTTGAAAGAAACTATAGCTGATGCCAGATGACATCTTAGCTAAACCCCATGGACGACAAGTTCCTCTTCGCAACGTCTGAGTTCCTGGACCCTTCGTGCGAACCAGACGCGTTGGGCTCAAGACTAAACACCGTGGTACAAGTACCCTCCAATCTACACAAAACTCACAATATAGACTGACCTGACTCCCACCATGCCTAGCAAATGGCAATTCTGCCAACGAAAAAACCTCCGGTGAGGCGCATATGAGAAACACCTGCGAACAGTGCACGCAAATCTAGACATGGTTCTCGCGTCCACCGTAGGATATCCATCATCCATAGATATTATCAACGATGTGGAAACAAGCATATTGTACCACCAAGAGGCGAGTGAACTCTAGGATTCCGACTATGAATTCGATCCTGATCCCACCGGAAGGGAGCTTGACCCATTTACTGCTCCCGAGTCTAATAATATAAAACCTGACGACTGTACCTCTTCGTTACCCTGCAGTGGGGTGCATTCATCAGCAAAATGTAAAAAGGACTCCTGGTCCACCAAGGGGGGTCATTGTCCCCCTAGTCCTCCTGGTCCTCCCTGATCCACCCTGATCCACATTTTCGGTCAAATTTCCAAAAGTGTAGATCAGAGTGGATCGGAGTGGACCTGGTGGACCACGGGGACCACGACCTCCCTTGGTGGACCAGGAGCGTTCAGGACCACCTTGGACCACGCTCCGACATTTCTCTGATGACTTATCCACGCACCGGAGAAGCAATTGACGACATCGACGGATATGAGTAAGAAAACTGCAATGTCTGCGAGGATCCGTGGTCACCATTCAGTTGTGCGCAGTGTTTCAGAACTGGTGTTTTGGTTCATTCAGAGTAAAGTACCTAAATCACGAATCAATGAATACCGCTAGAGTGGCCTCGGTAGTTGTGAGTCAGTCAGCTATAGCTCTATACATATCTGCGAGAACTACCTACGGTCATTGGACCCGTACTGTTTTTATCTGCAATGGTTCAAAGGACAAGGTGAGGATAGCAAGAGAACTCTGCCATTCTGTTATCATATAGTCCTGGATGGTGTCAGATATCTCCTTCGCCAGATCGCATAGCACCATGATTTGGTCTACGTGTTACGGCGTGAATTCGAACTTAATAGTAAAAGGATCTATGCGGAAATAGACACTGCGGACTAGTGGTGGGATGTTCAATATCAAGAAAATGTCGGAGCATAGTCCATGATGGTTCTGAAGGCTCCTGGTCCACCAAGGGAGGTTGTGGTCCCTGTGGTCCACCTGGTCCAATCCGATCCATTCAGATCCACACTTTTTGAAATTTTACCGAAAATGTGGACCAGGGTGGATCAGGGTGGACCAGGAGGACCAGGGGGACCATAACCCCCCTTGGTGGACCAGGACTGGTTTTTACATTTTGCTGATGAAGTAGAGCGCCCTAACCTCCTTTACTGTAACGTTAGCTGACTAATGATAGAAGGCACTACCACCTGGTGTGACTGTAGTTCCCATTATTAGGACTTCCAATCAGACCCATCTCGGCAACTTCTCCGGTGACAACAAAATGTGGCCTGTTAATATTACGCTCAGAAATCTTCGCTTAGCCAGGCACAACAGCCCTGGATCAATGGGTGTTCTGCTACTCGCACCATTGCCTGTCCCCCCCAAACTCTCAAAGTCCACCAAAGCTGATCAATACCAGAGACGAGTGAATGCTGACACACTGCAAGATGTATTCGAATTCATTTTTGCGCCCCTGCAGTACGCGGCGCTTGATCGCCTCCCAATTCATTGTGCTGACGGGAAGATTCGGAGGTGCTTCCCAATCTTGTCTGCATGGGTTGCAGACCATATGGAAAACGTGACACTGCAGGGGTTAAAATCCAATGCGTGTCCTACATGTGAGTTGCCTACCAGGGAATTAAGAACCAACATCAAGAACTATAGAGCCAGAGATTATACAAGATACAAATAGTATGGATATGAAAGCGGGGTCCCAGGCTAGAGGTAAGACGGTACCTATATCAAGTTCGGCGGCCTTGGTATCACGATGGGCCAAAACAGTTTTCATGGAGTTCACCGTGTCTCGGTTCCTGACTTGCACATGCGGGACATGCTCGATACAGTTTATCTTGGATTATTTAAGCACATGATGGACTGCATCCACGCCTTTCTCAAGAAACACAAGCGACTGCAAGCTTTTGACGACATTTGGAAGGCATTACCCTGGTACCTTAAGTTTTTGGTATGCAAAAAAGCCTCCTAGGAGGTTGAGCAGTAGCAAGGGAAAGAGATGAGGAATCTGGGGCGCTCTATTTTTGCAGTACTCGCAGCGGCACTGCGTCACCCACAGAGATCACAGGTGATATGTTTCAAACATGCTCGGGGATGTGTCACAGCGCTCGTCGACTTCAGTATAATGGCATAATACGAAAGCCCAATGTCGGACGCCATAGCTTATATGAAACATTATCTGGACTAATTTCATAGGATAAAAGGTATCTTCTTCGAGTTTCGAGTAACTAAGCGTACACTGGCCAAAGTTGACGAGCAAGGAGGGAGATACGACATCAGAGACGGCAAATGAGCCCGCCTGTGGCACCCTCTAAACGGCATCAGATCCGTGACGACGATTGGGAAGAAGAGCACAAGTGAGTGATGGACTTGATCCATCACAAATCAGATTTCAACTTTATCAAGATACATCTACTAAGTCATTTTAGTGATCATATACACCAGTTTGGCAATATATCGATGTATTCCATGGCGTTTGGAGAGCTAGGGCACAAGGAACAAATCAAGGACGAATGGCGACGATCAAATGAAAATGATGCCGGGCACCAAATAGGGCATAGCTACAGTCTTCAGCGAGCCATCCAAACGAGATCATTGAACCTCGAAAATCTTCGACACCACAGCGCTGATCTCTCTGCGGATGTCCGGCAACATTTAGGAAGTACAATGAGTGCCGTAACTGCGCCGGTTATCCGTAGGAGGATCATGTAAGGGTGTTGGAATGAGGTGTCCAACTTCTTGGATTTTAGTAAGGTGTTGTTACAATCCTCTCTCTCGGGGTGATACATGCAGCAGGTAACCGATAGTCTTCTAACGCTCCCTTCTTCTTAGCCCGATAGCTAGTTGCGATGGCTAAGTCCATTCACTCCTATCTAGCAACGACGATCGCTAGGCTCATATAAGACTGTCATGTCTTGATTCCCAGAAACGTGATAGATAAAGATCTTTGTATTGAAAGTATGGTGTATGAAAGAACTTAGATGGTTGCGTGACGAACCCAAATCCCTTGCCTTTTTTTCATTTTTTTTCATTTTTTTTCATGGGCTTTGTTTTATTCATCGTCTAGGTACAAAGACTACGTGCAGCACTAGCTATGGGAAAGAAAAACCTCTGTGTACCAACCGGCGCCAGGGAAAAAGCCAGCAACCCAAGTCTGTCTGGTCCGAGACCAACCGCACACCAGCCACACAAAGTAACAAATCCCACTCCGACTAGGCGGTCGAAAACAAAAATGCAAATTAATACATGGGGAGGAATCAACAGGAAAACCCTTGCCGTAAACTACTAACAAAATGAAACTATTGATAGACCACTCTGTGAAACCCTAAGTAACTGACAATGAAAGTAGAACAAGGGGGGTACGGGGGCCACTAAAACCGTTGTGACGTTGCAACCATTACTCAAGAACCCAAGGCGTTGACATCCGCCACCGAGGCAGTGCAATACGACCACTGAGCGTAACCGAGGGGCGCGACCGTGGCAATCGCTAGGGCGGCGAAGGCACTAGGGTGCCAGCCCAGGGAGTGGACTGTAGCTGTAACCGAGCAAGGGGACGAGACCTGAAGGGGGAGAGGAGGGGGAGACCCAATAACCGTGGAAACTATCGGGAACCATGTGCCTGTCTGACTAGGCAGCCCCTAGCGGAGGTGAATAGAACGGAGAAATCGACCCTTGCCTTTTGAAATGTTTTCTCCTACTGCGAACTGTAGTTCCAGCCGTCCGTAACATGGGCGAAAGGGTGTTGCAGCCTGTGCGAACGCTAAGCGAGGCAGCGAAGCGCAAGCGAAAAGAGGGGGTGATTAAGCCAAACGACCCCTAGAAACAAGGACGCCAGGGCCCAAGAACATTATAAGGGAAGTGATGCGGGAGGGGGAGGGTGCAGGTCACGGAGAGTGCGGGTGCAGCTCACTGAGAGTGCGGTGGTGGTGGATGTTGACGATAAATTCTCAGGGTGTTGAGATTTCAATCGCCGGGTGCGTAGAGGAGATGGTTCGTGACCCAAATCCCATGCCTTTTTTTTCATTTTTTTTTTTCATGTGCTTTGTATTAATCAACTACTGGGAACAAAGACTACGTGCAGCGCTAGCTATGGTAAAGAAAGAACCCCATCCCCTATTTTTCTCCAACCCGGCTCCAGGGAAAAAGCCATCAACCCAAGTCTCTCTGGTATGAGACCAACCGCACACCAGCCACGCAAAATAAGAAATCCCCCTCCGACGAGGCGGTCGAAAAGAAAAATACAAATAAATACATGGGGAGGAATCAACAGGAAAACCCTTGCCGTAGACGCCAACAAAGTAAATAATTGTTATAACCACTAATGA
>Ga0307507_10012059_pt1 | contig 10758 bp, 10 predicted proteins | sample 7_EM_MG_FD_207223 | JGI IMG/M metagenome (GOLD analysis project Ga0307507, IMG submission 207223) | Populus trichocarpa ectomycorrhiza microbial communities from riparian zone in the Pacific Northwest, United States - 7_EM | ecosystem: Host-associated > Plants > Roots > Unclassified | place... | reverse complement strand
CCCTCCAGCGGGGCGAAGTACGAGTCGCTGAACTCGCTGTAGGAGCCGACGACCGCGACGACGTCCTCGTCGACGGCCTGCCGGGCGCACTTCGCGGCGGACACGCTGTTGTTGTGGTCGTTGCAGGTCAGGACCTTGAGCTTGCGGCCGTTGAGACCGCCGTGCTTGTTGATCCACTTCGCGTACGCCGTCGCCATGGCGGGCATGCCGGGCTTGTTGGTCGAGTTGGTGTCCCAGGGCGCCCAGGTCATGACGGTGATCGGGCCGTCCCCGGAGCCCCCCGTGGTACCGGGGACGACCCCGCAGCCGGCCGCGAGCGACGCGCATGCCACCAGCGCCCCCGCCGACATGACGGTGGCTCTGACGGGCCGGGTGATCGTGGGGAGGAAGGTGCTGTGGTTGCGCCGCCTGCCGGTCATGCCCACACACGCTTCCGCCACCCCGCGAACCCGGGTGTGACTCTTGGTCAACAAGTGGTGACGTGGAGGTGAATTGCAGGGGGCGTTCCTGTGGGTGTGACGAGGAACGTACGATCGATGACCGTGCAAGCTCCGGAGAACTCTTCCCGTCGCCCCCGTCGCTCCTCCACCATGGGCGGCATGCCACTGAACGACATGCCGTGGTGGCGCTGGCGCAGCAACGTGCGTTCCGCGCTGCACATGCTCTCCGATCCCGCGTTCCAGAGAGATGTCTGGCTCGCCGGTGTCGACGGGTACGGGGACGTCACCGACGCCGTCTACCGCCTCGTCGAGGACACCTGGCTGGACAACTGGTCCGCCGAGAAATACGTCGGCACGATCTTCCGGGACTCCCAGGAGGCGGCCCTCGTCGACACCGCCGTCCTCCGCGTCCTGCGGATCATGCACCAGGTCGGCCCCGACGCCCATGTCTCCGTGTACGTCGACCACGAGGCGTGGCCGGAGGCGGTGCGGGCGGCACGGGACGCGCACGTGCGGATGGCGGTGAGCGACGAGGAGGACCCGGACGCGCCGCCGCGCACGCTTGAGGTGCTGCAGATCATCACGCGGTCCGCGTAGGGGCGGGCGACAGGGCGCCGGTCCACATGGCGCCGGTCCGGGTGGCGGACGCCGGTCTCCCTGCTCAGGGGGATATGGGACCCTGTCCCGCATGAACGCGCAGTCCACCCGAACCGCGGCACCCGCCGATCAGTACGTCCTCACGCTGGCCTGCCCCGACAAGCAGGGCATCGTGCACGCCGTGTCGAGCTACCTCTTCATGACCGGCTGCAACATCGAGGACAGCCAGCAGTTCGGCGACCACGACACGGGACTGTTCTTCATGCGCGTCCACTTCTCGGCGGAACCGCCGGTGACCGTGGACAAGCTGCGCGCGAGCTTCGCGGCGATCGGTGACTCCTTCCACATGGACTGGCAGCTCAACCGGGCCGACGAGAAGATGCGCATCGTCCTCATGGTCAGCAAGTTCGGCCACTGTCTGAACGACCTGCTGTTCCGGGCGCGGATCGGTGCGCTGCCGGTGGAGATCGCGGCGGTGGTGTCCAACCACACCGACTTCGCCGAACTCGTGGAGTCGTACCACATCCCCTTCCGCCACATCCCGGTGACGAAGGAGAACAAGGCCGAGGCCGAGGCGCAGGTCCTCGACCTGGTCCGCGAGGAGAACGTCGAACTCGTCGTCCTGGCCCGCTACATGCAGGTCCTCTCCGACGACCTGTGCAAGGCGCTCAGCGGCCGGATCATCAACATCCACCACTCGTTCCTGCCGAGCTTCAAGGGCGCGAAGCCGTATCACCAGGCTCACTTGCGGGGCGTGAAGCTGATCGGCGCGACCGCGCATTACGTGACCGCCGACCTCGACGAGGGGCCGATCATCGAGCAGGAGGTCGAGCGCGTGGGGCATGACGTGACGCCGGACCAGCTGGTGGCGATCGGGCGCGATGTGGAGTGCCAGGCGCTGGCGCGGGCCGTGAAGTGGCACGCTGAACGCCGGATTCTGCTGAACGGGCGCCGGACTGTCGTGTTCGCCTAGGAGTTCGGGGGGTTGCTGGTTCGCGACCAGCCACGGACTACCCGCAGCCGCCCTGAAACCGATCCTCCCCAAGGGGCGCGGGGCTGTATCGATATGCGGCTCCGCCGCGTGGGCGCGACCAGCCCCCACTCACCCGCAGCCGCCCGACTACATCCGGCTCAACGACGCCGTCGCGAACAGCACATCCCTGATCGCCTCCCGGTCACCGAGCTGTCCTGCCGCTGCCTCCTCCGGAGGAACGTGCCCAGCCGCCAGATGACAGAACTCCACACCGTCCAGCGCGATATGGGCCACCTCACGCTCGGTCGACCCCACCGCCCCGGGTGAGTCGAGGGAGATCAACCACTCACCCCCGCCGTGCCCTTCGATCTCCAGCCGCAGGCTACGACCAGGCGCCCCGGCAGCGACAAGATGCCGTCCACCCGGCGAAGCCAACCCGTGTCGGCGCCGCTCGGCCAGCACAGCGGGAAGCATGCGTGCCGCGAGGTCGATCATCCGGTTCAGACACCGCCCGGACGGCGGCTGGTACGGATAGTCCACCGCGTCCGCGATGTCCTCCGCGTGCACCCAGCACTCGAAGGCCCGGTCGAGCATCGCATCGTGCAGCGGCAGCTCGAAGTCGCCGTAGGACACGGCCAGTCTGCCGGTGCTGCCGCCGGTGAACGACACCGTGCGGACGATGGTGTGGCTCTGCTCGCGCCAGGGCGTGCGGATGGAGTGGGTCGGCGGGAAGTGCGACGCCCGCCAGTACGCCTCGGTGCGCGCGGTCGGCGTCGTGGCCTTGTCGGCCTCCCCGCCCAGCGGGTCGTCGAGGCCCAGCGCCTTCGCGACCAGTCCGTCGACGGTCAGCAGGTGCGCGATGACCCCGGCGACGGTCGTACGGCGGCTCGTCGGGGCCTGGCCGTCGAACCAGCGCAGCCGCACGGGCGCGTGCCACTCGGCGTCACCTATGTCCTGCAGCAGGGCGTCCAGGCGCGCGGTCTCGGCGTCGTACGGCGTCGCCCACTCCGGCACCGGGATGCGCGGCGGCCGCCGGTCGAAGGAGCCGGTGAGGACACGGGTGCGCAGGCCGGGGTCCAGGTCGAGGGGCTCGACGGGGTGCAGCAGTCCGACCGCCCCACGCAGCCGCAGCGCCTCGTCCGCGCAGGCGCCGCACTCGCCGAGGTGCTCCTCCACGGCCGCCGTCTCCGCCGCCGAGCAGGCGGCCAGCGCCCACGCGCCGAGCAACGCCTTCAGCACCGGGTGTTCCAGCACCAGCGGCACGGGGCGGGACTCGGACGCGTCGAGCTCGGGCAGCGGCCGTCCGCTGTCCTCCACGGAGGCGCGGGGCATGGGGATGCGCGGCGGCTCGCCACCACCGCTCGGGGAACTGCCGGGCACGGAACCGCCCGGTGGCACGGAACCCCCGCCCTCGTCGGAGTGCTCCTCGCCGTACGCCTCGTGGTCGTCGTTCGCGTCGGTCACACCGCACCCCCTGGTCCCGCTGGTCCCGGCGGTGCGCCGGCGTCGTGGGCGGTGGACAGGAGTTGGAGGCCGAGGCGGAGGCGGCGGCGGGCCTCGTCCTCGGTGACGCCGAGGTCGACGGCGGTCTGACGGTAGTCACGGCGCTGGAAGTAGGCCAGTTCCAGGGCGGCCCGCAGCGGGGCCGGCATGGACGTGACGATGTAGTCGGCGCGGGCGGCGACGGAGGCGCGGCGGACCTTGCGCTCCAGTTCCTCGGTGGAGCCCTCGCCGCTGTGGGCGAGCGCGACGGTCTCGGTGGCGCGCAGGCGCTGCACGGCGAGGCGGGCGGTCAACGCGGCCACCCAGGAGCGCAGCGGGCCCTGCTTGGGGTCGTAGGCGTCGGGGTGTTCCCAGACGTGGGCGAAGACCTCGCGGGTGATGCCGTCGGCGGCGCGCTCGTCGCCGAGCACGCGGTGGGCGAGGGCGTGCACGAGGGAGGCGAAACGGTCGTACAGCTCACCGAGGGCCGCCGCTTCGCCGCGGGCGAGCCGCTGCTGCATCTTGCGGTCCCAACGGGGCGGTGCGTCCTTTGTCGCCATGCGGCCCCCTCACCGTGTCCGTGCCCGGGTCAAGCGTGCGCTCACCGTCTCTTCGAATGTAGTCGGCACCTCGGACAGCGCACGCCCCTTCGTGCAATTGCACGCCCCCGAAGGGGCGCGCGTGGTAACGGATCTTTGCCTACCCGGTCCACATCTGATCGAACAGGATCGAAGCCGACTAAAACAAGCCTCTTCCGGCCTGTTTCCGTTTCTGTCGCCGTGTTTCAGGGAACGGCCGCTGGGCAGCCGCGCTGCAGGGAAGCGTAGGTACGGCTTCCGTTTCCGGACGGTTTCCGGGAGTTCCGGCTAGCGAAAGGCGCGACGGTGGCCTTCAAAGTGAACGACGGCGAGCGCGGCAGCTGGTCCGTGCTCCTCGTGTCCGGCGAACTGGACCTGGTGACCTCGCCGGTGCTGCGCCAGCGGGTGCACGACGTGGTGGCGGACGGTCACCACAGCCTGGTCGTGGACCTCTCCGAGGTGCTGTTCTGCGACTCCAGCGGTGTCGGCGTCCTCATCGGTGCCCGCCGCCTCATCCGCTCCTGCCAGGGCCACCTGCGCGTGGTCCTGCCCGCGCAGGGCGCGGTCGACGGCTCGCACGTCAACCGGGTCCTCAGCGCCCTCGGTGTGCGTCGCCTCTTCGACGTCTACCCCGATGTGATGGCGGCCACAGAAGAGGGCCCCGAGGAAGAGGCGGACCCCCTCTCGGCGTGACACCGCTGGCTTCTCGCGTGTCGCCGTTGTTTCGGAATTTCCCCGGTCTTGGTACAAGCGACGTTTTCCGCTCCCGGACCCGCCCCGGCGTCGTACGCTCCCTGCCAAGTGCACCCCCACATGAGTAAGGCGGCCCGAAAGACATGGTCAGCACCGAGTACGAGCGACGGATCGCCGCCCGGTTCGCCACCTTCGACCAGGACGGCAACGGCTTCATCGACCGGGAGGACTTCAGCTCGGCGGCCAAGGCGCTGCTCGCGGAGTTCGGTACGGCGGCCCGCTCCGACAAGGGCCAGGCCCTGTACATCGGCGCGGAGGCGTTCTGGCAGGGCATGGCCGGCATCGCCGACCGGGACGGCGACCAGCGCGTCAGCCGCGAGGAGTTCGTGAACGGCGCGGTCAAGAGACTGCGCGACAACCCGGAGCGCTTCGCCGAGATCGGCCGCCCCTTCCTGCACGCGGCCCTCGACGTGGCGGACCCGGACGGCGACGGCTCGGCCACCATCGCGGACACCGTACGAGTCCTCAAGGCCCTCGGCGTGCCGGACGACATCGCCGCCATGGCCGCCGACGCCCTCGACACGGACAGCGACGGCAAGGTCGGCGAGGCGGAGATCGTCTCCTCCTTCGCCCGCTACTTCACCGTCCCCGAATAGCGTTCCCGCAGCTTGTACTTGAGCACTTTCCGCAAGGTCTCGTTGCGCGGAAGGGCGTCCACGATCTCCAGCTGCTCCGGCAGCTTGTGCACGGACAGCCCTTCCGCGCGCAGATAGTCCGTCACGGCGGCAAGGGTCAACTCCCCGGCCCCCGGCGGCTGTTCGACCACGGCACACACCCGCTCCCCGCGCTCCACGTCCGGCAGCCCCACGACGGCCACGTCCCCGACGTCCGGATGCGCGGCCAGCAGATCCTCGATCTCCTTCGCCGAGATGTTCTCCCCCTTGCGGATGATCACGTCCTTGAGCCGCCCGGTGAGGATGAGATGCCCGCTCGCGGTGACCTCCCCGAGGTCCCCGGTGCGCAGAAATCCCTCCGCGTCGAACGCCTCGGCCGTCTGCTCCGGGTCCAAGTACCCCTGACACACGGCCTCCCCGCGCAGCCGCACCTCCCCGCCCGCCGCGATCCGTATCTCCATCCCCTCCGGCGGCCGTCCCTCGGTCGTCGCCAGATTCTCCACGGTGTCGTCCGGCGCCCCCATCGTGATCATCGGCACCTCGGTCATGCCGTATCCGTGGGTGAGTTGGACCCCCATCTCCCGTACGACGGAGTGGTAGACCTCCGGCGGCTTGGGAGCACCACCGCCCGCGAGCAGCCGTAGCGAGGGGATGACTTTGGTCCCCGGCTGCTTGCGCTGCTCGGCAAGGAACATGGAATAGAAGGCAGTTGAGCCACCCGCCACCGTGACCCCGTGCTTGCGGTACCCCTCCAGCGCGTCCGGCAGCGCGAACTGCTCGAACATCACCGCAGGGAAGCCGTACAGCAGCAGCATCACCGTGTAGTCGGGCCCGGCGATGTGCGCGTACGGGAAGGCCATCGAGCCCACGTCGTCCGGCGTCAGCCGCAGCGCGTGCGCGAGACACGAGCCGCCCGCGATCAGCGAACGGTCCGTGTGCAGCACGCCCTTGGGGTCGGAGGTGGTGCCGGAGGTCCAGTAGATCCAGCGGACCGAGGTGCCGTCGGCGGGCGGGGCGGGGAGCAACGCCGGGTCGCCGTCCGGGAGTTGAGTGCCGTCGTACGCCTCGAAGATCCCCTTCGCGCCGAGCCGTCGCGCCATCTCCCCGTAGTCGAAGCCGCGCCAGACTCCCGGCACCGCGAAGTACTCCGCCTTCGACTCCCGTAGCGCGAAGCCGACTTCGCGGTCCCGGTAGAAGGGGATGACCGGTGTCTGTACGGCGCCCAGGCGGGCCAGCGCGAAGGAGAGGAGGGCCGTCTCGATACGGGTGGGCAGCTGCCAGGCGACGACCGTGCCGGGGCGGACGCCCATGCCGTACAGACCGGCCGCGACGCGCTCGGCCCGGTCCCGCAACTCGCCGAAGCTCAGGGCCCGGTCGTCCTGGAGGAGGACCGGGCGGTCGGGGGTCAAGTCGGCGCGGCGGACGACCAGTTCCCACAGGGTACGGGAGGAACTCAGGGAGTGCGGCGTCTCGTTCATGGTCCCCCTCCTTGGCTGACGACTCGTCAGGTGACATGCTATCTGACGGGTCATCAGATAAGTATCGTCCCGCCGGAGGGGAACCCATGACCACCGAACTGCCCCGCATCATCAGCGTCGACGATCACGTGATCGAACCCGCGCACCTCTTCGAGACCTGGCTGCCGAAGAAGTACCGGGACCGCGGCCCCCGGCCGCTCACCGCCGGCATCGGCGAACTCGCCTACGTGGCAGGGAAATACCAGATCACGATGGACCCGGACGGCCCGCCCACCGACTGGTGGATCTACGAGGACCTCAAGTTCCCGTACAAGCGGAACATCGCCGCCGTCGGCTTCGACCGCGACGAGATGACCCTGGAGGGCATCACCCGCGAGCAGATGCGCCCGGGTTGCTGGGACCCGGCCGAGCGGCTCAAGGACATGGACCTCAACCACGTCGAGGGCTCCCTCTGCTTCCCGACCTTCCCGCGCTTCTGCGGCCAGACCTTCGCCGAGGCGCACGACAAGGAGGTCGCGCTCGCCTGTGTGCGCGCCTACAACGACTGGATGGTCGAGGAGTGGTGCGGCGACAGCGGCGGCCGGCTCATCCCGCTGTGCCTGATCCCTTTGTGGGACGTCGAGTTGGCCGTAGAGGAAATCCGCCGGAACGCGGCACGCGGCGTACGCGCGATGACCTTCTCCGAGATCCCCACCCACCTCGGGCTGCCGTCCATCCACTCCGGCTACTGGGACCCGTTCTTCGCCGTCTGCCAGGAGACCGGCACGGTCGTCAACATGCACATCGGCAGCAGCTCCCAGATGCCCGCCGCCTCACCGGACGCGCCCCCCGCCGTACAGGCCTCGCTCTCCTTCAACAACGCGATGGCCTCGATGATGGACTTCCTCTTCAGCGGGGTCCTGGTGAAGTTCCCGACCCTCAAACTCGCATACTCCGAAGGGCAGATGGGCTGGATCCCGTACGCCCTGGAACGCGCCGACGACGTGTGGGAGGAGCACCGCGCGTGGGGCGGGGTGCGGGATCTCATTCCCGAGCCGCCGTCGACGTACTACTACCGCCAGATGTTCTGCTGCTTCTTCCGCGACAAGCACGGGGTCGCTTCGCTGGACGTGGTGGGCCGGGACAACGCCACGTTCGAGACCGACTACCCGCACGTCGACTCGACCTTCCCGCACACCAAGGAAGTCGCCCTCGACCATGTGAAGGGCCTCGACGACGAGACGGTCTACAAGCTGATGCGGGGCAACGCGATCCGCATGCTGGGCCTGGACCTCGACAAGTAATGGACCTCTCGTACACGGCCGAGGAGGACGGGTTCCGGGGGCGGTTGAGGGAGTGGCTGGCCAAGGTGCTGCCCACTCTGCCGGTGAAGCCGTCGCCCGACGACTGGCCCGGCCGCCGCGTCTACGACCTGGGCTGGCAGCGGATGTTGTACGACGCCGGGTACGCCGACGTGCACTGGGACGCGTCCCCGACCACCCGGCTGATCTTCCTGGAGGAGACCGAGAAGGCGGGCGCGCCCTACGTAGGGGCCAATTTCGTGGGACTGCTACACGCCGGGCCGACGATAGCCGCCGAGGGCACGCCCGAGCAGCGGGAGCGCTGGCTGCCGCCCGTGCTGCGCGGCGACGAGGTCTGGTGCCAGGGCTTCAGCGAACCGGACGCCGGTTCCGACCTCGCGGCACTGCGCACGCGCGCGTGGCGGGACGGCGACGACTACGTGGTGAGCGGTTCGAAGACCTGGACCTCGCACGCCGAAGTCGCCGACTGGTGCGAGCTGTTGGTGCGGACGGATGCGGACGCGCCGAAGCATCGGGGGATCAGCTGGCTCGCGATGCCCATGGACGCGGCGGGGATCACCGTACGGCCGTTGCGGACGCTGGCCGGGTCTGCGGAGTTCGCTGAGGTGTTTCTTGATGAGGTGCGGGTGCCTGTCGGCAACCGGGTGGGGGACGAGAACGACGGTTGGCGCGTGACCATGGTGACCCTTTCCTTTGAGCGCGGTACGGCCTTTGTGGGTGAGGTCGTTGCCTGTCGGCGGGTGTTGGGGGAGCTGGCCTTGGAGGCGCGGCGGAACGGGCGTTGGGATGATCCGGTGCTCAGGCGTCAACTGGGGCGATTGAACGCGGAGTTCCGGGCGTTGTGGCGGCTGACTCAGTGGAATGTGAGTGAGGCGGAAGCCTCCGGCGGCGTCCCGGGGGTGGGCGGCTCGGTCTTCAAACTCCGCTACTCGCACGCCCGTCAGGAGCTGTATGACGCGGCGGCGGAGGTTCTGGGGGTGGAGTCGCTGGATCTGGAGCGGCCTTGGGTGCTCGATCGGCTGTCGTCGTTGTCGTACACGATCGCCGCCGGCACCTCGCAGATTCAGCAGAACATCGTGGCTGAGCGGATTTTGGGGTTGCCGAAGGGACGCTGACATGCGGTTTCAACTCACCGATGATCAAAGGGCGTTGCGGGATGCAGTGCGAGCCGTGATCGGTAGTCGGTCGGGTGCTGGCTCGTCGTGGCTGGTCGCGCAGTTCCCCGCGCCCCTACGGGGCGCTCCTCGGCTGGACCGGGGTTTGTGGCGGGCCCTTGGAGAGCTTGGGTTGTTCTCGCTGCGGTTGGCCGAAGCTGACGGCGGGGCTGAACTCGGGCTGCCCGAAGCCGTGTTGGTGTTTGAGGAAGTTGGGTGGGCCTTGGTGCCTGGGCCGTTGGTGGCTACGCATCTTGCGGCCGGGGTGGTGCCGGGGGCGGCCACCGGGGAGACCGTTGTCGCCGCTGCCGACGGGAGTCTCGTGGAGTGGCTGGACGAGGCCGATGTCGTGCTGCCGGGGGCCGAGGGGGCCGTAGCGCTGCGGTCGGTGGATCCGTTGACGCCGTTGCATCGGGTGCCGGCCCCGGCGCGTACCGACCCTGTTGCTGTTCTTCTTACCGCTGCCGAGCAGCTCGGGACGGCCTCGCGTGTGTGTGGGCTGGCGGTGCAACACGCCCGGACGCGTGAGCAGTTCGGGCAGCCGATCGGAGCGTTCCAGGCCGTCAAGCATTTGTGCGCGCAGTCGTTGGTGCGGGTCGAGGTGGCTCGGGCCGCCGTGTACGCGGCGGCTGTGACCGGGGATGCGGTGGATATCGCGGCGGCGCGGTTGTTGGCCGACGAGGCCGCCGTGCGTGGGGCGCGGGACTGTCTGCAGGTGCATGGCGGGATGGGCTTCACCTGGGAGTCCGAGGTGCATCTGCATCTGAAACGGGCGTGGGTGCGCGCTCGGCGTGGTGGCGGAAGTACGGAGAGTGAGGAGTTGCTCGCGGCGGATCTGGTGGCCGGGGCGGCGTGATGGGCGGCTGGGCTGCGGCAACCGGATCGGGCTCGACAACGGTGTCGCGGATCGTGGCATATCGGAATCACGGAGCGTTGATATCGGGTTGTGTCCTACGCGTGACTTGTCACGGCCTGGAGTCGTCTGCGGGCTCCGGTACCTTGTGTGGGATGCGAGTGGTTCAAGGTACGAGCCATGCCGGTGTTGCCTGTGGGGCGACTCCGGATCGGGCGGTGCACTCCGCCGCTCGTACGGCAGAACGGGCTTTCGCCCCTGCCTGTTCGACTCCCCGCAGTGAGCGTCGCACAGTATCCCGCACACGTACTCCTTCGCGCTGGAATATGCCCGAAGCGCTTGTTGGGGTGACTGAACGTCAATCATGCTGTCTCGCAAGGGATTCACGTTCCGTGACCCTTGTTCTGGCCGTTGTTCTGGTCATGCAGGAAATGGCTACGATCGTGGCCCTCGTGAGGCGCGAGGCTAAGTGTCCGCCGGTTCGGATGGTGTGAGCGGTGCAGGTGCTTCAAGTGCAGCTGGAGATCCGGCCCGA
>Ga0307507_10012057_pt1 | contig 10761 bp, 6 predicted proteins | sample 7_EM_MG_FD_207223 | JGI IMG/M metagenome (GOLD analysis project Ga0307507, IMG submission 207223) | Populus trichocarpa ectomycorrhiza microbial communities from riparian zone in the Pacific Northwest, United States - 7_EM | ecosystem: Host-associated > Plants > Roots > Unclassified | place... | reverse complement strand
AAAAAAAAAATTCACGCTAAATTAAAAAAAAAAAAAATTCACTGATCAAGATGCCCAAACAGTCTCAAATGCGTGTTTTGTAAAAATTACAAACCAAGGGCAGTTTTTCATTGTATGTCCTCGGAATTTTTTTCCCAACTATTTGGAATATGTAACATTATATCTTTTTTTTTTTTTTTTTTTTTGTCGAGGAGTACGAGAAGAGTTATACATAAGAATCTTGATAGCAAAAATAATAAATTCATTACTTGCCACATGAGTTTTTTTTTTTTTTTTTTAATAATGCTATGATTCAAAGAAGTTCTTGTTCTATCCCCAAGCCCTAACCAATGCCTATGCCATTGCATTTTCCTCAAAACGACCACATTTCTCCCAAGGTTCTTTCAGCTCTATCAAATAAAACGATTCTTCATCACAGGCAAGTGAACAAATCAAATGGCAACATGAAAAAGGTCAAACTAGCCACAATCAGACCGTACATTTTCTCATCAACCCGTAACTACACATCTCTTCGCCCATCAAATGTATTCCCGCCAAATCAAGAAGACTACATTACCCACCAAACTCCCACCACTCTGTCCTCAGCTCTTCAACACTACATCAACTCAGATACCCCTTTTCATGGCCAAAAGATCCATACCCATATTTTAAAAACTGGGTTTCGACCCAATATTAATATCTCTATCAAACTTCTGATCCTCCATTTAAAATGTCGGTGTCTGAAGTATGCACACCAGCTGTTTGATGAATTGCCTCAACGAACTCTTTCAGCTTATAATTATATGATTGGTGGGTACTTGAGACAAGGGTTATTTGAAGAGTCGATTAGTATGGTTCGTAGGTTGGATCTTGATGGTGAAAGGCCTGATGGGTTTACCTTTTCGATGATTTTAAAGGCTTCTACTAGTGGTGCTAATGTTATGTTGCCCCGTAATACAGGGGGTTTAGTGCATGCCCAGATATTGAAACTAGATGTTAAGGCCGATGATGTTCTTTATACAGCGCTTGTTGATTCGTATGTGAAGAGTGGGAAGGTTGGCTATGCAAGGAAAGTTTTTGATCTGATGTTGGAAAAGAATGTGATTTGTTCGACATCGATGATTTCTGGGTACATGAATCAAGGCTTTGTGGAAGATGCTGAAGAGATTTTTTGGAAGACAGTTGAAAAAGACATCGTGGTTTTTAATGCAATGATTGAAGGTTATAGCAAATCTGTTGAAACAGCTATGAAAGCTCTTGAGGTATATGTTGATATGCAACGGTTTGGCTTGAGGCCTAACGGGTCCACTTTTGCAAGTGTCTCTGGGGCTTGCTCTGTGTTGGCAGGATTTGAGATTGGTCAGCAAGTTCAGTGCCAGCTTATGAAAAGTGGGTTTTTCAACGGTGTAAAAATGGGAAGTGCTCTTATAGACATGTATTCAAAATGTGGTAGAATTGAGGATGCAAGAAGAGTTTTCAACTACATGCCAGTGAGAAATGTGTTTTCCTGGACTTCAATGATTGATGGATATGGGAAGAATGGAGAACCCTGGGAAGCGCTTGAGCTATTTCATAGGATGCAACAGTGCAATATTGAGCCCAATTACGTTACTTTCCTTGGTGCTCTGTCAGCCTGTGGACACGCTGGCTTGGTCACTAAAGGCCGTGAGATCTTTGATAGTATGGAGAGAGATTATTCCACGAAACCAAGGATGGAGCATTATGCTTGCATGGTTGATTTGTTAGGCCGTGCTGGAAATTTACAGCAGGCATGGGAGCTTGTTAAAGGAATGCCTGAGAAGCCAAATTCTGATGTTTGGGCAGCTCTGCTTAGTTCTTGTAATATGCATGGCAATGTAGAAATGGCACGTGTAGCTGCCAATAAACTTTTTAAGATAAATGCTATAGGTCGACCTGGTGCGTATGTTGCGTTATCGAATACCTTGGCCGCTGCTGAGAGATGGGATAGTGTGAGTGAGCTTAGGGAGATGATGAAGTTAAGAGGGATATCAAAAGATACTGCTTGCAGTTGGGTTGGGACTGAAGTTGATTTATAAGGTTTCGAGTTGCGCAAAAGATGTGAACAAGCATATTAAATGAGAAGGGCTCTGTTTGAATTTATTTCTACATCATTGTTCACACGAGTCATTTATCTAAGGTCATTTTTGAAAAATATATCCAATTTTGTTGCACTTTGCTCGTAATGCTGCCATTGAAGCTTGCAAGATACACTAGACTAAATTACATTCTCAATCATGAAATTGATTTTACTATTACAACTTCGGAGCTTTGAATTGAGGTACAGACACTGATGAATTTTTGAGAAGTCCTATAACCATAGAAGTCAAGAATTGGGGTTTACTCCTGAGAAGTTCAAGAAAGTACCCAAGGAACTCCCTTCAAGTTATCGAGTGTGATCTACAGCTGCCTGATTCAATTACGTTCTCAAGGATTATGTGTCCTGCTCAACTCTCAATAGACAAAAGGAAAGTCTTATATCCTGGTATTTGGAAGTCCCGTTTCCTTGCCAATGCATGATTTTCAGTTGAGCAAGGTTGGTCATTATTCTTATAGGTGCCATTTCCTTTTTGCACAGAAAGTTGAGATGGGAGATTTCCAGAATGGATTACTGGTTTAATCTATATATTTACCCAGTCAAAGTCCTTGGTGTCCATAAGGGAGATGAAGAATAAGCCACAATTAGTCTCCTTTGACATTGATGTGAGTTTGCTCTCAGTTGTGGTTCTCATCTGGTGAATCAGGGGAACGGATGAAAAAAAAAACATACGTTCTAACTATATTCATTGTTTTTTTGTGGTTTAATAAATTGATTGTCTTGAAAATAAAATATAATAAATTGTTGCTTAATTACTAGCCTTTAGTTAATAGTCATTTAATCATAAACAAACCTTTTCTTGTTAGTTAGGATCATGGATCAGCATTTTTTGTTTTTATTTTGGGTTCCAAGACCAAGTTATAATTTTATATTTTTGGCCTTAATCAAGCATCTAGTCTAGTTATATATGGCTACTTATATATGGCTACGGTGAACTGCCAAACCCAGTTATCTGGGTCAGCCAAGCTCTTAACCCAACATGAATGGGTTTTGTGATATGTTAAACACAACATCTTCTAGATTCAACCAAACACTGAGCCTAATTGTGTATAAGTCTAGTCATCTACCAGACTTAGTTTTCCTAGGCTTAACCAAGCATTGAGCCCAAACTTGAGCAGGTATGGTGATCTACCAAACTCAACATCTCCTAAGTTTAGCCAAACGCTGAGCTCAATTATGTATGAGTTTGGTTGGCCAGACCAAGCTCTTCTGACTCAAACAAGCGCGTAAGCCCAAACATGAATGGGTCTAGTGATCTGTCAAACCCAATTTTTTTTAGGCCTACGCTAAACGTTGAACCTAATCATGTATGAGTTTGGTGATTTGTCAGACCCAGCTTTCTTGGGTTCAGTCAAATGTCAAACCTAGGCATGAATGGATCTGACAACCAGACTCAACATCTCTTAGATTCAGCTAAGTTCTAAGCCCAATCATGTATGGGTCTGCCAATCTGCCAGACTTAGCTCTCCTAGGCTCAGCTAAGCACTGAGCCCAAGCATGTAGAGATACTTTCCCTTTGATCAAGTCAGAGATATGTTTTCTCTTTAATAAAAGGGAGTGGGAAATGCGATAAAGAAAAGGAGATAATGGACTATAAAGATTTTATCCTTAGAAAATGGGTTCTCAATTTCCATTCTCTACTACATATTTATTTTCAGTCTCTCTCTAAAATATTATTATGTTTTCTTTTAAATGGATACTTAAGCATCAAAGAGTCCTCAAATTCATTAAAAAGAACTTTTTATAAGTATCAGACACCGACCACCTTGGATAGGAGAATGGATCAAATTGTCATAATCAAGAAATTAACTGATTATCCAAGACGTAAACCTTGTCCTCAAGCTACTTGGATTTTTTGGAACAACATCATTGGCGTTGTTTATGGAAATTTGATAGAAAAGGCCATCAATAGTCTTCGAGAACTTGTCTATCAACGTCCCCAATCACCATCAATGGAAGATAATCAAAACACTCTTGAAATGGGACGTGTTATGGGCTTTTCTATAGTGTGTAGTAATTTGATTGCTTTAAGTATGGTTTTTCAACTTGCCCATGGGCTCAATGAGATGATCAAATTTGGGTTAGGCGTTTTCCAACTTCATGAGTGTAGTTGAAGCCTCAAGATTTTGAAAAGCTTTCAACAAGTGCAAGTAAAATTTTGGTTCAAACCATAAAAGACATGAATTGTTTTTTTTTTTTTTAATTTATTTCATTTATTAAATTGAAAACATAATGCCTAGTGCTTAATATTAAGTTGAGCCAGTCCGAGAGCTTGTGGATTATTGCCTATCTATCCATCTAATGTGATTGATGATAGGCTTAAAATTCATGAATATCATAAGAAAAAACTATATGATCTTTCTTTCTCAAGGAAAAAAAAACTGCAGTCTCTCTGTGTATGATAATATTTCTTTTCAAATCCAGAAAATCTCCTCTCCAAAAATGTCTTTTAAAAAATCCAAACTCACTGGAATTTGATCGTTCCCTTGCTGAATGGGTTCACTAGTAGGCAGGTGCATGCCAACAGCGAAATGGAAAGCCTGGCCCAATCTTGATTGGGCATGATTAGACTGATAGGCATAATGGGTCAATCTTCAAACCATCGGACTGTTATTGTGCATGATGATGGCGTTTGCAACAGATAGAATTATTATCATCCAAAGTTTCTTTATAATTTGCACAAATTGAAATATTTTTTTTATCTTGAATAATCAGAATTTAGATCAAGTTGCAACAGGTAAAATTTGGGATGGCAGCCGAAATTACATCAGTTAAGATTATAGTTAAGTGGATTTATTAACGAAAACTTAAAAGCTATGGAAAAATGAGTGTGCACCAAGACAGTTTACTTGGATTGGAATATTATTTTTTTTTCTTTTTTATGGTTTTTTATTTTTTTTCTTTGATCATTAAATTTCTTTTTATTGATTTTGTCCATTTTGCTTTAATTTAGTTTTTTTATGAGATTATGAGAATGCCAGAAAAATCTCATCATGGGGTTGATGTTTCATTTTATATTAAAAAAACTTGATTTTATTAAATAAGAAAAAAAATTCATTAAAAAGTTGAGGATTAAAATTCATAAAGAGGCAAGCAAATAAGGTCTTTTCTTTGCCGGTACTGTTAAAAGAAATTTGCCTTTATAATTTTTTTTTCATTTTTTTTTAATGTTTTAGTTTGAAACCCTTACATTTTGGTTCAAAATATAATTTTGTATATACTTTTGTCCATGTGAGTGTGAGATGAGTGATAGTCATCGCAAAACAATAAAAAAGAATAAAGTGATCCATGAAATCTTAGTCTCCTCTTCTTTTATATTGGTATTATTTTTTATTTAATTTGGGTTGTTTAACATAGTATCAAAGCATGGTTTTATAGAACGAGACTTAATCTTAAACACAACTTTCACAGATTTTATTCTTTAGAGTGATATTTGTTCAATTTCTATAAATCTGGTATTTCATCTTCTCTTCAGTTTCAGCAATTTGGTATTTCGTCTTCCCTTCAGTTTCTGCAATTTGGTATTTGTGTTCTATTTCTGCAAATTTGATAGATATTTGTTCAGTTTCTACGATATTTGTTCAGTTTCTACAATCTAGTATTTTATTTTTCGCTTCTTTTGCGTTCTGGTTTTCTATGTTTGTTGATTATGGCTACTGAAAAAGATGATTCGCGTTAGTCTGCGAGTGTGAGGTTGGATGGCAAGAACTATTCGTATTTGAGTTATGTAATGAGAAATTTTCTTAAGGGTAAAAAGATACAGTGATATATTAGTGGAACTTATATGATACCTAGGAATATTGATGAAGGGTATGCTGCTTTGATAGATGCATGGGAAGCAAAGCAAAGCTAGATAGTTTGAAATAAAGGACTTGGGTTATCTTTGATATTTTCTGGGTATTAATGTAGCTTACTCATCCAAAGATTACCTTCTTTCTTAGTCGAAATATGTTGTACATATTCTTGAGCGGACTAGACTTACTGATAATAAAACTATAGATATTCTCATTGAGGTTAACACAAGATATTCTTCTTCTGATGGTTTACATTTGTCAGATCCTACTTTATACTGTAATATTGTTAGGAGCTTTATATATCTCACTATTACTCATTCAGATATTGCATATGTTATTCATGTTGTTAGTTAGTTTGTTGCTTCTCCTATTACCGTTCATTGAGCAATAGTTCTTCGTATTTTATGATATCTTTAGGGTACAGTCTTTCAGAGTCTTTTACTTCCATTTAGCTCTTTCCTAGAGCTGCGTGCATACTTAGATGCTAATCATGACAATAATCCCACAGATCATAAGTCTGTTACTAGTTTATGTATCTTTTTAGGTGATTTTCTTATATTTTGAAAGAGTAAGAAACAATCTATTGTTTTTCAATCTTCAACCGAAGCAGAATATTATATTATGACATCTATTACCAAAGAGATTGTTTGGTTATGTTGGTTATTTGTGGATATGAGAGTCTTTTTTTTCTCATCTTACTCCTATGTATTGTGCCAATCAGAGTTCTATTCAGACTGCTCACAACTTAGTCTTTTATGAACGAACTAAGCACATTGAGATCAATTGTTATCTTACTCGTCATCATCTCAAGTATGACACCATTATTTTGCCTTTTGTTTCTTCTTCTTTGCAGATTGCAGATTTCTTTACCAAGTCGCATTTCATTTCCTGTTTTCACTTTTCTAGTTGGCAAACTTTCGATGCTTATAGCTGCTGCATCATGAATTTGAGGGGAGATGTTAAGAAATATATTTATTCTGTTTTATTTATTAAGGGTATAATAACATTTTTAGTTTAACTTCAGAATAAAGTGATCAATAAAACCCTAGCCTCTTCTTCTTTTATATTCGTATTATTTTTTGTTTAATTTGGATTGTTTAACATAGTATCAAAGCATGGTTTTATGGAACAAGGCTTAATCTCAAACACAGCTTTCACAAATCTAATTTTTTAGAGTGATATTTGTTCAGTTTCTGCAAATCTAGTATTTCATCTTCCCTTCAGTTTCAGTAATTTGGTATTTTGTTTTCTCTTCAGTTTTTGCAATTTGATATTTGTGTTCTGTTTCTGCAAATTTGATAGATATGTTTTTAGTTTCTGCAATATTTGTTCAGTTTCGGTATTTTGTTTTTCGTTTTTTTTGCATTCTGAATTTTTTTGTTTGTTGATTATGACTACTAAAAAAGATGATTTGTTTTAGTCTATGAGTGTGAGGTTGGATGTAAATAACTAATTTTTTTGGAGTTATATAATAATTTTTTATGAAGATATATTAATAAAACTTGTGTAATATCTAAAAATACTAATAAAAAGTATGTTGCTATAATAGATACAGGAAAATCGAACAATACTAATATCGTTGATTGAATTAACAAGTATTCTCTAAATGTCAAGTCACAACAAATAAGCCACCGACAGGCTATTGAGTGATTGTTAGATATTATTGTACGGTGACAATTCTGACTCCTGCAAGAATCCCCCCCTCCCATCAAGACATTTGCACTCAATTTTCAACTTTTGCTGCTTCAAAATAATTACGCATCCAGATGAACAAGAAAAACCAGCTTGTTTAGAAGAAATGTCAATAAAATGGTGATCGTTTGACGATTAAGGTCATTTTTGTTTATGCGATGAAAAAATATTTTTATGTTTTTATATGAATGTGTATATTCAATTTCATTTTATGGGGCTGTGGCAGAACAAAATAAATTAAAATATCTAGTCCTTGAGAAAAAAAAAAAAGAGAGAATTAAGCTAGCGGTTACTTGTCTCCAATATCAAAAAACAATTTCAATCCAAAAATTTAAATTATTAGATGAGATCGTATTTATAATATTTTCTAATATCCAATAAAATTCTTTTGAGTCCAAGTCTAGAAAAACAAAAAGAAGGCATGCTCTGCAATAGCACTGCTAATTGTGAATCAATTACGGGTGTAACTGATAAATACATAATTTTTTTAAAAGGGTAATAAATATTATATCTTAAAGTATTTTTTATTTAGAAATATATTAAAATAATATTTTTTTAAAATTTATTTTTATATCAGCAAATTAAAATGATTTAAAAATATAAAAAATAATTAATTTTAAACCTAAAAATATTTCAAATTTTAAACAAATAATATTTTAACCACGCTGGAAAACATCCATAAAATTCGTGCCTAAAAGTTTACAATACGTGGGATTGTAGTAAAGAGCACTAATTTGTTTTTCCTTTTTTAAAAAAGAAGAAAGAAAAGAAAAGAATTAGAGAGCACATTCAAGGAGCATAATATTCTAACACAACGCAGCCTCCATCTTTTACGTGCCTAAATGTTTTTAAAGGTGAGAAATTTTTTTTAAAAAAAAAAATTTAATTTTTTAATTTTAAATTAATTAATTTTTTATTTTTTTTAAATTATTTTAATATGTTAATATTAAAAGTGAATTTTAAAAAATAAAAAAATAATTTTAATATATTTTAAAAAATAATTTTTACCGCTGTAAATCTACGCCAATCCACACGTCTTTAAAGCTGGTGACATCCAATCCAATCCAAGTGGAAATCCAAAACGTACGAGTTAAAAACGAGACAGCAGTCAACAATCACCATCTCTGATTTTTCTTTCTTTTTATTTTCAATTATTGTCCTTTTTGTAGTAAAACTAGCAGCAAAAACAAGAATTAAGAAACCAAAACCCACCATGTAATAATAGACCCTAGTTTTTCCCCAGATCTTGTTGCTAGTGGATGTCATACTATTCTCTCAAGCTTCCTCCTTCTCATCTTGGCCTTGCCATTTGCCCATAGCTTTCAAAACCAATACCAGAAGAACCAGCACTTGATTTTACACTAAAACCCCACCTGTCAAAACCTATATAATCACACACACAACCCTCCAAAACCAACCAAACACTATCAACTCTTTCGTTGCCCTCTTAAAGCTTCAAACCCTCACTTCATATTTTTGCATTACTTTTGTTTTATCGTGGAATTAATCTGCAAACCAACTTGGCTCAATGGCACACCCCAGCTCAGCTCTAGCTCCAGCTCCTGTTCCTGGCCATACCTTCAGTGGAACTTTGGGGCATCATTTAGCTCGGCGGCTAGTAGAGATCGGCGTGAGTGATGTGTTCTCTGTTCCCGGAGACTTCAACTTGACACTTTTAGACCATTTGATAGATGAACCAGAGCTGAACTTGATCGGCTGCTGTAACGAGCTGAACGCTGGCTATGCTGCTGATGGTTATGCACGTGCCAAAGGTGTCGGGGCATGTGTGGTGACTTTTACTGTAGGTGGGCTTAGTGTGCTTAATGCGATCGCTGGTGCTTATAGTGAGAATTTGCCTATTATCTGTATTGTTGGTGGGCCCAATTCCAATGATTATGGAACGAACAGGATTCTGCATCACACTACTGGGTTGCCTGATTTTACACAGGAGCTCAGGTGCTTTCAGACGGTCACTTGCGTTCAAGTAAGTTAATAATAAATCAATGCTATACATGCAAAGTTATTATCACGTGAAGCAATTCTCTTCGTCCATAATAATACTCATTGATCTGTGTTAGAAAAATGTATTTGAGGAAAATCATGGATCCTTTTTATGTTTTACGTAATGATTTTGGTGCACAAGGAACTTCAGTATATGTTGTGTGTTATATCTGATAATGGGGTAATGGTGGTGGTAATGTGTGACAGGCAGTGGTGACCAACTTGGACGATGCACATGAGCAGATTGACACGGCAATCTCTACTGCTCTGAAGGAAAGTAAACCAGCTTATATTAGTATAAGCTGTAATTTGTCTGGAATCCCTCATCCAACTTTCTCTAGGGAACCTGTGCCATTCTTTCTGGCACCCAAGTAAGTCTTTTCTCTCATTTTTCTAGTCTCCTTGTTTAGAATAGGGAGTATATAGTTTGTTTGTTTTTCATGAATCATGAACTTGATGCAATTTGATTAGTTTAATTGAAAGGGGAGCTCAATCATAGGTTTAATATTTATGACTTTTTGATACTTCGTCAATTTGTAAGTAAGATAATGGTAGATTAGAAGCAATGTGAATAATGGTGATTGGAATGAACTAATATATAGATAGCTCTGACGATCATGAGCAGATAGAAGAAATTGTACATAAAATGCTTGCAGAAAAAAGTAAACAGAGTTTTTTTTTTCCTCTTAGAAGAAAAAGGAAAGGAATAAGGTTGTACAAGAACATGAGCAAGACCCTGCGCTGCTATAATATGCTGACATACGAAAGTGAAACGAAGTTAACAAATGGATTTTGTTTAGGGGTAAAATTGAAGCAGAGTTAAGCAGATACAATGTCTGTGTTTTAGAGGAGAAGTTTTTGGTTAGTAGTTAATTATAGCGTTAAATATGATCGTTGAAGTTCGTTTCTCTCAAAGTGGAAAAATAGGAAAAGGGAAAAAAGAAAGAAAGAACTGACACATTATTAGATTTTGTATGTTGTAGTAATTAGGCTTGGCGGCCAGTTTTATTGATAGACAAGGACAAATTATAGCTCAAGAGATTGTGTTTTGACTTGTTTAAAAATCATTACTTGTATGAAATACTTGTTATAGAGATATTGAAGCAGCTATACTTTGCTTTTCATGCAGGGTTAGCAACTATTTAGGATTAGAAGCAGCTGTTGAAGCAACTGCCGAAT
>Ga0307507_10012055_pt1 | contig 10762 bp, 2 predicted proteins | sample 7_EM_MG_FD_207223 | JGI IMG/M metagenome (GOLD analysis project Ga0307507, IMG submission 207223) | Populus trichocarpa ectomycorrhiza microbial communities from riparian zone in the Pacific Northwest, United States - 7_EM | ecosystem: Host-associated > Plants > Roots > Unclassified | place... | reverse complement strand
TTATAGTAGCATTTAAGCTCACTAGCAAGCTTAATACGCTTTTAATTACGCTTTAAGAAAGTAAGGCTCTTATCTACAACTAAGGACTGTGTATATTTATTAGCTAAATTATTATTAGATTTATAAGGAACCTTCCTACGTTATGGCTTAGCTAGTTCCTCATCTTCCTTATCTACTTGCTTATTAATATAGTTATTAAATAAAGTCTCCATGTACCACTTGGCGTGCTTCCACTATAGGGGCTACCATTTCCATTTATTATAAAAGTAGGCGCGTTTAAGAGACGGATAAAGGATCACTGCGGCAAAATAGTAAGGGCTCTTGGCCTTTATTTTATCAAAATATTTATTAATTTTTTAGATAGCCATGTTAACGCCTAATTTAAGGAAGGAGTTGCATTTATTCTTAAGGCTCTGCTAAGTTTACTAGAGGATTTAATAGAGTAGCTCTATATTAGTGATTAACTCCTATTATTGGTCACATAGGGTAACTCACCAATAACGACTACTCGAGTAGGTTACAGTAATGTTGGTTAATAACTTCTTTTATTAGAATGAGGAAGGGCGAGGAGCTTAAAACTCCTCGCCAAGCTAGTGCCGCGGCGTTATGTGATAACCGCTTACCTAATTCCCAACACTGGCAACTCTTCTTTTATGGTTGCCATCTATATATAAATACTGCTTGACTAGCGTAACAAATATTAATCCTCCTCACTTATTATTGCCACTATAATATAAGTCTTGCTGTTTTAAAATTTACCTTTTAGCACGTGGTACTTTCTTACTTAGAGTTGCGGGTGGATATCGTGTTAGGGCCGCTAAGGCGCTAATTATAAGCGAGCTAATAGTGATTTTCTATACCAGGTATAGAAAATCCTAATTAGCTGCTCTTAAATTGCTATATCTCCTACTCCCTTTTAACCCAACCTTTAACTTGTATACATAGAGTATTTATATTAATAAACGTCTCTAGTGCCTTATTTAGGTTTGCCTTTATTATTATATCTACTAGGTTATCTTGGCTATTAATCTACTAGATCTTAAAGAGTTCTTAACGCTTATAAAATTGCTAAAGTGCTATAATATCAATTATAAGACGTTTCTCCTTTATGGTACTAAGCTTAACTAAACACTTATAGAGGGAATATAAGTCAGTGTATACAATTATAGGGATAATAGGGAGTTTAAATTAATCTATAATTATCTTTAGGGTAGTTCTAATTGTAATTACCATATTAACTCCGCTAACCATTCTATATATCTCTAATGCTAGAATGCTTTAGGTAATGCGCTTGCTCTTAGTTAAGCTCTAATAGATAAGATTACTATAGATTATAAAGTTATTCTCTCTAGTAGATTTATTTGTGATAATAATCTTATATTCTAGCTAGGAGCTAAAATCTTTATTATTTATAAATAATCTATTAACAAATACAAAGAGCTTAGCGGTAGGAAGATTAATAAGTACATAAAGTAATCCCCAATTAAGATAGTTTATTTTCCAGGAAAGACGCTTATTTAGGGTAAGAATATTATCCTTAGTTAGTTTCTAGTGTTAAGCAGCAATAGAGAGATTAAATAAAGCCTTAGGTTAATAGATAGAAGCAATATAAGCTCTATAAGTACGTTACTCTATATATCCTTGCTTTAGAGAATTAATGTCAATAATATTAATCTTCTTGCCTTGATCTTTCTAGCGTAAAGCAATAAAATCCTTATTTAGGGAGAGGATACATCCATTAAAAAGTAATAGTATTATTAAATTAAGCTTTTCCTTTAGCTTTACTATAAGATTTACCTTTACTAGCTTATCTTCTTTAAGAGCTAAGAATTGGTCATCTCCTAAGATAATTATATTATTAGTTTATATGCCAATAATTCCAAACAGAGTTCCTATAGTTGTGATAAGGAAGTAGGGATTAAATATAGAAGTAGTTATTAAAAGCTTCTCTTTATAGTACTTGCTATAAGTAGCCCACTAATAAGTTCCTGCCTCTGCAATTCTATATAATGGCTTAAGTACAACTGTTAGTTACACAGGGTGACTCACCAATAACGACTACTCGAGTAGGGTTACAGTGATATTGGTTAATATGCTTTTTTTAATCTAGAATAGGGGAGGGTGAGGAGCTTAAGGCTCCTCGCCACGCTAGTGCCGCGGCTATACGTAACCACACGTGATATATTCCCAACACTAGCAGCTTTTCTTTTGTAGTTGCCATCTATATATAAAATACCGCTTAACTAGCGTAATAAGTATCAATCCTCCTCACTTACTATTGCCATTACAATATATAACGGCTTGCATAAATGCTTTTAAACTAAAACTTACGGATTGTTATCTAATAAAGATACTAAGCTAAGAAAAAGAAGAAGAAGAATAATCATTAGGGAGTGGTAGGCAGATATATCGCGAGGGCCACTAAGGCGCTAGTGGTAAGCGAACCAATAGCGATTTTCCATCCCGGGGATGGAAAATCCTAATTGGTTATTTAGAGTTAGGGTAGATATCGTGTTAAGGGCGCCAAGGCGCTAAGCGTAAGCGAGCTAATAGCGATTTTTCATGCCGGGCATAGAAAATCCTAATTAGCTAGCTAAAACCAGTATCCGCAGATTGCAGTAGAACTTAGTAGACAGTTGCAGTAGAACTTAGTAGACAGTTACGGTGGAATTTAGTAAACAGTTGCAGTAGAATTTAGTGGATAGTTGCAGTGGAATTCTACTCCCTTTTAACCTAACCTTTAACTCGCACATAGAGAACGTTTGTGTTAACAAACGTTTCTAGAGCCTTATTTAGGTTTGCCTTTATCATTACATCTACTAAGTTATCTTAGCCATTAATCCATTAAATCTTAAAGAGTTCTTGCCGTTTATAAGATTGCTAAAGTGCCATAATGTCAATTATAAGGCGCTTCTCCTTTGTGGTACCAAGCTTGACTAAACACTTATAGAGGGAATATAAGTCGGTACACACAATTATAGGGATAGCGGGAAGTTTAAGTTAATCTATAATTATTTTTAGGGTAGTTCCAATTGCAATTACTATATTAACTCCACTAACCATTCCATATATCTCTAACGCTAGAACGCTTTAAGTAACGCACTTGCTCTTAGTTAAGCTCCAATAGATAAAATTGCTGTGGATTATAAAGTCATTCTCTCTAGTAGATTTATTTGCGATAATAATCTTATATCCCAACTAGGAGCTAAAATCTTTATTATTTATAAACAATCTATTAATAAATACAAAGAGCTTAGTAGTGGGAAGACTAATAGGCATATAGAGTAGTCCCTAATCGAGATAGTTTATTTGCCAGGAGAGACGCTTATTTAGGGCAAGGACGTTATCCTTAGTTAGTTCCTAGTATTAGGCAGTAACAGAGAGATCAAATAAAGCCTCAGGTTAATAGATAGAAGTAATATAAGCTCCACAAGCGCGTTACTCCACGTATTCTTATTTTAGAGAGTTAATGTTAATAACGTTAATCTTCTTGCCTTAACCCTTCTGGCGCAAAGCAATAGAATCCTCGTTTAGGGAGAGGATGCATCTATTAAAAAGTAATAGTATTGTTAAATTAAGCTTTTCCTTTAGCTTTACTATAAGATTTGCCTTTACTAGCTTATCTTCTTTAAGAGCTAAAAATTGGTCATCTCCTAAGATAATTGTATTATTAGTTTATATACTAACAATTCCAAATAGAGTTCCTATAGTTGTGATAAGGAAGCAGGGATCGAATATAAAAGTAGTTATTAAGAGCTTCTCTTTATAGTGCTTGCTATAAGTAGCCCACCAATAAGTTCCTGCCTCTGCAATTCTATATAATGGCTTAAGTATAACTATAATCGTATCTTTGGGATATTGGTAGTAAATTTACTCTAGAAGGTATACTAGTATTAAGCGCTAAAGGCGCGTCTCTAATTGGGTATAGGCCTAAGTAATATCTCTTAAATAAACCGCTATTCTATTCTTTATTAGGGAGGGAGCTAGCGTAATAATAACTCGCTAACTAGCTTGTTAAATTATAGGGGATTGCGTAAGAATTACTTCCTTACTATTATCGTTATAACCTTAAATGACTAGTCTCAACTTCTTAAATAGGGTATTAGTGGCTTTACCTTTAATCTCATTAACTATTCTTAACTTAAAGATGCGAACTCTATTGAACTTGGCAGGGTTATATTTCTTAAATTTAAAGACTCCTTTTGCAATAAGACCATCGATCTCCTACTTATTAAATACTTAGAAAGGGGCTCCTAGAGTTATAATATAGCCTTCCTTTTAGAGTTATTTTGCGAGCTTAAAGTCCGCCTTCTCTTTAGCTGTTATAAAGGCCATTAACAACTTAACTCTACTCTTAATGGCGGTAACAAATTGCTCTTCGAAATTAATAAGATATTAACAATTTCGTAATCCTTTCGGACGACCTCTACTGTGTTATAGTTGCAGCACATTTGCTACAACTGTATTAGAATTATAGTTGCCTTTTAGAGCATATTAATTGTGGTTCTCCTTTAGGGTATCCTCTATAGTATCCTATAAAGGCTTAAAACTGTTGTCCCTATAGTAGGGCTTAACAATAGTTAAGCGGAATTAAGTGGGTCCATAGGGCATCTAAAGAGTGCAAGTTTAACCCTTAATAGCGATAAGTGTATATAGGCCTAACTAGCCCCCTTTTTTACGCCATACCCGTACTTCAGATTAGAGTGGTAGATCTATTATAATTAAGGTATTTAGACCATTTCTTATTCTTAGTACGTTATTAACCTAGCGCGTGGCGTAGATGCGGTATACCTCCTTTATTGCTTTACGGATAGCCTTAGCTCGTTGCATAACAGATAGAGATAGTGGAGAATTATTAGTTATTTAAGGGTAGGCGCTAAAGACTAGCAACGTAGGTATAAGCCTATCTAGGCCAGCGGAATCATTAATAGCCTTAACAGCCATCTATAAGGTAAGCTCTTTGCTAGCGCCCTCTAGTTCTAAAGAAATAATCTTATATACTTGGCATAATGGCGTATAATATTATTCTACTTTTCCAACACTATTATGTGCCTTAATAGGGACTTCCTTAACCTTAATTTCCATTGCCCTTACCTATTACCGAAACTCTACAGATAAGAAGTTCCTTCCTATGTTGTAAATAACTCAATTAGGGGGTCCTAGGTAGATATTAATCTAGCACAATTAGAGAGTATCCCATGCGTTCCTAGCTAATATATCTTTTAGGAAGCGTGCGGCTTAAAAGAAGGTTAAGAGGTTAATAACTTAGAGTACTAGCTTGCCGCTAAGATACATAATGTCAATAATAATACAGAAGTTGAAGTCATAGTTATCTTTAAGGGTGAACTTAAATCGGCTAGGGGACTTCTAGTTCATTTAGCAGTAATAGCAGTACTTTATAAGATGCTTAATTGTCTTAGCCTTAACTTTATAACCTATTTACTAAAGAACCCTAAGCAATCTATAAACTAATAGGTGACCGAAGCGACGGTATAGTTAACGTAACTCCGACTTAGTTAAATGGCTTTAAGTAACGCTCCTTTCTAGCTATTAAAGGAGCAACCAAGGGTGACCCTACTTGCGTACAACAGGCACCCAATTCTCTCCCTAAATAAGCATATTCTTAAGGTTATCGAGCTTAACGCCTAACTTATCTATATCTTGGATACAGAATAGAAATAGGGTGTTTACGGGAATAATATAAAAAGTAATATATCCTAACAGAGTTTAGACCTTAATTGTGCTAAGGAAGATCATAGTACCCTTACTAAAGTGAATTGTATATTGGCCTGCTATTAATTAGTTAATCTAAACAAAGCTATTAAGCTACTAAAGAGCTTAAACTTAAGGTTCTCCTACTGTAGATACTCCTGCGGCTCTAGTATCTGGTATAATACCATAGAAGACATTCGCCAAGTATCTATTATTAAAGGAGAACGCGGAACTTTCTTTTAGCTCATTAAAGATATCTAACTTTATAACAGAATGGAGCGTAGATTGGTCGTTAAAGATAGCAACGGTTTATATACCATTTACCTCACTATACTTGGTAAAGTATTGGTTAGGAGAGTAGTCCTTAATTTCTATATCCATAAGGAGCTGTTCAGCCTTATTAACCTTACCCTTAAGATCTTCTTCGCCTTCATATTAAACCAGGAAGCTTTGGAAGTAGGCTATAGTAACCTTACAATTTCTAACATTTCGTACGCTCTAGCGAAACTTATTATATACCTCTTTTTATCTGTTAAGAGGGTGCCTAGTTAACTAGCAATTTAGCTTCTTATAAATATAGCATTTCTTCTATTAATTGTTTTAAGATAAACCTCCATAAGGACCTTTACGATTGCTTTATAATTAACATTAATTATACCCTTTACCGTATCCCCTACCCTGGCCACCATATGTTTAATCAGTCCAGTTATAATCATGTTAGTCAGTTAGGTTGATTAAAGTAGGTTAGGGTTAGGCGTTAAATTGCTATACTTCTTAAGAGCGTAGAGTGGTGCTAATAGAGGATCTTAATTAAGCATACACTCCTTTATAAGTATTTGCAGGATTAAAGAGGGCAAGGTTACATTCTTTAACACCTTAGTATACGCTAATAACTTAATCGCGTAGGCTAAAGTCCTTTTAATATAATTTGGATAAACCACGCTAAATTATCTAAAGTTAATTAAAGAGCTTTTAAAGACAATCAAGCCGAGAAATACCTGGGTTTGTAGTAATAATCCTCAGAAAGGTAGTCTCTCTCCACTCTAATATATACTGTTGCTTATTCTCTTCTGTTTCAAAGTGGTACCTTAACTCATATATTATGCGGTTAAAATTGTATCCTTTTCCTACCAAACGATCATAATAGAAGGTGCTAGCTCGGCCCCTAAGCATAACAGAATAGGCGTTGTAGTATTAATCAGACTCTATTCCTATCTTTTAGCAATAGTTGTAGAAGATACGCAGTTTTAAATTAAGAACATTATATAATTTCCTACTAAATTTATTTTCTTAATCTAAATAGAGCTTCGCAAGTTCTATAAGCAATTTTAAAGTGCTTTTAATTTAAGATTAAGATAGAGGAGGGAGTTACATTATAGGTTGCAATGGGGATATAGGTCTAGTTAGTAAAGTCTAAAGGCTGTTAGCTCGCGAAGTAGGGGGGTCTTATATTTGCTTTAATAGCATATTATTTAGATTCTATTGTGAGTTAAGCTTCCTTATAGTGCGTAGTTAGTACTTAATCTCCTATAGAGTCCATTTATGCTCTTCTTTTACGTTAATGACTTGCTCTTAAATATTATCTCTAATAGCGCTTCTATCTATAGGGATAAACACTCCATTCTCCCAAAGGAAGTTATGGAAGTTTTATACAATAAGCTTATTCGCAAGAGCCTATATTTCCTTTATCCATCCAACAAAGTCCTCCTTTATGCAATACCATAGCATAGTGTCGTTGTATTCACTGTCTGTATAGTATACTATATGGTATAATAAGAATCCGTTTAGGTCCTTTTACTTAGCATTTACAGGGTCAATGTCTTTATTCCATATCTTCGGGTTAATATCTTCTTTGTACTTCTTTAGGTAGGTTAACGCCATAATAGGTTAAAGGTAAGTAGGGTTTTCGGTTTTATAGAATCTCATAGGTTTGCTATCAAGAGGTAGGCAATTCGAGATGTTGTTTAACATGTTTCGGACATTAACTTAGGACCTTAGGTTTAGTAACACTTCTAACCTAAAGTACTCAACCAAATCTTCGTAAACGTGGTTGTTCTGCATAATAGACGCAACTTGGTATCTCCTAGTACTCAGTAACACTTCTATTATTAGTTTTCCGCAAGTCTAAGGTAGCACAGTATTGCCGGGATCCATTCCATATAAGCGTATATAGCACCCCTGCACAAGACTATCTCTTCTGTTCGAAAACCTAGCTGGTCTATAGTTGACTATGTATTCAACCACTAATCAGTGTTGGTCACACAGGGTAACTCACCAATAACGACTACTTAAGTAGGGTTACAGTGATATTAGTTAATATGCTTTTTTTGATCTAGAATAGGGGAGGGCGAGGAGCTTAAGGCTCCTCGCCACGCTAGTGCCGCGGCTACACGTGACCACACGTAATATATTCCCAACAACAACCATAATTATATCTTTGGGATATTAGTAGCGAATTTGCTCTAGAAGGTATACTAGTATTAAGCGCTAAAGGCGCGTCTCTAATTAGGTATAGGCCTAAGTAATATTTTATAAATAAACCACTATTCTATTCTTTATTAAGGAGGGAGCTAGCGCAATAATAACTCACTAACTAGCTTATTAAATTATAGGGGATTGCGTAAGAATTACTTCCTTACTATTATTATTATAACCTTAAATAACCAGTCTTAACTTCTTAAATGGGGTATTAGTAGCTTTACCCTTAATCTTATTAACTATTCTTAACTTAAAGATGCAAACTCCATTAAACTTAGTAGGGTTATACTTCTTAAATTTAAAGACTCCTCTTATAATAAGACCGTTAATCTCCTGCTTATTAGATACTTAGAAAGGAGCTCCTAAAGTTATAATACAGCCTTTCTTTTAAAGCTATTTTGCAAACTTAAAGTCAGCCTTCTCTTTAGCTGTTATAAAGGCCATTAATAACTTATCTTTACTCTTAATAGCGGTAACAAATTGCTCTTTAAAATTAATAAGGTATTAGCAATTTCATAATCCCTTTAGGTAACCTCTACTGCGTTATAGTTGCGGCACATCTGCTATAATTATATTAGGATTATAGTCGCCTTCTAGAGTACATTAATTATAGTTCTCCTCTAGGGTATCCTCTAGGGCATCCTATAAAGGCTTAGAACTATTATTTCTATAATAGGGCTTAATAACGGTTAAGCGGAATTAAGTAGGTCTATAGGGCATCTAAAGAGTATAAGTCTAACTATTAATTGCAATAAGTTTATATAGGCCTAACTATCCTCCCTTTTTACGCTATACGCGTACCTTAGATTGGAGTGGTAGATTAAGCGTAGTTAAGGTATTTAAGCTATTTCTTATTCCTAATGCGTCATTAACCTAGCGCGTAGCATAGAGATGTTGCACCTCTTTTATTACTTTGTGAATAGCCTCTGCTTATTATATAATGGATAGGGATAGTAAAGAATTGTTAGTTATTTAAGGGTAGGCGCCAAAGACTAGTAATATAGGTATAAGCCTATTTAGGCCAGCGGAATCATTAACAGCCTTAACAGTTATCTATAAAATAAGCTCTTTACTAGCGCCCTCTAGTTCCAAAGAAATAATCTTATATGCTTATTATAATGGCGTGTAATATCGTTCTACTTTTCTAATACTATTATATGCCTTAACAGGGACTTCCTTAACCTTAATTTCTATTGCCTTTACCTATTACCAAAACTCTATAGATAAGAAGTTCCTTCCTATATTATAAATAACTTAATTAGGGGGTCCTAGGTAGATATTAATCTAGTATAATTAAAGAGTATCCCATGTGTTCCTAGCTAATATATCCTTCAGGAAACATACGGCTTAGAAGAAGGTTAAAAGGTTAATAACTTAGAGTACTAGCTTGCCACTAAGATATATAATATTAATAATAATACAGAAGTTAAAGTCGTAGTTATCTTTAAGGGTGAACTTAAATCGGCTAGGGGACTTCTAGTTCATTTAGCAGTAATAGTAGTACTTTATAAGATACTTAATCGTCTTAGCCTTAACTTTATAACCTGCTCGCTAAAGAACCCTAAGCAATTTATAAACTAATAGGTAACCAAAGTAATAGTATAGTTAACATAACTCCAACTTAGTTAAATGGCTCTAAGCAACGCTCCTTTCTAGCTATTAAAGGAGCAACTAAGGGTAACCCTACTTACGTATAATAGGCACCCGATTCTCTCCCTAAACAAGTATATTCTTAAGGTTATTAAGCTTAACGCCTAACTTATCTATATTTTAGATGTAGAATAGAAATGGGGTGTTTGTGGGAATAATATAGAAAGTAATATATCCTAATGGAGTTTAGACCTTAATTGTGCTAAGAAAGATTACAGTACCCTTGCCAAAGCGAATTATATATTGGCCTACTATTAATTGGTTAATCTAAATAGAGCTATTAAGCTACTAAAGAGCTCAAACTTAAGGTTCTCCTACTATAGATACTCCTACGGCTCTAGTATCTGGTATAATACCATAAAAGACGTTCGCTAAGTATCTGTTATTAAAGGAGAACGCAGAACTTTCTTTTAGCTCGTTAAAGATATCTAACTTTATAACAGAATGGAGCGTAGATTAGTCGTTAAGGATAGCAACGGTTTATATACTATTTACCTCACCATACTCAGTAAAGTATTGGTTGGGAGAGTAGTCCTCAATTTCCATATCTATAAGGAGCTGTTTGGCCTCGTTAACCTCACCCTTAAGATCTTCTTCACCTTTATATTAAACCAGAAACGTCAGGAAAAAATTTACCAGCATTTAATTTTTCGTTTCTGCCATTTCAGCATTTTCTAGCATTTTCCAGCATTTCCCAGCATTTCCCAGCATTTAGCGGCATTTATAATTAAGTATTAGCATTTGGCCGCCAAATGCGGCATTTATAACTAAGTACTAGCATTTAGCTGCTAAATACAGCATTTATAATTAAGTCTTAGCATTTAGCTGCTAAGTGCTAACTATAAAATTACTAAGCATATATAAAAGTATAATTTTTATAAATTTAATATAATTAATAAATATAAATATTAATATTACTACC
>Ga0307507_10012054_pt1 | contig 10763 bp, 14 predicted proteins | sample 7_EM_MG_FD_207223 | JGI IMG/M metagenome (GOLD analysis project Ga0307507, IMG submission 207223) | Populus trichocarpa ectomycorrhiza microbial communities from riparian zone in the Pacific Northwest, United States - 7_EM | ecosystem: Host-associated > Plants > Roots > Unclassified | place... | reverse complement strand
CAATAAAGCTGCATGGCATCTTTGCATACGCTGATACATCCTCCAAGCAAAATTGCTTGATGGCGGCACGAAATATGGTCAGCCTCGGTGGTGTCAACCTTCAGGAAATCGGATACATGAACCCAATTATGGGGGTAGGTATAATTTTTTTGATCCGTTCGTGAACTGATTGTTGTTTTATTTTAGACTCTTTGGATGATTGCATGTCATGTATTCATCGACGAGATCTCGCGCGTGCGGTTGATCAACTCTTCATGGCCCCCACCACAGGAGTCTCAAACTAGCGAAGAGGAACTCATGGAGAGTTTACGAAGTGGTCTGACGGCTCTGAGTCTATATTCCGAGGACAGCGCTCTGACGCGTGAGTTTTATATCTGTGAAGCGTTATTCACCGCTCCAACTTTGGTAATTCAGGATATCAACTTACCAAGGTTCAAGAAGCCTTTTCGGCCATCTGAACTTTTTAATCGGACTCCCTTTCTCTAATTTTGGACCACCTTCTCATGATGAACTTGACGACCTACAATTTTCGCTCATTCCCTCTCATATAGTACATACCATACCCTGCACAGCACAATATACCTCCCACAGCATCTGTGACACCACCAACACTCCTACACTGTACCACCCCTCCTCCCGTCATGGACCAACTCTCCATCCCACTTTCGATCTTCCCCGTAATTCCCTCTGTTGTAATCTACCATTCAGTCACTTTCTACTTGTTTTCCCCTTAGCATCATAGACTTGCACCGCACTCAATTTCTGTATTTATAGTCAAGACACTTGACCGCGTCGTGCTCAGCACTCGTGCGTTTGTATTTATACCTTGTACGCGTACTCCCCCATGTATCGATACCTTTGTTTCTCGAACTCTTTAACAACATTGAACCGTCAACCAAAATTAGCTAGTTGATATGATACGTAGTTGCGTATACACCTGCAATGACTCAGTGCTCGCTTTGACGTCTTTGGTTTGGCGAAGATCAGGCATTCACTGGCATATTCCGAAATGAACAAGTCAAAGAATGTGTCTCCACTTCATCACATCGGAGTCTTCCGCTAACTTCGGACACCTAAAAGTAGCCTTCGCTTTCAAGAAGTTTATGAAAAACGTTATATACCTATCCAAGCTCTCGATCATGATCGATTCAAGTCGTGATGAAAATCGATCATACTACGAGAAGACAGAAGCATCAAACTAATCTGAACACATTAGCAGATCTATATCCAAATCTGGTGTGAAGGGGAGTAACCCAAGAAGTGGTTCCGGATGCGAGGAACAATGCTTCAGTTTGCTTCGCCAAGCTCAATACAAGATCGGAGAAGTAGTCCAGACAGATATTCGCGAATGACCAACACTGGGAATTCATTTGAGGGCTTTCGCCTTCAAAGGGAAGCATCGATCGCCGCTGGGGTCGTAAAACACAACCTGGTTCAAAGATGATTCAACCAGATTTTGTTGATAATTCGATGGCAATTTTGAAAGCGCCCAACAGTGCTGTCAATTGGATTTTTTCGCTACCGCCCGTCGAAAGGCGGTGCCTACGGTTTCGTGTCAAAAGATTACCTTTTGTCTTTGAGGCAAAGTGGCACGTACTCTGTGGTGGCTAGATGATCAAGCAGATATATTCTAGCGTGAGGTTTTAGATCAATGGTTTCTAGGTATTCGTATGCGCCAGTCAGGAGATCCTGTAAAGCAAGCCCTCTTTCAGTTTTCATCTTGGATATCACTGGTCACTATGATCAGACACAAAAAAAAATCGATGGAAAGCATAGAAGCGCACTCTGATATGACGCAGTGAATTCATCCGCCAACATTGAATTGACAATGGCTTCAATATCTAAGGGGTGAGGATTACCAGTACAATTGTAAATCTCAGTTTCTCCGATAGTATCATACGCAGCATGACACGCTTGAAGAACGTTGAGTGCTCGTCTCATGTCGCCGCGAGAGAGTTTGAGTAAGGCCTTCTTCCCATCGTCGGTTAATAACACCCTGAAATGGGGTGGATACACTAGTTAAGTCTAAGATCCAGAGTGGCACATACTGTTCAGCTTCCACAACAGTGTTTATCCGCTTCTCAACTTCGATGATCGGAAGAGGCGAGAACCTGAAGCGCGTGCAGCGACTTTGAATAGCTGGAGTAATCTTGTTTACGTAGTTGCAAATTATGCAAAAGCGGACGTTCTTAGTATATTGCTCAATGACGCGACGAAGAGCGGCCTGAGCTTGCTGCGTCATCATGTCGGCTTCGTCGAGAATGATGAGCTTGAAGCCTTTTGCAAATAATGTGCGTGTTTCTGCAAACTGCTTTACTTGTTCGCGGACGACATCAATTCCACGTTCATCAGACGCATTCAACTGTCGTGGTGCGAGAGTTTAGTGAGGAGCTTCCCACGAAGAGGGAGACGGACCTCCAGAATCTGCTTACGGTACTGTGCCCCATAGATGCGCCTCGCCACCGCTAGGATCGTTGATGTTTTCCCTGTTCCAGGGGGTCCGTAAAACAGCAGATGTGGAAGCCTATTCTTCTCGATAAATCGTTCGACTGATTTATCAAGTAATGAGTTTCATGGCCAACGTGAAAAGACAAACTCGTCACTCGTGTTTGTGATGTCTTTATGTGATACGACATCGTCCAGTGTCACAGGCCTGTACTTCTCCACCCTACAAGAGCGTTGATTATCACCATGACTGTAAACGTGGGCACTCACCATGGAAGATTATCATTGTCTGCTGGAAGGTCCTGGTCCGTTATCTTTGCCTTCCCTTTGCTTTTGTTTGAGATCTGAAAAATCTCTGCATCTAACATCTCCTCATCACTGTCCATATTAAGTGTCGCGTCCAGCAAGTATCGCGTCAGAAGGGTAACGAAGGAATTACTTGGGAGACTTGAAGTTGATTCTATGCTGAACAGACGCGTCTGATTTGTTTGGCTGTGCTTGTCAATGCATTTGATCAAACTCTAATCTGCAAACGCACGGGCCATACCCAGATGACAAAGCAGGTGCTTTATAACTTGCGTCAGTAACTTTCCTGCTCTTTAACCAGAACGGCTCTTGCTTTTGTCAAAGACTCCATCGTTTAACATCGTTGGACAGACGGAAGCGTCCGCGTAAAAATGCAAATTTTCGTAAAAACGTGAGATCCCCACTTGCTCCCTTTTTCTTCATTGCTGACTCTTTGCGCCAACCAGCCTCACGGGCAAAACCATCACCCTCGAGGTTGAGTCTTCAGACACTATCGATAATGTCAAGGCCAAAATCCAAGATAAGGAGGGGTGAGGTACACTTCGTCTTTTTCAGAATAATGACTGAACGTAGCTCCAGCATTCCCCCCGACCAGCAACGTTTGATCTTTGCAGGAAAACAACTCGAGGATGGCCGCACCCTCAGTGACTACAATATTCAAAAGGAGTCCACTCTTCATCTGGTGCTTCGTCTCCGTGGTGGAGCCAAGAAGCGCAAGAAGAAGACGTACAACGTTGGTCACTTTTTTCCAGTCATGCTATGCTGTGTCTAACTTTAATCGTCTTTATAGACCCCTAAGAAAATCAAGCACAAGCGCAAAAAGGTCAAGATGTCTATCTTGAAATATTATAAGGTGGACTCCGATGGCAAGATCAAGCGTCTTCGTCGTGAATGTCCCAGTGCTGAATGTGGTGCTGGAATCTTCGTAAGTTCTGATGAGTAACATGATGAAAAATCAGTCTGTGACTCGCTATTAGATGGCCTTCCACAAGGATCGTCAATACTGCGGCAAGTGTGGGTTGACGTACACTTTCACCCCCGGCACCAAGCCTCCCGTTGTCTAAGCCATATAATACAACAAGGTGCAGGAGACTGGAAGTTGTTACTGTCTATGATGTTGTATCTTTGCCACAATCCCACTTGATTGCTCTTTGAACGATATATGTATTGCTTGGCTTCCTGAACGACTTATCTCCATGGTTAGTGTTTGCATGTACATCCTTGAACGATGGGTGTCACTTGAGAGTCGGATTCAGTACCATATGCCGACGACTTTCTGTATTAATGGCTCTATGGACGATGTATGTCAATCAAGCTCCAATCTAAATGGTGTCTAAAAGCTGTTCTAAATCTAGAAATCTAAACGCGGTCAGGCCTCTACAAATATGAAAGTGAACATAAAGGATTGTCTGAATCATCATGAAGAAAATAAGATCGCGCATTAGTTAACACTCGATTGAAGGGGCTTGCAGCCTTTCTAGTGCTTCCCGAGTGTGGATCCATGCTTCGTCTTGCTCACAAGGCCCGACCACCTCTGTCAGCTGGGGAAACAACCGGTAGAGATAGCTGGCCATCTCCACGGGATCTGGTAAGGAGGGGTGACCGATCCTCAAGGTCCGAAGGTTGTTAGTATAACAGAGATTTGGGAGGTCGTTGGCGCTGTCCTCTGGTCCGCTTCGACGCGGGTCTAAAGATAATGACAGTGTTCTCAGTTTCTTGGAGTGGCGAGCAAAGAAGGGCAGAGACCTGATAGTCATCTGTGAGGTTGGCAGCGGGTGAACTGGGTGTGGGACTTGCGGCGCGGATCCTAGTTCAAGATGTTCAATGTTAGGCCACCAACAAACCAAGTTCTCGATGTCCTTGTCGGATATTGCTGGTGGCAGGGTCAGGTCGAGGGTGAGTCGACGGACATGTTTAAGGTCGCGAAGTAAACGCAGAGTACTGAAAGGCATGTTTTCCTTTCGACTCTCTGAGGCTGGAACGTCATTGGAAGTAGCGGGGTCTCCATTGGACTCTATATCTTGTTCTAGCATTTCGAAATGATGCTCTAAGGCTATTTCTTCTAGGGTGTTGGAAGCCTTGTGGGCTATGAGAGTGAAGCAGCCGTCCCAAGAAGGTCCTGGTGCAGGATCCTCGGCTTCTAGGTGAATATACTGAAGGGTATCTGGTGAAATATTTTGTAATACAAACTCTATGATGGGTATGTGGGCGTTGATGTCTAGTTTGCGCAACGACGGGAAGGTGCCAACCGTTTGAAAAACATTATCTAGGTCGTCTCGTACGAGATGTCGAGCGTGGATCTCAAGCTCTTGAAGATTCGGAAATGACATGACGGATTTGATGGTTTCGGGCATCAAGGATTCGCCTAACCGCAGGGAGAGAACTTCTAATCTTGACATTGAGGAAATCAGGGCACCGAAGCGGCTTGAGGCCAAACCTCGAACGCGGAGTTTGCGAAGATCCACAGAGCGTCTGATAACATCATTGAGGCACTCGTATATATGATCGTCTGAAAGGGGTGATTTTGTCTTGAAACCAAAGTCGAGATCCAATTCGCGAAGCTTTTCACAGTAGATAAGAGTTTCGACAAGAGCACGAGAGGTCGTAGAAGACACTCGTGCCGTGCGAAGGTTGGGAAGAGCGCAAATGCGGAAGGGAATTTCATGTTTGCCATCCTTCAGCATCAGACTAGCGACGTTCGGGTGAATTTTGACTCCGTTTCGATGTACGATATGCACAACTCGACTGGCATACGAATTCAAAGTTTCCATCTGCGGTAGTGATATTGATCCTGAAAGAGTCTGGTAGGGCTTCAGACCTCGTTATGTTTTAGGGCGAAATGGTGCATACGTATTCGCCATTGACATAAGAAACGGCGGGTAGAAGGCGAAGGAGAGGCTCAGCTGAGGGAAGCCTGACCCAGATAAAGTCAAGAGCTGGATCTTTCCACGCTTTACAGCACCGGGCTGCACGCGAGAGGGTATATAATCCCTGTTCAGAGCAAATGTCAAAGACGTTTCGAATGACTTCGTCGATGAGCAGCGCCGGGTGCATGGTTGAAGAGGCTGCGATTGGAGTCGAGACCGGACGATTCCTATCGGTGGTCAAATAATTCAGATGAGTTTATAAGGGAGAATGCAGACACACTAAAAGAGCCAGTTGCACCGCGCCGCTGTGAAGTATATAATGGCCCAGTCTGGATGAATGCTGCAAGCAGCAAGAATAAATTTGCTTGTTTGACTGTGAGAACCGAACCAAATAGTAAGCGGATCATAACTTGGTGATCGGGCCCATCGGGAGGGCGCTATTTCGCCCTTGACCTTGACTGAGGTAAATGAGTAGAGTTGGAGAAGTGCTTGGAAGTGAAAATTGTCCCGTGACTCGTTATTGCATCCAAGATATAAAACCCAGTAATTATAGATAGAAATTGGATATAGCGACCATTAAACCGACCGTTGAGTTCTTGGATATATATGCCTGGTCGTAGTCAGGAACGATGGCCACCCGTTGCGAACCTCAGTTTGGTCCTTCCGATGCCCTTTCCACCGTTTGAACACGCTCATAAAGTTCACGCTTCCGTTGCGACTTTGCAAGATCTTCCTCTCTCTGTCGCATCTTTTCTTGTCTTCGCTGGTCATCCCGGAGAACACCTTTGTACATGGTCTAATTTCGGATTCAAGATGGTTAGATTAGACTGACGGTGGCATTGGAGGTTACCTCTCGTTCTTGGTGTTGCTGGAAATGAACAGCCCATATGGTCAAGGTCGAAAGCAACACGGCGCCAGCCAACGTTGCTATCGCTCGCTTTTCTGACATAGTCGACAGGGTTGGAAGTAGACGCACAGACCATGGTCGATAAGTAATCCCGACAAAACAACAAGCACAAACATCGTCTTCGAGTGTTTCGTTTTGAATCTTTTGATGATTTCTGCCAGTTTCTGCCTCCAATTCAACATTCCGCCTCATTGAGCCCTCTCCTTGGTCTAACGAAGCCCCGCAAATAGACATGTCTCTTCTCGAGGTATTTTGCCTTCCCGTTACCCCATGGCTTTGCATTCTCATACTATTCTCGAATCTCCAGGAGTTTGAGTTGATTCTCAAGGATGTTGTTCAAGCGAAGCGATTGTCTGCCTCAAAAATGCATAAACTTACCGAGATTGCGTTGAAATCGATGCAGGTACGGACCTGAGGCAATTTGCAGCCCTTCGCAACTTAATTGCCGACACATTAGGACGACACCCAGCTCGTGTCAATTCTTTACCGCACTCACAAGTCACTTCCTGCGACGTCAAAGATCTCCAGTCTGTATGTTTTTGATGCTCTGGCGAGAGCAGCGAGGCACAAGGTCGAGAAGCAAGGTCTTGTGAACGACTCCCAGATTGGAAACTGCGCAACCTTTCTGCAGAAGGTTGAAGGCGTTGTCGAAGGCCTATTTCAAGATATGCTTTCCATCGGCAGCCCGGAAGCCAAGGTTAGTGAAACTTACCGCTTCTAACAAACCAACTCCTGCCTTCTCGCTTGGCTGACTTGGGCATGTCCGCCATGTTTCTCCCTTTCAAAAAAAAAAAAAGCTTTGATTATGGATTATCATCGCTGTGTCTGGAGATTTCTCGCCCTGCTTGTACAGTCACATGATGTCTACTTCATTCTCTTTTGGCATGATTCATCACAGATATGACTTGTTGACCTCTCATCGCAGGATAAAACGAAGAAGATACTTGATATATGGGTGAAGGGAAATCTTTTTCCGAAGGCGATCTTGTCCCGATTGTCCGATGTATTGAAGGAGACAGAAAAAGGTGCTTATCGCAGTCCACATGTGTTCGCTAAGTATCTCTTTTACCCGTACAATTTTAACCAACCTTTTCGCGTTCTTCGCCGACCTCCAAATGTGAGATCAATAACTGAATCATTATCTGGTTTGTTTTGTATCAGAGCCCGAATTGAATGTCCTGACGCCGACCGACCCGCGAATAATCCAACAAACTGCGTCAACGGCACCCGTATCCGTCACCACGTTATCCACTGCGGCTCCCACCTCAGATCCGCATGCAACGTTGTTGGCGTTGCTCGCCCAAGCCCAAGCTGCAAGCACGACATCTTCGTCTAGCTCTTCGTGAGTAATCCCAAATGCCTCTTTGGATGAGTGACGCTTACCTGGTTTGATTATAGGCAAACAAATGTAAACACAGGCGCGCTAACAACCTCACTTGACGCCGTTCAGTTGGCTATATTACAGCAGTTAGCACAGACAGCCGCTGTTCCTCCTTCTACTTCGCTACCAGCACCGTCTGTTGCTGCTGGAAGCCAGGATTTTCAGGGTGTTAACGGTAGTTTGCACTCCCCTGCTCATCACCGAGATGACCGTAACCTGGTCAATAAAGAATCCAGGCATGACCGATATCGTAGTCCAGAGAACGGGAGAGGCCTCTCTGACGATCCCCACCCGAGAGACCCAAGAGGTGGTATCGCGGGAAGGGGGCGGGGGCGAAGGTGGGACGAACGTGACCGTGACCGTTACAGGGATAGGGAGAGAGATCGAAGTCCCCTGCGCAGAGGAGGGCGAAGTCGATCTAGAAGTCCACCCAGTAGATATGGTGCCCGTCGGGAGCCTTATAGCCCTCCTAGGAAACATGCATCATCGATATCGTGGCAGCGTGGTCCTGCTCCTGAAAGCGTACATGACTCTGGGAAGGACGAATTTGGACGAGATATTCGACCATCATCCCCTGAAAGTAATTCAGCATCGCTCCCAGTCGAAAAGACTAAATCTCCACCTCTCGCGCCGCCTACAGCTGGCGAGAAACCACCGTTAACTTCCTCCCCTGCGTTTCGAAATAATCATGATCCAACTTTGTCACCATCTGTAGCTGCGAATACATCTTCAAACAAACCTATTGAAGCCTTTGTCTCGAGTACAGTTTCACCGCACCAAGGAATGGAGAAATTTGATCTCGCAACCTTTGATTTAACTTCCCCATTGTCGTGGGAAGCACTTGGAAAGATGTGGCAGGTTACTCATGGATATGCACCTACAACTGAGCAGCTCATGCAGTTTGTTATGGCTATGGGTACTGGTCAACCAGCTCAAATTGAAGCTGAGGGTTGGGATATGAAGGATGCCCATTCATCAGGACAAGTATGGGGCGGAAGTAGAGGCACAAGGGGAGGATTTTACAGAGGACGGGCTCGAGGCGGATTTACTCACGGCAAAGTCCGAAACGTCCACGAAGGATGGGGTTATGATGGTAGTAGCCAACCCACGGATGCCATAGTCCTGGGTGGCGGCTCAGACGATATGGACGTCTCGCCACCGGAGCAAAAGCATGTCACATCGGAAAGCAATGGTGGAGGACTAGGTGGTCGCATGCAAAGAATAGGAGACAAGTGGGTTTTTGTGCGAGATCAAGGAGCAGCTGGTATATCATAAGGATCCAGTGACGTCGTTATTCAATACCTTTTGCATCTTTATTTCCTGATGTACTACTATACAACATTCGCAGCGTCATCTTCTAGGGCGGTCAGTTCAAAATCCACGGTCCTTTTATATTCCTCATCGGTGTAGAGCAGACGAGGGTGCCCATATCCTCGTTGATCAAAATTTGCTGCGGAGAACGGATTTGGCCAAAATATCAGGTAACAGATCCATGCTGAAGCGATGCCGATTAAGCTACCAACGACAACATCCTCCTTGTGGTGTTTCTGAATAAATGTAAGCGAACCATTGGGAAGAGCAAAGAAGTGTCTCACGTAGTCCTCGACGCGCGAAATGGCAACGAATGTGGCCCAGGATATAGGCAGCAGTGTAAGAGTGAATCTTGTCATTTGACTTGACGAAATAGTTCTGGCTGGTCTTGGAACATGGAAACACCAAGCGGCTGATTGACCAGCCAACCAGAGAGATAAGAGGAACATCCCTGAAAAGGCCGTTGATGAATGGCCTGAAGGGAATGACTTGCGTCCGTCAACAATAGTCTGTTCCTTCCTACAATCGAAATTCGGTATATGCAGTCGAAGATATGGGAAATGTACAGTACCCTGTGCAAGCCTCGAGTACTTTATCCCATTTGCATCTCGCAAGAAAATCTGGACGCAGACGTCCTGAATATGGAGTTAGCACGTTAATTGAAAGGGCAAAAAAAGACATCATGCTTTACCAACTTTGTGCTTCAGAAATTGAGTAATAAGTCTCGCCAAACCTCTATTCCGAGTCAGAAAATGTCCTTGAGAAAACTACCCTCCAGCGTACAGAGCGGCGAGAACAGCAAGTAGGCCATGATGGATTTCCAAGAGTGACCTTCGCAGACTACCGACAACCATGAAAAATATGATTGGGACGAAAAGCGCCACGACGTGATTCCAAAATGATGTGACCCTTGTTTGCCCAAAAGGTGGGTAAGGGGGCTGAAGTGGACCTCAAAACACAAGCGCGACCTACTGATTATGCATATGGGGGAAGCTTATTGTGTGGTCATCGAGCAAAAATCGTCGTTCGAAGACAGGAGATTCAGACACATATGAAGAGAGCAGCCACAATCCCAGAATGACGATCCTGCAGTTATTTTGAGGCACGTTAGGAGCACCGTATTATTCTTTACAATTAGATGTCATTTTACCAGTCTGCCGCATAAGATCTATCAAACCATTCGAAATCTTGTTGGAAGCGGCGTTTCAAGGCGTTGCGGAAAGCCATGTGAGAGCCACAGAAATGTTGTCAAGACACTGACTGGTCTTGTTACTTGAGGCAACGTGACACGTCTAACGCGACTGTCACAGCTCTGTCAGTCACGCAACACGCGTTGGTTCAACCTCCTTCACAAACTTTCAACACAATGGCGAAGGAAAAAACTTCAAAGTCGCGTCCAAAAGGCCAAGCATCTATCAAGTCTTTCTTTGGAGGGGGAAAAAAGAAGGAATCTTTTCCACAAAATTCAGACGCAGAGGACACCGCCGCGACGGAGACAGATGAGCATCATGGGCCTGATGCACAAATGGAAGAAAATGCTTCAGAC
>Ga0307507_10012053_pt1 | contig 10763 bp, 7 predicted proteins | sample 7_EM_MG_FD_207223 | JGI IMG/M metagenome (GOLD analysis project Ga0307507, IMG submission 207223) | Populus trichocarpa ectomycorrhiza microbial communities from riparian zone in the Pacific Northwest, United States - 7_EM | ecosystem: Host-associated > Plants > Roots > Unclassified | place... | reverse complement strand
AAGTGTTAACTCACTGGGATCGTCGATACCCAACCCACAGGTGATCCAATTCCATACCACATCTGTATCTACTTCCTCAACGTCCTTGCCATCCTCATCCACTACTAATCAAATTATTCTCAATTCCACCCCGGCCTCGCGTTATGCAGTCATGCTTGCTCCCCCAGCTCCTGGCAAGCGACCAGAGAAGCTGAGATTCAACATGTCGCTTTTGTTTACAGATGATCGCGTTGAATATTGTATACAAGAATCCAGAGCTCGCTCTATGGGCCTTTTAGGAAAGAAGTGGCCTCCCCCATTGACTGACTCGTCACGATTTTCTGCCTCATCCTCTTCATCCTCTTCGGTTCCTGTCGATTTCAACGATGATGGCCAAAAATCTACGAGACTTCTTGGGAGCGGAAGGAGAAGTTTGATAGGTGGTGGACCAGAACCGACAGTGACGATCAATACGAAGGAGGCGTTAGCGGATGTGTTTGGGATGTACAACTCTCCAGAGAAGACAACGAAGCTTGCTGTCCCTGGAAGTAAGTATGCTCCCCTGAAGAAGATTGAACCCGTGACCCCCGTTGTTCCTCCGAGGGTCGCGTTTTCACGAGAGAACAATAATGGGGGTAACGCGAAGCCACCAACGGGTGAGATCAATTGTCCTTTCAATCACATTAACCCGTTGAGACCTCTTCAGGATTCCAGCCATTTGTCGATGAAAACGCTCAGCATCGGACGACTCCTGCAGCGAAGGTTCGTCACTTCTTTCCTCCAGTACCACCAAATTTCAAACTCATAAACCCAACCCTCAGTTTACACCTTTTGTGGATCCAAAACAAAATAGAACACCACTCATCACGCCCAGGCCTGCGCTTCAAGCCAAAGAACTGACTACCCCGGCTTCAAATACGCAAAGAACCAAATCGCTGAGTCTTAAGTCAGTACCAGAAGAGAAACCATCCGAGGCAGTCTTCTCCAAAGTATTCACTCCTGCTCAAATCAAACCTGTCCCTCTCGCTCCTCTTCGAGATGTCTTCACCGATGATCACGGAAAACCCTTGCCTAAAGCAAAATCCATTCTTACTCATGAGCGAGCTAAATCGCACCACGATCTATCATCTCATCCTGCAGAAGGCTCTCGATCCTCTCCATTCACACCATTCTTAAACGAAAATACGCAAACTCCGTTCAAGGTCTTTAGTCGACCTCCGGAACAGGACAAGAACGCTGGGGGTATATCAACTCCAAAAACCCCATCCATCTTCACGCCATTCGTAGATTCCGGACCACCGTTCAAACCGTTCAAGGATACTCCTCCATCAACTTTCAAGCCATTTATTGATCATGAGGTTGTCGAAGACAAACACCCGTTAGAAACTTCGCCGATTGCAGAAGAGTCTGAACTTCCAAGGACCAAATCGGTCACAAATGATAGTGACGAGGAGGTAGAGGAGGATAAGGTGGAGGAGGCGCAGTACCTTGACCAAGCTGATTACGAGGAAGAAGATTCTCAATTGGAGCAATACGAGATACCCCTGGCGCCTGAACACCTCCCAGAGGAGTACGAGGAGGAGCATTCTTACCAGGAGGTGCCACTAGGAGGTCGTTTTGGTCAGTTCAATGTCATGACACCCATCACCGAGCGAACCTTTGAATTCACCACGAGTACACGAGGCGCGACACCTAGTGGTCGCTTCGGGCACCCATTACATGATGGAGACGGCTCTCCTAAAGCCAGTGTGTTTATTCCTCCACGGCACGAGCATGAGGCGATCGAAGCAGCGGAGCGACTTGCAGCTGAGCTGCAGCATGAGAACGGGGAGGACGATGATGAACTAGAAGCAAATGACTTCATTGAATCTTTGCATTTGAAGGTACCCCAGCATGACGACCCTGATGTGGCTGTCATTGAGGAGAGGACGGGCTCGCTCAGCCTTGTTGATACATTAACGCTGAACTCTAAATTCCGACCTCCAAATCCATGTAACCCATTTGACCCCCCAATTTTGTCAACACTTCTCTCGCGCATCCCAACAGACCCATACTTCCACGATTTGCGGGACCAGCCTTCCAAAAGACTGGATGAGCTCCAGAAATTCTTCAAAAAAAGCAGGAAGGCCAGTGGGTCCAGTAGTAATAATGCTGGCACTTATGAAATGTCAGCTTGTTTCCATTTGACGTTGGAAGGCAATAGATTCAACGTCTCAGAGAAAATTGGAGAAGGTGGCTTTGGGTGTGTTTTCAAGGCTCGTGATGTTGGCACGCGCATTGGTGATGAGGATGAAGATGAGGAAGATTACGAAGAGGACGATGAAGGATCTTCTCTGGTCGCTCTTAAAGTTGTCAAACCAAGGAATCTTTGGGAATATCACGTCCTTCGAAGGTTGCATTCAGCTTTGCCATCCTCCCTCCGACGGTCTATTGTGCTCCCCCACGCACTGTACGCATACAATGACGAAAGTTATCTTGTCCTCGACTTTTGCTCGCAAGGGATGCTTCTCAACATCGTCAATAACTGCGCTGCAGCTGGGGTGTCGCAACCTGGTGCTTGTCTTGACGAACTTTTGGTCGTGTTCTTCTCCATTGAACTTCTCCGTATACTAGAAGGCATGCACAACGTTGGCATCATCCATGGCGACCTGAAGATTGACAACTGCCTTTTACGATTAGAAGATATCCCAGGTGGTAATTCGGCTTGGTCGAGCATATATCAGCCCTCTGGCGAAGGAGGATGGAGCTGCAAAGGTCTCAAAGTCATTGACTTTGGGAGAACTATCGACACGAGGCTGTTTCCACCTGACCAGCAGTACATTGCTGAATGGGCAACAGATGAACGCGATTGCTTCGAGATCCGAGAAAACAGGTCTTGGACATATCAGACGGACTACTACGGTCTCGCTGGGATCATATATTGCATGTTATTCGGCAAGTACATTCAAGCAAATTCTGTGGTGCCTGTTTCGCCTGGGGAACATCAATATAAACTCAGCACTCCTTTCAAGCGTTATTGGCAGACAGAGTTGTGGTCTAGGTTGTTTCACGTCTTGCTTAATCCTTGCCTCGTTAGACCAAACAGAGAATTGCCCGTCTGTGGTGAGCTCAGTGCACTACGGAGAGAGATGGAAACCTGGTTGCAGTCCAATTGTAACCGGACCAGTAACACTTTAAAGGGTTTGTTGAAGAAGGTAGAAATGTCCTGTTATGTTCGTTGAACACATCTGTATTTACTGCGCTTGGTTAACTGGATTTTTATCACACACGGGTTCTAGAATCCACAAGTACGACATAGTAAGTAGTAGTGGAGCTAGGTACATGGATGTTCGTGGATTCCAGAAAGCATAGGCGACAAGAAAAAAACCCTGAAGAATGGTGACTACAACATCAATGTCTGCTCGAGCGTTCAAGCATGTCCGCCCATCTGAACGGGCGGTGCACCATCGTACGGGTGTGGGGGAACGTTGGGCGGCGGTGGAGGCATCATCATCTGGTAAGGCGCTGCGTGCTGCACTGTGGGCATCATGAGCATTTTGCAAGTGTACAGATAGAATGAGATCATACACTGGGGACTCTGGTGGTAATATGGGTGGGCATGGGACGGAATGGGGGTAGGAGGCATCGAGGGTCGTGGCCCAGCACCATTTGGAGGTGGATATGCACCAGGAGGAGGTGGTTGCATGTATGCTTGAGGGGCTAGGTGATACGTGTTACAGATGATTCTAAACTCAATGGCTAGTTCGCTTACGCGGCATCTGGCCCATACCAGGGGAGTACATTGCTATGGAATTCTAGCTGTCAGGCTATAAAAGCATGCTGATTCAAGAACGAACCGTTCGGAGGTGGCATTCCAGGAGGGTAAGGCATATGTTGCATGAATGGTCCTGGCATGTACGTGCCAGGGGGACCAGGGGGAGGCATTCCAGGCATCATTGGCTATAGGTTGAAAGAATTAGAACAGGATGTAAAATCGAACACATCACAAACTTGTCCTGGATATGCGTAAGGGTACGCATAAACGTATCCACGCTGTGCGGCTTGGGCTGCGGAATCTTCCTCGTACGAGGGTGGCGGCATCGGGGGAGGAATGGGTGGGACCATGTGGGAGGGGTGCTGAGGAGGGTGTTGCAAAGGGGGGAACATTTGCATGTATCGCTTGCCATTATAAGGCCAAATGGCAGCTAAACCAATTTTATTGTCAAGACAGAAAGTGCTGCCTGCAAGTTACGCCAACTTACAGACTTGCGAAGCATCTACCACTTTATTGTGCTTGAACGGGTTAAAGTCATCCTTGATGTGGACTGGCGCACTTTTCTTGAAAGGTCGTGTCCCGAAAAACGGGTTAGGCGTCGAAGGGCTCTATTGGTCGACGCTGAGTTTTGAACTGCGACCAGATAAATATGCTTACCAATTCAGATTTGGGCCTTGGAGAGACAGACGCCGAAGCAGATGGTGTGGGATTTGGGGAAGCAGAAGACTGGAATATACGACGGGTATGTCAGAAAAACGGAGGCAGCAGATGAGAAAGCCTACCTTTGCAACCGGTCTGAATGAAGAAGCGTTGACGTTCAACCTGTTTGCGGCGGTGTTTGGTGATACGGGTGTCTGAGCCGGCGGACTTGGCGCAGCTGGCGCCCCGTTGGTGTTTTGTGTGGTAACCTTAGGCGTAGAAACGCTGGCCGTAATAGACGGAGTCGACGACTGCTTAGCTTTCCCGCCCTTAAAGGGCGGAATTGGCTGGATGAACATGTTGACAGCTTTTTTGTTCGTGGGCTCTATCGTCGTCTTCGTGCCGGTTGTCACCTTCTGGGCAGTTGATGGTGGGTGTTGGCCAAGATTGCTCGCAACAGTCTTCGATGTGGGCAACGCCGCACCAGGTTTGCGAGCAGAATCTGGGATCTTAGAGCCAGCGACGACGCCACGAGAGGCAGTGGCAGGAGTGGAGGCGCCGATGGACCTTGCTTGAGCTGAGCAAGCATCCTTGCTCGCTTTCTCCCGGATTTGACGTTGCTTTTCCTCGTCTTTCGCAAGAATCGGAACAAGGTCGTCAGGGATGGGTTTGTTGAGCTAGAATCTGAGGTTGAGAGCTCCGAGATGGGACCAGAAGAGCAAATCACGTACCTTGAAGTTCTGACTGAATTTGATCAAATCCGCCATTCGTTTGTCCATTTCGCTTTTCACGAGGGCCTGTCGCTTTTGAGTCAAACGTTGTTTCTCGTTCGTGACAAAATCACGAAAGGCAGGGAGGGGATCCGCTGGGGGCTGAAGAGCAAATACATTAGCTGGTTGCAGAAGAGTAGAATGAACTTGAGCTGATTGCCTTGTTAGAATTATTTGTAGCTCCAGGGCCAGGGGGGGCTGGAGAGGGAGGCTTAGATGACGATGACGATTGCGTCAAGGGCACAACGCTGGAACCATCTGGACCATTCACGGAAACCTTAGGAATGTCGGGTTTCGCTGCGTTTGCCGCGTTGTTGACGGGAGGAGAGAGGCCTCCTTTCGTCCTAGCACCTGGAGGTACATAAGCATTGGTGCCTCGGACCACAGCACCATATCTACAAAAAGAGTAAAAATTGGTGAATGAATCACACGTGTTAAACCACGCACTTGTCTTCCTCATTAACGCCACTATCGTCGATATTGAATCCTCTTTCTTCAGCAATGTGCGGGTTGTTCGTCGTGGCCTGAGGAATCTCAAGTAAGAATGGCAAAGTTGAAGTTATCAGTAAGTTGGATAAGTTGGACGAACCCCGATAATCTCATTTGCAATCCGTTGTGCCTTGCGCTCCCGTTCCTTGAAATCTGGTGCGCTTCGATCCAGCTTTGTCGTATATATGTCTTCGTCGAAGCTGGCTTTAACACCGAAAAGTTGTTCGTTGGCGGTGAATTGATCCCAGGAGGTATTTCCCGTCGAACCAGGCCCAAAGGTGTCATCGTCGCCGGGAGCGGCCAATACAGGAGCGACTGGGCCGTCCCCACTGGAAACCCACGCTTGTAACTCGCGTTCTTTTCCAAGGCCTTTCTTCTGGGTGATGTCAGCATCTGTTCGGAAAGCTGCAAGATAGATATTAAGGGATTGCAATTGACCACATTCACTTGGGAAAACCTCACAATCGCCATTTGGAATTTTCGCGTCGGCTGGTCCCGAGGTCCAGGATTCGATATTGGTGGATGCAATAAAAAACAAATCTTTGAGAGAAGCACCAGGGTTTGTTATTTCCTTGACGTCCTTTAATGTAACTCCAGTCGTGTCGCCCTCTGAACTAGTCGAGCAGACGACGCCCTCATAACGCTGCGATGTTTTGGTTAAGAGAGTCACCGTGGTACCCTGAGTAACTCCGTCAGGTCAATCGGATTCATCGGGAGGTTAAGCCTACTGTCAGGCCGGCGAGGGACTGCAATATGCGGTCACGAGCGGCGTCTGAACGGGCACCGTTCTGGTGACTCAGCGTTGGGGTTGAAGAAGCGGGGAGCGCTGGCTGAGGACGAGGAGAGCTGCCTGAAGGCGTGAAAGTAGGGGAAGCTCGTGCACCAGTCCATGCCTGGGGACGACTGACGAACGATGAAATGCGAGGATCAAAGATGCGGGAATATTGAGACATACCGAGCTGGCTCAGCAGCGCCCTTCCTAGGGGGCTTTGATTGTCTCGCTGTGGTGGCCATAGAAGAAAAGAAAGAAAGACTTGAACCGAGGAGATGTCGACAGCGACGAGTACGCAACGAAAGAAGATAACGATGAAGAAGACAGGAGCTTTACACTCGATAAAAGCTTTACGCTCTACAACGTCTTTTGAAGAAGAACACGGGATATATGACAGAGTTAGAAACGGTCACTGAGGACGCGAGGACGACGAGGAAAGGCTACAACCTACAACCAACTGCCGCTCAGAAACAGCGTAAACAGCGACAACAACGACAACAACCGTCACATTGTCACAACACTGCTTTCCCAAGGACCCCGACCACCGCAGTACATGCTGATTGTCAAGCCCAGCGTTGAACAGGCGTTGAGCACGATACAGCCTTTCGAACACACAAACTTTATTTCTTGTTGGGTATAGTAATACCAAGGTCCTACTTATTGATTGCGCTTGTTGATTTCAGAAGCTAACGTACCTTTCATAGAGGTCATGGGTTACTGCAGTGGCACTGTCATTTAAATCGTTGACAGTCAGCTTTAGCGCTTCAACTTCAAACCATGTATCATCTTCGGTTTCCTTTTGGCAAATCCATTTCTAACGTCTCAGCGCGCTTACAGACTGTCCCACCAGAGGACATTTCGATAGACATTTCGATAGACGAGCTCAGGCGTTGGATCCGTTCGCCTGGTACACTGAAAGAAGTTGACCTTCCCCGGATTCATCAATCCATTGATCGTCACGAAGCACATCTCCGCTGGTTAGCACACGGTATAAATCAGGTACAAATGGAAAGGACAAGCGGTGGAGGATGTTGTGGGCTGCTAAGGAAGGCTGACCCCTCCATGTTGCTCAAAGAGGAAAGGGAGAGGATAGATGCCTCGCTCCAGCTCAGGAAATCATTGCTTGCCCCAATACGACGCCTACCACCAGAACTCCTCTCAGAGATTTTTGCGCACTGTTTACCAAATAAACGTTTTGTGACACCCTCTCCAACATCCGCCCCACTTTTTCTCGGACAAGTGAACGCTCTGTGGAGGAATATAGCCATCTCCACGCCCAAGCTATGGTCGTCCATGGAAATATCCCATGAATTATGCAAGCCAGACCGCTTGCTCCCATTAATGGAAACATGGATAGCACGAGCCAAGGAACGGCCTCTATCTCTCTCCATCAAAGGTGGCATGTTATCAGCAGAGACTCCCCAAGCCCGATGGCTTGTAGCACTTTTCCGGCAGCATACTACACGTTGGCAACATTTACGATTTGAGCTTCCAGAGGACGTGCTTCCCATATTTATGCCACCGCTTTCCCTCCCCATGCTGAAAACATTTGAGATATATTCATTGGGAGGCCTTACAGAGGCTTGGGTGCACGATCTCTCAAATGTTTTGTGTTCTGCATTGCGCCTCCATCATTTTGTGTGGGACAACAATGTGTGGCAAATCTTACCACTTCGCTTGCTGTGGTCACAACTAACTCGCCTCACGCTAAATACCGCTGTCAGTTTTGACCAATGTTTGACGATCTTGGGGGGATCTCATGCATTGACCCACGTATCATTCCAGAACGTCTCCGTCGTTGGAGTTTCCAGCCATGATCCCATCTCACTTCCCGGTCTCATCTCCTTTGTTATATCTACTCAGGAAGATACAGACAATAGCCTCGCTTTTTTTCTCGACCTGCTGACCTTCTCTGGTCTTCGCGAACTTCTCCTCAACTGCCAAGTTTGGCCACACAAAGCAGTGACCTCGTTCCTCCGCCGCTCACGCTGTCCGCTCGAAAGCTTCAATCTTTTCTTTCCCCCCGTGACGGAAACAGAAATTATGGAATGTCTTGAGATCGTTCAAGCCACCCTAGAAGAGCTCACCATTCAGACTGACGCTGGCGATAGCATTGAAGGGGTCATCACGGACTGCATTTTGGACCACTTGACAGCTGCTGGAGACAATCATCACATATTATGCCCAAACCTCCAAGTCATCGCCTTGTATGACTGCATTTCATGTACAAGTGGCCGTTATGCGAAAATGATAGAATCCCGTTTGGATCCAGGTTTTCACACACCTACAATGAAGGTGGTCGAGATCTATGAAAACGAGGTGGAGCTGGAGAAGTTGAAGGAATTGAGGAAGCAAGGTTTAATATTGAAGATATACTCTGAGAGGACTGGAGAGCCCCTTGACCTTCTTCCAGAAGAGATTGCCCGGCTAAATAAACTTCGTGAGGAAGGATTAGTATTGCGGGTTTACAGGCCTACGGGTCATTTCGGGGAAGCGGATGATTAGCTCTGCAAAGACATATCTATTCACAGATTTTTCGCGTACTTGCTTTGCCATGGTATCTGCCTTTACATAGTTTTAAGAGCTTAACCAGTGCACCCCGCTCCTGTCCTCCCTATCACACTCCGAGGAGACACCCAAGTGCTGAAGATCTCTACTCGCGTGTTCCCAAAAAAGACCCTTTTGTCATCATCCCATCCGTCCATATGATTCCCTCCACCATCATTCTCGCAACCATACAAAATCTGTTGTGTTTTCGTGACCTCACCCGCCACCGTCCGATTATCCGCCTCTAAATTTTTTAGCAGCTCAGGTGCAAAACCTACGTGTTGAACCGTCTTGTTGGCTGGAGGACAGCATTTTCTAGAATCAGAATTCAGGGTGAACTTTGTAATTGGTCACTATAAATTATACTGCATATAGACAGGGAAATTACATCTGATCATGATGACGCTACTGAAGAGATAAAATGGGCTGATGAGTACTCTTACAGCCCATTCTAACATACATTCTTAGCTTGCGAACCTTGCTAGTGAAAGTTCTACCTGCAGTTCAAGCTACAGGCTAGCTAGTCCATCAGCAGTTGGGGAGCATTGGCTTTTGTCACGAATTTGCGCAGAAGTGCCCATATTACATAAATCATATAAATGTTTGTTTGACTAAGTACTTCAAAAGTACTTTTATCAAAAGTTCATGAAAAAGAGGAAACGCAGATGGGCGAATGGATGGGTGGGTGAAATGAGGGCCAGACGGAACTCAGTTTCCAAATCCCAGACTTTTTGCTGATCCCGGTGGATACCATCGGGAAAGGTAAAGTTTTCAGCTACGCCCTCAATTGGACCATAGATCCAGGCGTCGAGCTTGTTGAAAGGGTTAGCGTGAGGGTCTGCATAACGCTGGCCTGGTTGAAGATGTTCGTTTGGTTCAGGAACAGGGGTGGGTTTACACGGAGGGAAACTGGTGAAAGTTGTGCATGGGTTAGGCTCGTCATCCAAAAAGTTGGCGAAGGTGCCACGGTCCAATGCTGAGAGAGCTGAGAATACAATGAGGTTCAAAGAACGCATGGCAGGGGCGGGTCGGGGAAGCGTCACAGTTCTCGAGAGATTACGCTGGTTCAAGTTGTCCTACAGTTTAAATACAAAGAAGCTGATACCGAGCAGATCCATGTTGACTCGAAGAACCCAGCAGCACTCTGGGAGCCTCAAGCGGCCGTGTTGTTGAACTATGATTCCTGAGAATTTTGTCACGCATTGACTCAGAAAAGAGAGATCGGATCTTGGGGAGGCGGTGACCCGATAGAACTTGAAGCGGGTAGGTTAAACATAAACGTTAACGCTAGCCACAGCAGGAGTATGCATATCGGGGTCGTGGTGAAATCTGAGACCCGTCCGCTTCTATTCTCTTAGGGAATCCCAATTCCCACAATGTCGAGCAAATTCGGAGTCTGCGGAAGAAAGTGATTGAAAAGTATAGCCTGAACCCTGTGCGGACGCATAGAACTTGAAGCGGGCAGGTCAAACATGAATATTTGAATGCTAGCCACAGCCGGGGTATGCATATAGGGTATGAAAAGTGACGTCAGACCAGGATATCGTCAGTGATGAGTTGATTAATGGTATATTTGGGCTTTGCACCAGGCTTCGTGATCGCAAGTCGTCTGCCCGAGGCAAGTGCGAAGAAACCTATGACGAGGAGGGAAGACATAGCGGATGAATGGGAGGGAGAAACGAATAAACACAAACTCACTTAACGACCATATGACGGCCCGAGCACATTGGTCTCAGATGCCTAGGCACCAATGCGCCAGGGAACGGAAAGAGGCAAATATGCGCACATGAAAGCCAGGCCGCATTTCTTTGTA
>Ga0307507_10012052_pt1 | contig 10765 bp, 12 predicted proteins | sample 7_EM_MG_FD_207223 | JGI IMG/M metagenome (GOLD analysis project Ga0307507, IMG submission 207223) | Populus trichocarpa ectomycorrhiza microbial communities from riparian zone in the Pacific Northwest, United States - 7_EM | ecosystem: Host-associated > Plants > Roots > Unclassified | place... | reverse complement strand
GAAGGGTTCAGGACGTACTGCCGCACGGATGGTAAGTTGTTGGAGATTTTGGGGGATGTGCGATAATGTTGGTAAAGGGGTAGTGCACTCTCCTGATGTAGTAAATAAATGTTTTCTAGAATCTAATGCGTTTCAGCTTGACTATCAGAGGAGACTCGAAATTTGAAACCTCACAGGGTGAATATCTTAAGTCAATCTCCAATCTTTTCAAGGTCTCTGAACACACTCCAAGCAACTCGGGAAGTATCTTCACAGATAACGATGCACACTTCAACGAGTGGATTTCTCTGATCCCGAGTTTCACCCAAGCCAGAATTGAAGACGAAATGTAGTGGGTGTCCAATGCGAGTGACTTCAGCCGGGGAAGGGCAGAATCACAGAATTGGCCTTCACCGCCAACTTCTCCCGTAAGTGTAAGATACTTGATATTTTTGCAACTGTCGAGTATCGAAAGGGGGAAATCGTTGCTACCATTTAGGTGTAGCTCCTTGATGGTAGGGAGATTAAGCCGGTCTTTCAATACGGCTATGAAAGCCGAGGAGAAAAACCAGACTTCCGCAACACCTTCTGAGACTGTGAGTGTGATGCACTCTAAAGCGGGGAACATAAGCAGATGTTTAGCGGCCTTGCCCAAAAGGTCCTCCCGTGGAAGATCACTCTGCTCGAACTCATTAACTTGAATTTGCAGAATTCGAACATAGTGTTTGATGTATGGTTTTTTAGAAACGAGCTCGGAGAGGCGCTTCGGTTCAAAAGCGTAGTCGGGCTCGCGGTCGGCTGGTATAGGACCAAGGTTGACGATTACATGGTGATACAAGTGTCTTTCAACAATTGGGAACAGTGCTGGATCTTTTGAGCAAGCAATGAGGGTCTCCCGGTGCGATACCAGGTAGCTGAAAACGTGGTGCAGGATCTCGACGGAGAGGTGCATGGTTGTTGTTGATGAAGGTACTCAGGACGTACAATACAAACAAAAAAGTGATAAGGTTTAGTTTTGAATTGTAGGAAGTATCCCGTCGCAAGCGGGGGAAAGGCTCACTTCGAAACCTTAGCAGCCAACGGAGTAGTAATCAGTATTTTGGTGAAATAGAGATCATGCCCACGAACCTGAGGGACGACGGACGAGTGCGAACACCTGAACTCCCAAACGCATACAAGCAGGTCTTTTTTTGGTTTTTTTTTTGCCACAGACACGTTCATTGGCAATATACAGAGTAACTCACCAACCCTTGGGCCCTCCAAGCCCCCAAAACACCAGTTTTGAGGTTCCTGCCAAAAAGCACAGTGTGTTTAGCTTTATTTGTCCTGCAACCATGTCTGTCTGTCACAAGTCTGTCAGCCCAAAGAATAAAAGTCCAAGTGTATGCCAAGTGGCAAGGAAACGAGGGTTAGCTGCCAGTCTCAAGTCTGACAACCATTGTTTCAAAAATGCAATCTTGAACCGATGGTCAGGCAAGAACCGCAAGAGTGACCTTTACCATAATGACATCGTGCACCAGGGTGACTAAAGCTCTCAATCACTGTTGTTCCAATGGTTGAGACTTGGAAATCGACAAAAGGACAATGATCTCGTCGACATTGTTGGATGAGACCTACGGACAAAAAGACATGAAATAACCTCCAAAGGACGAAGTGACCAACCTTTGAGCGAGGCGCAATGGAGCGTGGAACCAAATAACTTAGTCTCAACGGACACCCAGTGCAGAACATGAAAAAAAAGACTCCATTCATCGGTCGACTAATCAACCCCCCAATCGAGGATGAATAGGATGATTCAGAAACTACGGACAGGGTTACATCGATTTTGACGGTAAGGAATCTGTGAACAAACAGGATGAGTACATATTTGTGGATCGGATTGGCCCATGTCATAGCCACGCATTCGGAGCAGTCTTCTCCGAATGAATGACGAGTATACCCTCCTTAATCGACCTCACTATATCTTTATATTCCATCAGAAAAACTAACAATTGTGCACGGGTAAGAGCAGAAGGAAAATTCCCAGCAGTGTGAACATATAGTTCAATCCGCGGAATCGAAAGAGAAGCAGGTCCCAAAACTGCAAGGGGAGTAAAATCGATTTGGTCGAATTGGGAGAGGGTGAAAAAACCGATATCGATGTCGAGGATTAGATGTTCGAGTCGAGGTGAGGAGATGAGGGCGTTTATAACCTCCGCAGCCACTGGGAGGGATGATATAAAACGTTTCGCTGAGCCATACGCCATATCTTCAACCTGTACTGCCGTACGGATGGTGAGTTGTTGGAGGATTTTTGGGATGTGCGATAATTCCGGGAAATGGTTAATGAGAATCAGTCCTTCCGTAGGAAATGGATCGATGCTAGAATCTGGTACGTTTCAGTAAAGCAGCGTAACTGACATGAAATCTTACAGGGCGAATTTCTAAAGTCAATCTCCAATCCTTTCAAGGTCTCTGAACACACTCCAAGCAACTCTGGAAGCATCTGCGTAGATGACGATGCACACTTCAACGACTGGAGTTCGTTGATATGGAGTTTGACCCAAGTCCGAGTTGAAGAGGAAAGGTAGGCGTCCAACGCGAGTGACTTCAGCAGAGGAAAGGCTGAATCACCTACTAATCCATCCTCAAATATCCCCGAAAGTGTAAGATGCTTGATGTTTTTGCAATTGTAGAATGTTGAAATGGGGAAATTTTGGCTGCCAGTTATGCGAATCTCCTTGACGGGGAGACTGAGCTCTTTCAATGCAGACCGAAAAGCAGGGGACAACGGCCAATCATGTACGGTATGTTCGGAGATGGTGAGCATGATGCACTCTAAGTTGGGGAACCTTAGCAGATGTTTAGCCGCCTCATCCAGAAAGTACGTCCACGTCCCGTCAAGATCCAACTGCTCGAACTCATTAACTTGAATTTGCAGAATTCGAACATAGTGTTTGATGTGAGGTCTTTTAGAAACGAGCTCGGAGAGGCGCTTCGGTTCAAAAGCGTAGTCGGGCTCGCGGTCGGCTGGTACAGGACCAATGTTGACGATTACATGGTAATACAGGTGTCTTTCGACAATTGGGAACAGTACTGGATCCTTCGAGCAAGCAATGAGAGTCTCCCGGTGCGATACCAGGTAGCTGAAAACGTGGTCCAGAATTTCGACGGAGAGTTGCATGCTCGTTGAAGCAACGTGATGATGGAGGATGAAGCCACACTTACATCAACAAGTACAAATAAAAAGGTGATCGTATTTCAATTTGGCGGAAGTCGTTTATTCTTATAGATTTATACTTTATGATCCTGTTCAAAAATAGCAAGTCAAAAAATAGCAGAGTGCAGCTCCTTCAAGTGACATACCACAAGGTCAGATCCTCCACTCGAAGCATTCGAAGACGCTCTTCCAATCAGCTTCTTCCTCTCCACTCTCACCACGCCCGAAACAATCACAATCGTCATCAAGACTCCAACCACGAAAATGGTCAAACCAGCACCCAAAAATCCAGCACCCACCGGACTCACATCCCCACCCCACCTCAACCCCTTTGTATCCATATTCGCCTGCAAAAATTGACATCCACGCGAATAAGTATTTCCACAGAGCGTACACCATTCCGGAAGGTTTTCTATTCCAATCGGGGATAGGTTGTCGATGAAGGTTTGGAAGGGGATATCTCCAGAGGCCGACTCCATGAGTTCGTAGGTGTTGTAGGATATATCGTTTGTGCCATTCTTAAAGTTGAACCGGATAAAAGGACCAGTTCCCGGCGATGTACGGACTTCGAGTGCGATCGATCCAGTGAAGTCCACTGCCAGGAAGAAACGTTAACATTTTAACACCAGCTTGATGACCGAGCAGTGGGTACTCACCTACGCCAGCGAGGGAATTGGTCGCATGAGCCACACCAGTGACGTTAAACAGCGAAACGAAAGGCTTGTATGACGAGGCGGTGTAAGCGAACTTCAAGGGGTCGGACGAATTAACGATACGCTTGATGTATTCCGTGAATGAAGGTACTAATGTCCGGGCGGCAACTAAAATTGCGGTGGTCAGCATACTTTACAATGAAGCCTGTGTCCTGTACACACTGGTGCCAATGGATTTGGGGTTTTGGGAGCTAAATACGTGGTATTCGTGCCAGTTCGCCAGATCCCTCGCCTGTTGGAGGAATGTAGGAGGGAGGTCCCTTGCAAAAGTAGCGTTGTGAACCGATTGCACTGAAACGTAGTCGTAGATCTGCCAAACAAATCAACTTGTAAGGTATGACCAGAAAGGTACACTCACGTTCCACTATCACAGGAAACGGTAAAAAAAAATGGAGTCATAGGAGTACAGTAGGAGAAACGTACCATGTTTTCAAATTTGGCAGGCCTTCCGCCAAGATACGGAGTGAGAGCCTGGAGGAAAACACTAGATGCCTGCGCTTTTTCTTTGAAAAACGACGAGGCATACAGCTGCCCGGTCGCGTTGGTGAATGCCTGGGCACAAAACAGAGAGACGTGAGTGTCGAAAGCGGATACCTGCGATCGCATGCACTTTACAATCAGTCCAACCCTCCAAAGTAATATCGTTCTCAGGTTCAACAGATTCGACTAGACCAATCATTTAAACGTGGGGACGGATAAGATTTTGAAGGAGCCTACTTTGAACATACTGTGATATATACATGACAATGAATAACCCGATTACAAGGAGGGTGGTTCAACACGAACCTGATACCCACTCAATGGCCCCACCACGACGGTGCCGTTTGCAAGGGTTTCATTGTAAGCGGTGTTCGCTGGCCACAAGCCTTGCATCGCGGACAATGCAGAGTCGTATATCACACTTCCCTCTCCTCCTGCATCTGCCCTGATAAGAATTTGATGTGGGTCCAGCAAGCCTAGTGAAATGTTTTGGATGACATGAGGAGATGAACTATTCAAATATCTCGAGCGGAGGTATTGTCCAAGTTGGAATGCCTGCTGGTTCCCCAGAGGCGTAATTTCCGTGTTCGAAGGGGTATATGTATTGGCATCTTGGTAGAAGCCGAGTCGATCACCATGACGCATCATCACAACCACACCAAGTACCTGAGAGTCGCTCATCGTGAAGGATATCAATGAAAGGGAGAGCAAACGATTGGGGATCCACGAAAACCTGTACTGTTATAGTTGTGTTCGTAGCCTGGGACCCGACAGGTCAGGTGGAGGTCCTACCACGCATGAAAATGAATGGAGGAAGATGACATCTCCATAAAGGTGGTCCATCTGCCAGTACATATAACGAACAAGTCCATAACCGCATGGTAAACATTGAAATCCGTATCAGCAGATCTGGTGGTTGGCCGGCGGAGAGACGGAATTCGGGCTTGGTAATATCCGCATCAGTGCAAAGCAATTCATCCCGTTTTTATTTTTGAGATGGTATTACTATATTACATATGTGTTTATACCTGCAGCTTATGTTTTATCGTTGCTAATACATTACAATACACCTTGTGTACACCAAAACACTTGTTGAAGTTCTTGTTAAGAAAACGAGGACAGGAGCTGACAATCTGAAAAATTATGCCTTTATAAAGTTGAGGTAAGCAGGAAAACAGGGAAAGCGAAAAGGATGGCTCGCTTCGATAGAGAAAATCCTATTTATCTTTCCTTCGCTTCACCTTCACACCTTTTGTTGCGTCCGACATTACTGTTGCACCATCAAAGTTGGCCTCCGATTTTCTTTTCTTCCCTCCAGCACCCTTTCCCGTGGTACTAGCATTAAAGGGCGCCGAAACAAGATTTGCGGCAGGACTACTGTCTGCATCAGAAGTTCCAGTCATCGTAAAATCGGGAGAAACCTGCCTCAACGGCTGCACCGGACTGGCCGTCGTATCCGACGACGCTGTAGGTGTGTGCGCATCATCAAGAAATGCAGCACTGAAATCGCTCATACCTGAGCCGATACCACCATAGTCCATGCCGACTGACTCGGTTCCTGGGTTGGAGTTGCTCAAATCAGGAATCGGCTCAGGGCTGGAGGGGACGTTTGATAGAATATTGAAAAGCGAGTCAAAGTCAAATTCTGGGTCGACTGTTGCATGCGAGGGGTTAGCTCCCCCAGTTATTTCGTTCATCTCGCTATGGTTTTGGTCTATCCCGTCAAGTATAGATGGGTCCAAACCGAAATTTTGAATGAGAGAATTAATGGACGTGTCGACTGCGCTGACGCCCTTTTCGATCTCCTCCGCTGCTTGCCACTGCTTCTCCATTCCTTGTTCGTTGTCTTGTGGCCTTGAAGGATGTGTGGCGTCTGCGGGTAGTTGGGGTTCATAGTGATCGAAGGAAATCAGACCATCGACAATTGGTAGTTGGGTAAGAGCAGGGTTTGTTTGTGAGAAATCGAAATGTGGTTGATATTGGGTTAAGCTAGTCGCACTGGGGTTGACTGTTTCGCCAGGTATTGATGGAGGAGGGTCTGCGATGATTTGCGCAGCAAGAGAAGCGAGAAGAAGTTGAGTCTGAGACGGTGATAGTTGGTTGAGCATATTGTGGATGCGGGAATCGAATTCAATAGTCGTTGGTGAACGGTTCGGAGTGACCGCACGTGAGATTTGCTTCCCTTGCTTATCTTCATGCTGTTCCTGTGGTTCCATAGATACATTATTTCCTTGCTGAGCTGAGACAGTCGAATCTCCATTGGGTGTTTCAACGTTAGAATCCATGTATGACGAGGTGCCATTAACTCCTGGCGTAGATAAAGGAACCGACGCTGGTGTTTCTGTTATCGCATCCAATTAGTGGGAAAATTAAGGCTACGGAGTTTGCGTAGCTTACCGTATTGCAATATAGCGTCCAATTCTGTAGGGATCTCAGTCAATTCCTCAACCATGCTTTTGGTTGGGCCATCCCGTTTTGCATCCTCGATCATCAGTCTCATTCGTCTCCGCGAACCACTGGTACCCTTATCAACCCCATCCTGGTTTCCCTGTCCGCCGTCTACAGTTGGAGCCCCAGGGACACCAGCACTAGCCGCTGGATGACTCCCAAAAACCCCAGCAAGAAATTTCACAATCCTGTTTATCGTGTCCTGTTGTTTCTGATGCCGTGTCCGCATTGCAAGAGTGTCTTGCCACAAAAGCTGATTTGAGCGCTTCAATTCGTTCAAGTCAGCAGAGATCGTCGTTTGATGTCTCTTTATTGCACTGATCCCGGCGACAATGGACTGTATATCGAGTACTTGACCATTGGACAATGTTGCTGTGCTTCCTGGTGTACCCGCGGTAGTCGTGTTTGGTGCTCCAATTAGTCCAACGCCATTAGCCCCATCTCGCAGCTCTATAGCTGGTTCGTCGCCTTGTTGAGCTGCTTGCTTTTTTCGTTGGATTAGACATAGTAGATCGGGTTGGCCACGATGAAAATTGGCATGTGCGAAATTCCAGAACTCGGTATCGGTATCGCTCTTGAGCACACCTTGTTGGAGATGTGGAATCTTATGAAACCCGTACATGTTGAGTTGCCGTACAAATGAGCTAAAGTTCCTATGCTTGAACCACCTGCCTAGGACTTCATGTGCGAAGCGCTCGTGGTCGAGAACTAATAGTAGCCAAACTTAGATTAATGAAAGGACAAGTCAGTTGCGATCCAACTGACCAAAGAACGAATCTCCTGTTTCCGACCATCGAATAAGTTCTGCATTGTTTGGGTCATTGACCATCCTTCGAAAAAGAAACTTAAAAACCTGAAAAATAGGATAAAGAAATCGAGTCAAGGTACACGTACTCATACAACTTTTGCAAGAAGGCTGGGACCACCTGCCGTGCGGCTTTTGAGATATGACTGGACGTCGACGGGATTTTATGTGGTCTTGTAAGCGCGACTTGCTGATCTGTAGCCATTGCGAGTTATTACTGTTGAAGACAGACATGGCTTTGCGACTCCCATTATGCACATATCATCGGCACGGGAAGCCCCAACAACACAATAACAAACATCTTTGTTTGCCGTGACTGCCACTTCAAGTTATCACCATTCAAAATGCAATTAGACATTACTGTTTCCCTCTTTCGGCAACTTATTGACCTTACGGAGAGCTAGTTCTGGACATATCGATTCGGATCACGGATGTCTTTGGGTTGTCTTTTGGATATTGCGTCTTACTGCTGTTTTCTTAGCACTGTGGCGAGTCACTAGCCTGAGTCACTACAAGATGCACTCCATCGTCTTTGGTCCGCTTTTGAGTATTTGAACGTACCACACAAGTATTTGGAGAACATCATCCACTCTCGCTTTCTTCCTTCAAACTGACTCTGACAGAACGTGGGGTGGAAGAAAAGTCTTCATGTTTAAAATTGAGAGAACCGTAAATCTGATGGCTCTGATCATCGTTTACTCTCCCGGCATTGCCCTAGGTGCAAACGCTATCGTAGCGGCTATCAAGGTCGGCTCCATGGCATAATTGGACCAGCCACAACAACCACAGTATGTTGACATGATTTCTCCATTCACCGGCGAAATCAGTATGAAATACAGTGACCCGAAGTTTCCCTTGCTATCTACCAAGAGGAAGAACGAAGAGGCGTAGAGATTAACAATTGATTATCTTTTATTTGGTTATAAAGGTTGTTGGTGGCCTTCCCATTCAGAGAGGCCTATCATGGCACCCTACTTCCTACGAAACCTCATCCCCCGCAGGGAAAGAGTACAGAACTCAAGATCGTTTTTGGAAGTAGTGAGGAGTATCACCTTGCTTCAATGGGCACAGTTCTTTTCGGGGTAAACTTTCCAAGCAAATCTTGGCTTCACTCTTGGCTAAATTGAAAAGGTGGATTTCATGGACATGCGATGCGATTGATTTCTTCTCTGTCGCTCTGAGTGTCCCTGCTCTTCAGCTACAGTTTCATAAGGAGCCCTCTGAAATCGTGCGTTATTATTCGTCTCAGCCTCGCTCATCTCTCATTGACTTCAAGACACAATCCATCACGTTGACTCTCCTTTTCCGATCTGTAGGCGCCGTGAGTGTTTCTCTAATTGTATTGAAGAGGTCCACTGAAGATATGGCTACAGGTAATTTTCGGAGTGCTTTCTGATCGCTACGGTCGCAAATGGCCTCTCGTCGCCAACTTGCTCCTCATCGCCAGCCTTGAAATTGGAGTCGGTTTCTGCCAGGACTTCACCACATTTATGGTACTTCGATCCCTCTTCGGCATCGGCATGGGTGGTATCTGGGGTATGGCAGCATCAACGGCACTTGAAAACCTCCCTGTCGAGTTTCGTGGTATTGCAAGTGGTGTCATTCAGCAAGGTTATGCTGCCGGTTACTTCATTGCCGCAATCCTCAACCTGTTCCTTGTTCCCAAAGTTAATGTTGGCTGGAGGGTTCTGTTCTACACTGCTGCTGGCATTTCTACCTTTTCTGCTATTCTCAGAGCTTTACTTCCAGAGAGTGAGGTCTTCTTGAGGGCAAAGGCAGCAGAAAAAGAAAAAGGAGGGGCATCGAAAGACAAGACTAAAACTTTCTTTAGGGAGATTAAGGAAATGTTAAAAACACATTGGCTCCTCTGCATTTACGCTGTGTTGCTCATGACTGGTAAGTCTCTTTTCATCCACCTTCCTTGCGGTGTTGCTTCTTTATCGCAAGTCCCAATGCATATGGTGCGCTAACTTCTTTATTCTCAGGTTTTAATTTCCTCTCTCATGGATCTCAAGTATGTTTACTACGATTTCTTTAAACATTCAATCCGCTGAGCCCCAATCAAGGATCTCTACCCGACATACCTTATAAAGTCCAAGAACTTCACATCTCACGATGCCTCTATCGCAACTATCATTGGTAACTGTGTAAGTCCACAACCTCTCGGCGTGTCCAGTTGAAATGACACCTTCATCTCTAGGGTGCAATAACGTATGTTTCTGGCGTTTTGATGAATTCCTCACCTGATCGTTGTGCAGAGGTGGTATCTTTGCGGGATGGCTCAGTCAGCACATTGGACGGAGGTTGACGATTGTGTTTGTACCCGGTTTTCTCCTGATTATCCTATGCTTTACCCCTCCTTGTCTAGTATTTTTGTCTTACTCGTCGGAGGTATGATTTCCTCTATTTTCATTTGTTCTCTCTCGAAATTATGATTGTCCCCAGTCTTTATCCCTCTGTGGATTTTGCCAACAACTTTCAACGCTCTTGCCGCTGGCGCATTCTGCATCCAGTTCGGAGTCCAGGGTGCTTGGGGTGTTGTAAGATTTCGCGATTAAGTGCTCCCTCTATTGTTGCTTATCTATCTACCTGCTAGATCCCGATTCAGTTAGCCGAGATGTCCCCTCCCGCCTTCCGTGCTACTTTCCCCGGTGTTTCATATCAACTCGGAAACGTGAGTTCTGCTCGGTCGGGTCCATGAGTAGTACATTCAGAATATATCAGATGATATCTTCGGCTTCCGCCCAAATTGAAGCGAGTAAGTGTCCGATATTCACGGGTAAAACGAATTTCCTGACCTTTTTTCATCGTAGTCGCTGGTGAACACTGGAAAACGACCATCTTGGAGAATGGTAAACCCATCATTGTGCCCGACTATGCCAAAGTAGGTTCGATTATCCATAATTCTTGTTCCCTTTTCTTAATTTCCAAACCAGGTTCAAGGCCTTCTTATTGGTTGTGTAGCCGCATTTGTGATTTTCATCACTATTATTGGACCTGAGTACGTTTTCTTATCCCTTTTTTCAATCTGCTTGCCAACCACTCCCTCATCAGAAATCACGGTTCACACTTTGAAGAGCATAAGACCGCATTTGAGGAGGGTGCTGCTCGAGAAGATGCAAATGAGGAAGTTTTTCTGAA
>Ga0307507_10012051_pt1 | contig 10765 bp, 2 predicted proteins | sample 7_EM_MG_FD_207223 | JGI IMG/M metagenome (GOLD analysis project Ga0307507, IMG submission 207223) | Populus trichocarpa ectomycorrhiza microbial communities from riparian zone in the Pacific Northwest, United States - 7_EM | ecosystem: Host-associated > Plants > Roots > Unclassified | place... | reverse complement strand
TATCTCTATGGTTTTGCTTTTAGATAGCTTTTTTTTTTTTACTTATAAGTCTTTGCTATTTTGTAGCTTATAGAAGCTTATAGGGGGGTTTCTTAGTTTTTACAGTAGATAATAACCTCCTTAGGTCTCTTATCTCCTAGTCCCAGAGGTAAAAAACTAGGCAAAAAGCCTTGCTAGTTTTTACTATCCTTTTACGCCCTTTCTCCTTACTAATCCTACTAGAAGATTTCTAGGGAGACTAGGCTAAAAGGTAGTAGAAAAACTAGCTAAAAAAAGACTAGTATCGTTTTGGTATTGGTGGTAGTGGTAGTAGTAGTTTTGGTGTTCCTATCCGTGCCTCGCTTATAAGCTAGGACCACCCCTAAGAAGAATTTTCTGTTGGGGGAAAGGGGGTAAAACGACAAATAAATCCACCTCTAGCTCGCTAGGCAGGAGGAATTGGGTCTTGAAAGTCGGAAAATCGATTGTTTTTGATGGTAAGATGGGTATGCGTAAGTTTTGAAGTGTGGCGCTACCTTTTAGTAAGGTTGCATGTGTGGTGAAAGGTTACTAAAAGTCCTTGCGGCGCAGTGGTATAGTACAGCGTGCGCGCAACACACACACCTAATTTCGCTACGTCTGCAGCTAAATTAGTATGTAGAGCTAGCAGGAAGCGGTGTAGTATATAGCCAGGGCTTAAGCCACGGCCCACATCAAATTCGGAGCTCAATTTTAAAGCTATTCTAAACTTCTCTCCCTTACCAAAAGTCGTGATATCTGTTCTAGATTATGGTGTTATAAAGCTTCTTTCTCTTATTAATATAAGCTCCAAACGCCCTGCTACTACCTCTGTAGGTAGTCCTTCTAGTCGCCCACCTACTTAGCAATTTTAATTATCACCAGCACCACCTCCCTCAGCAATTAGTCGTATGCCTCCTTTTATACAGAGCTTAAGTATAAGTACAGTCGTGAATCTTCCGCGCGCATATAGTAGCCAACTTAACATGCAGCTTAACTATCCTCTACTACCAATACATAGTACCCCACAAGCATCACAACAGGCTGCCTATTTTACTGTAGGCGAGCTTAATAAGATCCTAAGCGACCTAGTGGCTGCTAAAGAGCAGGACAATAAGAAAGTTTAATACTTTTATCTACTACCGGAATAGAATATAGGAAGAGCTCCGCAGCATATAGGCGCAGCTCCCCCTATATTGCGAGGCCAGCCGTATACTAAGAGGCCTTAATCGCCCAAGACTCCAATATATAAGGCTTCAGTAGGGAGTAAGAAGGAGTTAGCTCTAAGGCTTTAAATAGAGCGGGAGGAATATATAGTAAAGCCTCTAAGCGGAGGCTCATTCTTTAAGTATCGCCTAGTGGTATCAGTAAAGCTCCAAAAGTTAAGTCGCTTAACTATTATATTAGCTCATACGTTTCCTAAGGCTCGCCTTGGCCTCTTAGCAATATACAATCACAAAGTTCTTCTTAAAATTAATAAGACTTTACAGCAGAAGTTCACTAGCCATACTTTCTAAAGGAAGTTATATAATGCCACCATAAAGCTCATCGGGCAATTAAACTTAACTAAATCCACATTCCATCTTAACCCAAGCCATATAATTAATTAGATTAATTGCAAAGAAGAACTCTTAAGGGTAGTAAAAGGGTATTATAATTACAACAACGGCTTATTTAAGCGGCTTAAAGTTAAACTTACCATAGATTATATTAAGACAATTAAGCAGCAAACTGCTCGTGCTCCTGCCTAGTCCTCTATAGTGTTATAATTGGCTTTACAATCAGCTCTAGAACCCTTATAGAGCTCTCTGCCAGCAACATTACAGCCTAAGGTAGTAATATTACTACTTCCTCTATAATTCCTAAAACGAGCTTTATAAAGGTATCTCAACAGTAGCAATATTATAAGAACTGCGGTAGTAACTAGTGCTGGGTATATTAGTAAGTCAACTATAAGCTAATATAGGAGGACGTAAAAGAGTAGGGTTAAGTAATTAATTAAGGCCTTACTACTAAACATACTCCTCTGGTTAGCTTAATGCAGAAGCTTCTTAAGAGAAAGACGGATAATAATAAGAAGAAATAGCTTACTTCTAAGGCCTCTGCACTAAGCACTCTAGGCGTTATAAATTAGTTCTATATTAACCCAACTGGCAGCTACTATAGGCGCCTATCTACACCTCTAGTAGCCTTGCTCTTAAGCTTAAAGTTGTTACTAATCACTCCTCTACTATATCCTTAAGGCGTTAATCAGCTCATAGATTTACAAGAGTATTTTAAATGGCATGAGAAGGCAGTAAAAGACTCAGAGGCCTAAAAGGAAGATATTAAAGCCGCCTATTAAGTTACTTTTACTAAGCAGTAGGATTTAAAGATAATTAGGGAGCAGAAGCCAGATAAGCAAGAAAAGACGCCAATTAAAGTAATAATTAAGGCGGGCGTTCTAGAAGCAATCGCTAAGAGATTATAAGTAGATATTAAGAAGTGGGGAAGCTTAAGAGGTGTACTTAGTCGTAGTCTAGAGAGCCTTAGGCTCGGCTAGTAGTGGATTTTTAACTTAAGTATGCGCCTACTTGCAGGCACATATTATAATATACTCTTTAGTAGTAATCCTTATATAAATTAAATATTACAAGCTTAGAGGTATAGCCACGCCTTCCTTTATACAATAACAACGCCCTACTATATTATAAAATCTCACTCTTCCCTCCTAATATACCCGCTATGGCGGAAATAACCTCTTACATTCTTAGGCTTACTTCCTATAATCTTTATACACCAACTTAAAAAGCTATTAAAGCTATTACCCTATTGCTCTAGCGTCTCTCTCTACAAAATAAAATATTATTAAATAAACTCCTTTAGCTTACCAAAAAATTCCTTAATCAGATTTAGATTAGGCATGTCACGGAACCCCACCATAGGGGCCTCCATAGGAGAGCCCCGTGCTCTCGCGTACACCTTGCGTACAGCTTACGTCAGCTACGCGTAGGTATATCACCTCCTTACGCCCTCGACCCTTATGATCGATCGCGTAACGTCTTGTAGACTCCCCAAATACATATATTCTGTAGCCATTGCCCCTGTCCTATGACATTATGTTGCGCCTTTTTTATTACTGACGCTTAGCCTATAACCAATTCTACGTCTCTATAATACTATAGGCGCTACTAGAAGCAGCGTGTCTCCTACCTTATACTTCTAAAGAACCGACAATAGTAAGACGAAATTCCTTACTAGCCACTATGTTAAACTTAAAGAACAGTTTAATACCCATATTAAACCCACAACGCCAATTAATCCTAGAAGGATTTAATTTACTAACTATAGCTTTAACCCTTAAAGGGAAGCCTAATAGCTTAAAAAACTATAATAACCTTAATGAGGTAGATATTAATAATATCTTATCCTTTATTAACTATATAACTACGGACAAATAAGCTAAAGGGCTACTACCTATTAAGATTAAGATACAAGGCGCCAAGACTTTTTTAAAAATAGCAGTATAAGAACCTAACAAATACTACTGCCTTTTATAGAACTACTATCTAAAGCTTATATAAGCTAAGATGCGTACTGCTTAAGATTATAATATTATCTAAGACCTATAAGCTTATAAGGCGCTCGCCAACAATATATGCTAAGAGATTAAAGATAACCTCTGTATATCTAAACGCGACGTCTAATAATTAAAGAAGGCTAAGATTACACTTATTGCTATAGTTATAGAAAGAGAGGGTATAATTAAATACCTATAATCTTAACTTAATAAGCACATTTGTAATAATACTAGACACCCCTTTATCGCATATAATGCTACCTAAGTCTCTATGCCCCCGGCAACCTTACTTACCTAAACTGCCACTATAGGGTCTAATATACGCTACCCTAATCCCCCAATCTTTTAGGGTGACCGTAAGGAATATAGCCACTAAAAGATATAAGTCTATAAGAAACTAACCTAAAGCGCCTACCTTTTCCTTATAGAAGATACTAAGATTGGCTACATTATTAAGCAAATAAAGGGCATCCCATTTAATAGGCTCTTTGCTTAATAGAAGACTAGCAGTCCCTAGAAGTAGCAGTTTTACTAGGAAGCCCTTAAGGACCTTAATTAAATATACCGCGACTATAACCTAATAGCCACTAGTTAAGCTAAACTATATACCCTAAAGATAAGTCCCACTAAATTATTTAATAAGTTCTATGTTAAATTCTAGAAATACACCGGAGCCCTTACCTAAGATAATACTAAAGACCAGGAAGATCTTTTTAAAAAAGTTACTTATTGCCTTAGTTACGCAGCCGCCAGTTATAACTATAATAATATTTATAATATGGTAGCAGCCCTATAGAAGATTAAACAACAGCTAAACTAGATTGTTACTGCAAACCTCTACCTAAAGACCTCCCTATAGAAGCCCTCTGGACCTATTAAACCACTAACGCCTACTATCCTAAGCAATATTACAGGTCCTAATATTAACCTCTCTATACTAACCTTTTTATAGAAGCTATTAGATAGAGAACGCAAGCTACTCTAAAAGCTAAAGTGTTGCTATAGATGCCGTTAAGAAGGCTGTTATAGCTATAGCCTAAACTGCCTAATAGCTAGGTTTAGCGGCTGCCGTCTAATACCTAACCTAGTACCTTAAACACTAAATACGTTGCTATATACTACTACTATATAAGATAAAGACGCAGTAATAGTAGTAAAGTTAGATATGGAAATAGAAAACGCCAAGTCCTAGCCCTAAGTTATAGGCTAGGACGCCTTAATAATAAGGGGATCTATATATCAGCCTACTTAATAGATAACTTAGTAAAGATAAATAGACGGAAATAAATAGTTTTACCTATAATAGGAATCACTGCTAAAAAACAATATAAAAGCTATTCTATAATTGATTGCGGAGCTATTAATAAATTTATAGATATCTAATTTATACGCACTTATAACCTATCTACCTTACCCCTTACTAAAGCCCGCGCCCTATAATTTACTAATAGTAGTTATACTGTATAGAAGATTACCTATATAATATAACTCTACCTAAATATAAACAGGCACTAGGAAGAGCTCTAGGCCTATATTATACTACTTACTAACTACCCTATTATCCTTAGAATAAACTAGCTTAAATAACACAACCCTACTATTAACTAGAAAAAGAGAGAAGTAATCTTTAACTCTAAATACTATAGAGAGACTTGCCTAGGGCATAGCCTAGCCGCCTTTAACTATTCCCTAAGATATTAACCTAAGGAACCTATTATTACCCTACCTATAACTAACTGCTACTATATAAGTGCCGCAGCCTTTTACTACACAGTATATAGGAAAGGCTGGACCATTGCTATAGCCTTCTAATTATAACTATATAAGCTTAATAAAGAATAGAAACACGTCCTCTATAGTAATAGAATAAATATAGTTAACCTCCTAGAAAATAATGCCCCTGTAAAATTCTATGGACTTTTACTTTTAGACTTTAAGAAGTTTATAAAGCTTAAAAAAGGATTTACTAATAAGGAACTCCGCAAGCTCCTCCCTAAGAAGTACTATAACTTTATTAATATATGCTTATAAAAGAGCGTAGATATACTCCCCCTATATTAACCTAATAACTATACCATTATTACTAAATAAGGAAAAACGCTAACCTATAAAAGACCCTACCTAATATTAAAAAACGAACTTTTAGTTATTAAAAAGTATATTAATAAGCACCTTAATAAAGGGTTTATTCATCCTAGTATATCCCTAATAGCTGCCCCTATCCTTCTTACTAAAAAGCTAAAAGGAGGTATTTAATTCTATGTTAACTATAGAGGACTTAACGCTATTATAATTAAGAACTAATACCCCGTACCGCTTATATATAAAACTTTTAAGCGGCTTAGCTAAGCTAAAATCTATACTAAGCTTAATATTATTGCCGCCTTTAACCGCCTTTAAATACAGGAAGGTAATAAATAGAAAACCGCATTTATATTATGCTTTAGCCAGTTTAAATATGCCGTTATGCCCTTTAGTATATATAACGGCCCAGGTAGCTTTTAAAGCTATATTAATAATGCCTTATAGGACTACCTTAACGACTTCTGCTCTACATATCTGGATAATATACTTATTTATAGTAATAACCCTTCTAAGCATACTAAGCACATTTAAAAAGTCCTATAGCGCCTTAGGGACGTAGGACTTTATATTAACTTAAAGAAATATAAATTCTTAGTTATAGAAGTAAAATACCTTAGACTAATTATTACTACTAAGGGTGTCTATATAGACCCTAAAAAGGTATATATAATTACTAAATAGTAAACCCCTAATTGCATTAAGGACGTATAAGCCTTTCTTAGTTTTACTAACTTCTATTAAAAGTTTATATATAACTTCTTAGGTATTGTAGCACTACTTATAGTAATAATATAAATAAAAGGCCTTTTTATAAAAGGAAGAAAAATATATTTATATTTTACCTGGACGCCTAAATATAAGAAGGCGTTCTAAAACCTTAAAGATGCTTTTACTAAAGCACCTATTTTAGCCCATTTTATACTAGGACGATAACTCTATCTTAAAACTAACTCCTTAGACTATATTAACGCAGGTGTCCTTTCCTAGATAGGTAATAACAGCCTCCTCTACCTAGTTGCATTTTACTTATTTAAGCTTATACTATAAGAATGTAACTATAAGATCTATAATAAAGAACTCCTTACTATTATATAAGTGTTTAAGGAATTCTAACTAGAACTTTTTTTAGTAGAACTTAACTAGCTAACTAAAGTCCTTACGGACTATCGCAACCTTAAATACTTTATAACTATAAAATAGCTAAACTAATACCAAGTATGCTAGAACGAGTTCCTTTCTAGTTTTAACTTTAAAATTGTATATAGGCTAGGAGTATAAGGTACTAAGCCTAATAGCCTAACACGCCGCTTGCAAGACCTTCCTTAGTCTAAAAATAACCCCTATAACTAGTTCCAATAATAGATAATCCTAAAAGCACGAAATTTAGCCTTAGGTATATTACCTATAATAGAGCTAACTATACCTTAGCTTTATATAATAGAATTAGAGTTACCTCCTAAAATTAATAAACTTATTACTACGGTATATAACACCTCTGTTAACCTATTACTATACTAACTTATTACTATAAAGACCGCTAGTACCTATATAATGCCTATTAACCTCTAAAGCTTAGGCTAGATTAATATAATAGCCTTAGAAGTAAAAGAGAATAGGCTCTATTATAAAGGCCGCCTATTTATTCCTAACTTAGAAAATTTATAACAGCAACTAATCTAAATGGCCTATAACCTTTAATTAAGCGGCTACCTAGGTAAAGAAGGAACCTATAAGCTTCTTAGCCAATACTACTTCTAGCCTAAAATAATAGACTTAGTTAAACGCTTTATAGGCACCTGCTATAGTTATAAGCGCGCTAAGGCCTTTAATATAAAGTACTAAGGACTACTACACCCTCTACTAGTACCTATACAACGATAGGCAGATATTACTATCAATTTTATTATTAACCTACTACCCTATAAATAATGGGGCTATACCTATAAGAACATTCTTATAATAATATACCGACTTATAAAAGAGCGCTACTATATCCTAACTAAAGGTGTAGCCGTTAGCAACATTACTAACACCTTTCTTTGCAAAGTCTACTGATTATATAGGTTACCTAACTTAATTACGTCTGACTAAGGCATATAGTTTAACTCTAATATATGGAGACGAATCTGCTAATACCTTAGTATCTCTATTAAGATGTCTATATCCTTTTACTATAAAACCGCTGGATAACCAAAAAACGCTAATACTAGTATAAAAGCGTACCTATAATAGGTAGTCGCCTATAGTTAAAATAACTGGGTAGATTACCTTCTACTAGGTAAATTTATAGTAAATAACTATATCTTAACCACTATAGGACTTACACTATTCTTCGCGAATAAGGGTTATTACCCCTAATCTGGTATAGAGCCACTAGAACCTATTAAAAAGAAATTTCTATATAAAAAACGCCTTAAGATACTACTTGCCGACTAGTATATAGACTATATAAAAAATCTACTTAATTACTATAAGGGAGAAATGGCCTAGGCTTAAGTAAAGCAGGCCTACTTTACTAACTATTATAAAACGCCACTACTGGAGATATATGTTGGCGATTAGGTATAGCTAAATGCACATAATATCTCTATATAGAGGCCTATAAAGTTACTTAATTATAAGAACCTTGGCCCCTACCTAATTAAATAAGTTATTAATAGGGGAGCTATATATAAGCTAGAGCTCCCACCTACCTTAGCCACTTGTGGGATATAGCCTATATTTTACCTATAGCTACTATACCTTTACTAGCCTAACCCCCTACTAGGACAGATATAGCCTAACCCCCTATTAGTACTAATCTAAGATAAGAATAAAGATAAGAACTATAAGGAATGGACTATTAAACAAATTATTAACTTTAAATACTTTGGTAAAGGTAGAGGACGGCGGCTCTACTATAGAGCTATCTATATAGGATTTAATATAGATTAGCCAGAATAGCAACTATAGGAAGACTTTAAAAATGCAAAGGACCTAATTAGCGATTTTTACTATATAAACCCATAGAAACTAGGCCTAAGTAGAGATTTTATACCTAATCCTCTATAGGAGCCCTTATAGAGTTAAACCGTTATATATTACCATATAAGGGCAAATTGCTATTAGGTTGCCATAGATTGCTATTATATAATAGCAAAATGCGATTATGTAACTAGAATATTAATAAGATGTCTAGGAACTTTAACTACATTAGGAAAATATTTGTAGGCTAGGTTTCAAGTCGACTTTGCTAAGCGCGTTTCGCGTAATTGACATGCAATTTAACTAACTTAACACGCAATTAACCAACTTAATACATTTAAAAGTTAAATAATACGCAGTTAACTAACTTAATATATTTAAAAGTTAAACGACACGCAATTAACCTGCAATTGACTAATTTAATATATTTATAAGTTAAATAATACGCCATTAACCAATTTAACATATTTAAAAGTTAAATAATACGCAGTTGACCAACTTATACATTTCTTAATATGCAATTGAGGTAATATAATATATTATTTAAGTTATATGCTAATTATAAAAGGCTTTATACAAGGCTCTGCACAAGGCTCTGTATAAGGCTCTGTATAAAGCTCTACACCAAGCTCTACACAAAGCTCTGCATATAGAGGCTCTGCATAAGGCTCTGCACAAAGCTCTACATAAAGCTCTACACGAAGCTCTATGTACAGAGGCTCTGCACGAGGCTCTGTGCAAAGCCCTACGTACGGAGGCTCTACACGAAGCTCTGCATCTGTTAGATAATCTGTATTCTCTCTAAGGCATAGGTCACGTGAATAGTAAAATCTCTTTATAGCTTAAAGCCCTTAGGGGCCCAGACAATTAATTAACCCATTTCATTAATTTATAGCCACCTTATTTTTTACCCTTCCTTATATCTTCCCTAACTTAGGAGGCACTAGAATAGCAGCTAGTAGAGGACCGTTACCAGAACCAGATAACCGTTGCTAAAACTAGATAACCATTACACCAGATAACTATTACTAGAACTAGATAACCGTCCTAGAGCTAGACAACCATTACTAGAACTAGATAACAATCTTTTAAATAACTAGCTAGTGAATACCATGAACAATTCAATTAATTAATTAAATTTAATATTGGCCCATTACCAAATTAAATTAAGGCCTCCTAAGAAGGCACCTTAGACAACTACCATTTGAATATATAGCTAGCGAATGGCCATAGAGAATGATCTGAATCAATTAGAGCCTTTAATCGGGCCGACCCCTCCCCTAAATTAAATTAGATACTAATATACGCAGGTAGGCAGGCAGGCAGGTAGGTAGGCAGGCAGGTAGATAGGTGGGTAGGTAGGTAGGTAGATAAGTAGGTAGGCAGATAGGTTAGTAGGTAGGAGAGGACCGTTGCCAGAACCAGACAACTGTTACTAGAACCAGACAACCGTCGCCAGAGCCAGACGACTGTCGCTAGAACTAGACGACCGTCGCTAGAACCAGACGACTATCGCTAGAACTAGATAACCGTCACTAGAACTAGATAACCGTTACTAGAACCAGACGACCGTTACCAGAACTAGATAACTATTGCTAGAACTAGACAACCGTTGCTAGAACTAGATAACTGTTACCAGAACCAGACAACTATCGCTAGAGCTAGACGATAACGACCAGCCAGCAAACACTATAAACGATTTAATTAATTAATTGAATTAAGGTAGTATAGACAGGTAGGCACAAACAGGGAGATGCTAATGGGTAGGTAGATGCAGACAGGTAGGCAGATGCAGATAGGTAGGCAGATATAGATAGGTAGATAGATGTAGACAGGTAGGTAGATGCAGATAGGTAAGTAGATGTAGATAGGTAGGTAGATGCTAATGGGTAGGCAGATATAGATAGGTAGGTAGATGCTAATAGGTAGGCAGATATAGACAGGTAGGCAGATATAAATAGGTAGGCGATATAAATAGGTAGATAATGCAGATAGGTAGGCGATATAGGTAGGTAGTAGATAGGTAGGTACTATAGGTAAGTTAATAGGTAGATAGGTAGAAGAGAACCATTGCTATATTATATTAAATTATCTAAAATATTATTATTTATTTTGCTAGCCTTATAAATAGCTTTAAAGTAGCTTTTATTTATTTAAAAT
>Ga0307507_10012050_pt1 | contig 10766 bp, 11 predicted proteins | sample 7_EM_MG_FD_207223 | JGI IMG/M metagenome (GOLD analysis project Ga0307507, IMG submission 207223) | Populus trichocarpa ectomycorrhiza microbial communities from riparian zone in the Pacific Northwest, United States - 7_EM | ecosystem: Host-associated > Plants > Roots > Unclassified | place... | reverse complement strand
CTACAAAAGTTTGTAGTGTTTGCTTTTGAGACTACAAAAGTTTGTAGTCAACAACATGATGCAGTCCCCCGCTGCACTTCAATCCATATCAATTATCATGGGCCTGAGTAACATGGACCACTTGAAACTATAAAGGTGCTATGACTACAAACAAATGTAATAGTAATGAATCTTGCGAGTGCATGCTTTGCGAGCCTTTCTGGTATACACGCCGCCACTGAGGTAGAAATTATAATAATTATATTTTGCGGTTGCAATCAGGTTGCAACCCCGGTTGAAATCGGTGTCAATCTCTGCGGACCGGTCTCAACCCTTCTCAACCGACTTGGCAGGCCGTAACCCGGTTGCAATTACTGATTTTGGCTGAAATCAGTTACAACTGGGTTAGATCCGGCGTTCTAACGTGGTTGTGACACCGGCCGGTTGTAACCGAAATAAAAAAAGTCCGACATAATGTCTTGGATTACATCAACTTGTCCATCTGCTGGTTTCACCTGGCTACTAATGGCTGCCATCCTGACAGCCCTCAACTTTTTCTCTGGGTGAAGAAACTTGCTGTAGCATATGCACAACGTTACCTATACCAAAAAAATCTGGGTGACCTTGAACAGGCTCATAAATATGACAAGGCTGCACTTGAGTTAATTTCTGAAGGTCTGGGTCAGTTTTATTGTGCACATTTCAAGAGGCTTGGTAATGTTGAGGATCTTAATGAAGGAATTGATGTTCTACATGGAGCAGTCAAAAGATCGCCAGAAGGCCACCATGACCCACCTGAGGCTTGGAGGTGCTTGAGTATACTATATGTTCACAGGTTCAAATCTGAGGGGAATAAGAAAGATATTGAAGGTGCAATTTCACTCAGGAATTTAGCAGTTCAAAAAACTTCTCTAGGAACCTCAGAGCATATCATCTGTACACAACTTCTGGGAGCTGCCCATGGGGAACATTATAAATTCTCCAGTTCTTTTGAGGATCTTGAGCTTTCAATTAAGTATTTTCAGCAGGCTATTCATGAGGCTCCCCCTAAGGAGCCTATTTATGCTGCCCTCCTTGAGGATTTGGGAATTGCTCTGATGTACAAATATAAAGCAATAGGAGGGGAGGAAAACCTCTTCAGTACACAGAATTTTTGGACTCTTTGCCACCTGGCAGTGAAAAAATGCCATAACCACAAAGAAATCTAGCTATGACTTATCTCCAAAGATACAGGAACACAGGGGATATTGAGGACCTGAATAATGCTCAGAATCTTTCAGAGAACACACTTGAAGCCTTCAATTCCACTGATCCTTTTATGTTTGAATTTCATGATAGCCTAGCTGCTGTTTACTTTTCACATTATGGACAAACTAGAGATCTTCATTATCTGTCCCTGGGATTTAACCAGTATAAACTGGCACTGGGATCTATGCCACCTACAAGCTATGATGCTTATTGTTGTGAGTGTAATATTGCCAATGGCTATGCAACAAGATACAGAAGATTATGGGATAGTATTTGTATATGTACAGCAACAGGAGGCAGCAAATAGTGCATGACATTTTTTATGAAGCCACTGATAGTGGTTCTGGGGATGTTAATTCAGGGCAGACATAGGAGATTTTGCAAGAGCTCCTGATGCTACCCACAAAGTTGGTCAACCACATTCTTAGAATATATAATAATATGTTGCACCCCATCTTCCTGTCCTGTCATATTTACTTATTTGTTGTTTTATGACTAAAAACTATGCAAAATGTAATTTTCAGTTGAGTGGGCAAGGTACATGTGTCCATCCCTTTGTATAATTCTGTGAAACACACACATTCTCTCAACTGTGTCATGTGCTGCTTCCCACAGCCAAACAGGTGAATGCCTCTCCCCACCAGCATCAGGCAAGGCTTACTCAAATTAGCAAGGGGGTGTCAGGCCCAGACCAGGGGCCAGTTGGTTGGTTCAGCCATCAGGCTGCTAAAAAAAATTTGCAACCCCAAGATATTTGGCTCAAAAATTGCATATATGGCTGCCAGGATGCTTGATAACCACTCTTGTAGATGTATTATACACAGTGAATGCACAAAAGCTTTAGAAAACCCCAATAGGTACATAAAGATTATCCAAAGATTATCATAAAATTATCTAATATCAGATATTCTCGTTGATTGCAGAGAGCCAGTGCTGAGGAGCATTGATAACTGTCCTTTTCTTGACCACTTCCACTTCAGCAGTATCATGCAACATGCACTAAGTTCACAGGGGGGATTATCCTATGATGGGAAAGTAGCTTGGAAGCCAAGGCCTGCATATCTATGTGTCTGCCAAGGGACTTCAGGCAAAGAGATGATGAGCAAGGTCACAACCTTAGCTATGTTAACCTGCACCAGGTAGCCAGGAATTGGGTTTGCAATGCCTGTTTGGCGTCAGGAGGAGGGAAAACCTTGCAGTGATGATGTCATATTACATCATAATTTCCTAATTTAGATATGTGCCTGATTACCTTGGCTGGTTGGTCCAGCCTGGATAAAACTATTTAGAAACCCTCCCTCCTCCGTGAAACCTAAGGGATCCTAAATTAGTTGCTTAGAAACCTGGGATACAATGAGGAGTGGCTGATAGCCAATGATCAACATATTTGAGGTCTGACCTTCCTCAGGAGTCGGCAGCAGCTCACTTGCTGCCGAAATGGTGTACCAGGTTTACTTACCTCGTAATTACTTCATCACATCGCTAGAGCTCAGAGCACTGAAGGTTCAATTCTAATTACATGAACTCAGAAATGTTACTATGGGCAAGGAATTAATGGGCAGGTGGAATGTGTATGACCTTCCTGGTGGCATACCCCACACTTTCACCCAGAGCTCCCAACTTTCTGTAGTATAGTACTAGCCCCTCCACCCCAAGGGTGGCCTTCCATTGGCCCCATCATCCTCTGTGATCTTGGTCTGCCCTTGGGGTTCAAGGCTGGTGGGTCATGAATTGCCTCTCGATGCTTTTCGTAAGCTTGCACGGACCTAATAATCCATCAGCAACTACTATTCAGATGTGAAAAAAATAGCCTACTGAATTCTGTGAAATGAGTCAAGCAGACCATCAAGTTGCTCTTGTGTTTGAATTCCTGCTATGAGTGGCCGAATTGGCACTTGTGCTTCATGAAACACTGTTCTCGCCATGATCGTCTGGGTGAGAAGTGGGGCAGTTGGCCCTGGTTGCAATTGGAAGGGGTTAGAAGGAGCAGTCACATATGGACATGGGTGTGAGACTGTTTCAGCTTTGCTGGGAAACTCATAATGTAATGAGGTGTTTTCGTTTGTGGCGGTTGGAAGAATGGTTGATATGTCGAGGTTGTGATCCTGATACCAACTGCGAAGGAGTCTGTTAGTGTGAAATTTACCAGGGAGGGTGGGTATTTACTGCACTCAGACTACACCAATAATAAAATGAAGGTTTGTCACAACACTAAGGGCCTGAAAGTAGTGACAGCATGGAATACCAATGTTCATACCCATGCAGCAATCACAAACATACTGATTGTCAGGCAATATGGCAAGGATATGCATGGTCCCATGTCCCAAGTGGGTGATGTGCAGTAGATGTTGGACTTGGAGGCCCCGTCCTTGAGCCAAGCAGAGCAGCCAGGCCGTACCGATGTATGAAGTGTCATTTTCAAATCTATTGACCATATGCTAAATGGGAATCAAACTGAGAATAAACATAAAATTCTGGATGAGGCACATACTGCTTCTTCTCCAGCTGCCTAATCATAGCCAATTTCATTTTTAACTTGAATTGCATACTCATTCTAACAAATCCAACACATCCAAAGTTGTCAGAAAACAGAACACCAGAATAGATTATATTTGTATAACACACCCAATCCCAAACACCATCTGGCCATTGCAGAACCTCTGTTCAGTAGTACATGCTCAATTCCATCTCCTTGAAGCTTCTCTGAAGCGCGTATGGCCCCACATACCTTCTAAGCACTCGAAGCAGGCCTGGAAAGACTGACTCGATAGGTCCAGCATGCTGGCGACGTGAAGCCTTTGAAATGACATAGTAAGTATTTTGGCTTGTTCAGCAACAGAAAAGAAGAAAAAACACACATCACGGACACGAATCATGTCCTGGACGCCCTGACCAGTAGTACACTCATTGAGGCCATTGAATAGTTGCATCGCACTTTTCTTGGGACCACCAATGAGCTTGTTGACCCAGTTCTCACCTTCAACACGACCATTGGTACAGACACCACAGGTGAATTGGAAGCTGGTGTAGGCCCATGCCCATTGAGATTGGCAGGGATATAGCTCATCCTGAAGGTACTGTTGAGCAGAGGGAAACTGGGTCACGAGAATAAGCCAAAGGCTATCGAACTCCTCTGGGGAAACTGCACGGTACGTCTGCCAGAACATCTGCATGAATTCTGGCCAGTGGGAGCCCAGACTGTGACGGACATGGGTTTCTACATTGCTGTTGAGGTGATGGATGCAGAAAAAGTGAGGAGTGAGGGGAAGGATTCAGCGCACACTTGCAATTATAGATCTATGCTGGTCAGAGACTAGCCCATCTGGAGGGAAACCTGCACTTTGAAGATGACAGCTGAAGACCCAGTCATGGTGTGTAATGTCTTCTTGGGCATGCAAGGTATACCATGCATTGCGCGAAGAACCGTGCCCATCGATGATGATGCCAATGTTGAGTGGATATCCATTTTGGTTTTGAGCATAGGTGTTGTCGTTGATCAGGATATCACCGTAACACAGGCAGAGCTCACCCTGGAGTGGGGACTGCCACCAGATGCCTGTGACAACCAGATTCTCATCGAGCTTGAGAAATCGGAGCCAGCTCTTCTCCTTGAGGCTCGCGATGATGGCTGCGAAATCACCTCCAAGATTGTTGACTTCAGCACAAGCCTTACCGCGAGCATCATTGATGATGTTACTGATCTGGCATGGCTCCAAGATATTGGAGGACCCATCAGTCCGAGACTCTAGGACCGCTGCAATTTGCCCACGTGTAAATGTCTGGGTTGAACTTGTCACCAGCTGTGAGATTTCTATCTTCTCCTTCACTGTCGCAAGGCGCCAAACAGGACCACCTTCTGGAATCTCTTGAGCATGGTTGTGATCCCAGTGCATAAGGGTTATGTGGTAAAGAGAAGAACTTGCAATGCGGTTGACATTTACATGAGCGAAACACTCGGTCTTGATTGTCTTTCCATGCCAATGATCAGAAGGGTTGATTGCAGCTGAATGAACTGGGACAGCATGATAATAGTGGTTGCAACAGAAAGTGACTTTCTTTCTATTTCCATGCTTGTCAACTTTCCCTTGGGCAATGCGCCAATGGTGTCCAAGCCATGCTTCACAAGCGTATATGGCCTTGCGGGCATCCTCCCAGCTGTCGAAAACACTTCCTTTGCAAACAATTCCAGGTGCCAGCTCGACTGAGCGCAAGGAGGGCTGAACAGCAGTTGAGTTGGGCTTTCTTCCTGAAGAATGTTCATTAGGTGCTGGACTGCAGAGGTCAATGAAAGAAGGATCGCGTTTTGGGATGTGTAGCTGTTGGGAAGGCAAGGGCTCGAGTTTTGTGGACTGAAATAGGTGTTTGCAGTCTTCAGGACTGGAGCAAAGATCCATGATGCTGTTCTGAGTTGGCTCTGTTTTGACCTCTGTCTTTGGTACAACCACGGCGAGCTGCATCTTCTTGATCAAGATCTCTGAGTTGGAGGAGATAGTGATAACAGAATGTCAGCAGCGGCGCTGGCGACGACCAGAGGTCCTATTGATCAGAGGTTGGGTGGGAGAAAGACTAGGTTCCAACCAGTCATTTCCATGTTTTTGAGCTGGACGAATTGGCGAAATAAATGAGGGTCCTTGAGCAGTGGGATTTGTGGGCAGTGGTTCAAGCTTGATTGGTGCAGACATAAGCATAGTGAGACTAATTGGCAATGGCAAGCCTGAGAGCCCTGGAGTGGCAGAATTTTTGGGTGGCAGTTCAAGCTTAATTGGCACAGACAGAAGGATGGAAGCCAGACTTCCTATCAAAGGAACTACATGGGAGGCCTGTGGGCCAGTGGCGAATGCCATAGGCATATCACAGTCAAGCGTTATTGGTGTTATTGGCATGGGTATCAGTGTCTGAGTTGATGTTAGGCCTGAGTTGACCATTGGTGTGGAATCTTTCTGCAGTTGACATTGCAGAGCTGTTTCATGAGCAATAAATACATAGATAGGATGAGAATTCTGAAAGATAAAGTGTCTGTAAGCGAACACTATGACAGATGAATTGAATCAATTTACCAGCGGCAAATACATGTTGAAATCAATATAACCAGAGGCAAGCTGGGAGATGGTTGCAGCAGACTGAGTCAGCGAAATGTGTGCCAATGTGTTCTGTACAAGTGCAGGAAAGTTCTTCATTTGCGCACCATCATGATAGCGAATTAAGTTCTGAAGGGCCATGTCCCGGAAGAGGTGCGAGTCTGAGCCTTGCCATTGGCAAAGTGTATCAACAGGCGGGTGTCCAAGGCCTGTGATAACCCATGAGATAATATCCATGATGTCGTTGGCAGGTGGCTGATGCAGTGAATCCCCATGGTCTACGATTGTTGACCCAACATGGTAAACATAAGCGGTATAGTGGTTGTCGACGACAGATGTGATGGATATGCTCTGGACAGCAGTCAACAATAGATCTTGTCAAAGATCAACAATTTTGGTGGTGTACTGCTGTGGTTGGCTTTGGTAGTGTCTGCGTGAATCAGCGAGAAAGGATGTCAGGAGGAAAAGGCAGGCAAGGATGGCAGGGCCATGTGGAGGGGGAGAAATTGTCGTTTGGTGCTTAAAATATGAAATTTCAGCTAGGGCATTAAAGACATCCTCATCCATCCAGCGTTCATCAAGGAGGGTGGCAAGCCTCCACAATGGTACATCATTTGTTGATAAGCCTTGGATGGTAGAAAGAATGGGTGTTCATTTCAGTTCTGCAACAACTGAAGTGATATCTGAGAAAAATGGTGATGAAAGATGGAGGATCAGGTCATGGGCACTCTCTACATGTGTCTTATGGTTACAGATAAGAACAATAAGTCTAATCTGTGGTAGAAGCATGTCAGGTTGTATATTTGAACGGACAACTTGAATACGAGCACTATACCTTTGTAAAATGATAGCAATAACTGTAGTCATCACTGCCCATGTGAAATTCAACCAACACTGATCTCATACCCTCTGCATAGGCACCTTCCATTGCCAATGTGGTGGGCAGGAGATCGCAAATACTGGGAATCACGTCGAGCATTGACACCAAGGTGATGACAGCACTTTGTAGTTCCTCTGTTGAGAACTTCTGGCTCATTACTGCACCAGGTGGCGCAATGGTAGGATATCGGAGCTCAGCAGCTTGACCGAATACAAGATTGGAAAAGTAGGAAGCAGAGAAGCATAGATAAGACAACAGCAAAGAATATTCATCAAAATTCATCCTGGGAGTGTAACGGGGGGTAAAACTAGCAAGGGAATACTGTATGTCTATCTAGGCTGTCCCGTTATAAACTCACTGCTGAGGAACAGTGTTCAAATAATTCACCAAGTTTGAGCCAGATGCCGCGACTTACTCTTGGATACCCCACACAACAAATAAGAGGCAGGGCTAACTCTGTTGGAGCCCACACACCGCAATGACCACATGAGCACCCATTGCAGTCCAGCTTCCCCCATTGCACTCTGGATGCACTCGCAATGGCCTAGGTCCTCCATGAGGCTACATGAGGCAGTCGGCAACGATGCACTTGCAGGAGGGTTTGAGGATTGTTGTTGGGCAGATGTATGGTGGGGTATTGTAGTGGGGTATTGTAGATGGGTGGGAACTCAAGCTTGAAGATTGTTGAGTAGATAACGACACTGTCGAAAGGCTATGCAGTGGCACATGGCAAGTGTTCAGCACAGCTAGATTCATCTCTGACATGGGATTGTGCAAGCGTAACCAAACAACCTCCCTCAGCTAACTGAGGCCAGGTTTCAAACAGACAAGGAGAGACCCCAGGGTTTTCACTGAAAATGGGGTTTCTGATTAGCATTATCCGTCCAGCCCTGCTAGTTCCTTAATTTTGATCCTGACACCCCCTTGCAAATTAGGTTATATATGATGTGTGAGGTTCCTGAATGACCTGAGTACTCTCTGGTTAATAAATGTGTGGCATAACCATCAGTCCTTTCTAGTTTGGGCATGTCAATAACCCATTCCAGCTAGTGCTTGGAAGTCCAGTCCAGTCCGGTCTTTTGTCAAATTTTGACAAGACCGAGACCTGGACCGGTCCTCACAAGTCAACAAACCTCGAAAAATTGGACTGAACCAACATCAACCAGTTCAGTGTGGTTTTTGTCAGTTTTCTACAGTTGAAAGACTGGTCTCAACCGGTTTGTACAGGGGTTTGGGGGGCAGGTAGTACTCTGACTGTTGTTCCTACAGTAAATAAAATTTATATGAAGACTAACTACATTATGTTGTGAGCACCTGCTTGCAAGGCTCCTCCACTCATGGAATAAACAACGATGATGAATGGCAACAATGTCGCCATTCGCTGTTTGGTTACCATGGCCAAGCACTCCCCATGGTGGCGCTGCCTCGTAGTGGCATCGCATTGTGGTGGCATCGGTCATGTCAGTCATTGTAGTTGCTGTAGCATGGTACCGTTAGTGGGTGGGTTGGGACGAAGGTAAAGTACTTACTGTTACAATAATACATAAACAACAATGACATCATCATTGTTTGTTGATTGGTTGCCACATTGCCGTCGATGTGGCACCTTGGACTCTTATCGTCATTGTGGTGGTGTGGCCATGGTCATCCCTCGTCGCTGGTGGTCCCTTGTCGTCAACGAACAACAACGACATCCGTCAATGAACGACGATGACATCTGTCGTCATCCATTTGGTTGCCACGTCGCTGAGGGAAATTAGTGCGAGGCAAAGGGCGGTGTACTCACCTGGGCAGGCAGAACACAGCTGGGTCATCACCATCAGACGTCCCGTTGTCACATTGTCTCGCCTTGAGACCAGTTACACCGGTCTCTTGTCAGTCTTCATGGTCTTCAAATTTTGGAAATCGTGAGAGACCAAAGACCAGACCGCGGTTGTGGTCTTCGACGGTCCTGGGAATTTCCGGTCTTGGGCAGTCTTGGTCCAGTCCAGTCTCTGTCTTTTTCCAGTCTTGGGACTGGACTTCCAAGCACTAATTCCAGCACTAAGCGGTTAAAGTGGTCATCCATAAATCCTACCCCTTTCAACCTCAGAACATTATTGAATTGTCACTTGCTGCCTCTCTTCAAGATGGGTGTCAATGTAAGGAGAGTCAGCCCATGAAGGAGAACTTGCTCAGATGAGAAATTTATTGAGGAAAATTAGTGTGTGTGTTGTTTCAACTTGTGGGAATGGAATGGATTTTTTTTTGCATCATCATTAGGAGGGTGGAGCTGCTATAGTCGAACATTGAGGTAAATGTCAAAGGCCGTTGCTTTCTTATCTCGTCTGTTTTTGGCTGTGGGAAAGCGGTACATGATGCAGTTGAAATACAGCGCTTTGCATATATGATTGAACACTTGTATTTTTTCAAACTGTTTGTCCCAGCCAAATATCATGACACATCTTACCAAATTTAGCAAGCCTGATAAGATTTCATCCCTCTTGCTGGCTCCCACCCTCTCCAAAGATCTGAGAGGCCAAGTAGTTCAGTGGTGTGAAGAATATGGTTACTCTTACAAGAAACTTTCTGAGCTTGTAGGCTGTTCAGCTGGCACAATCAGCAATATTTTGCAATACCAGCCAACATCAGTAATTGGGCAAAATAGTTTCCACAGGTTTCTCAACCCTGGCAACCTCCGAAACCCACTAAAAACCATTAAAAACCAATTAAAAACCCCGAAACATTGGAACTCAGAAACCTATGTATCCTTCATTGGAAACCTGCTGCCCAAATAGCGTAAAATGTACACGTTGACTAGTCCCTGAACAGCAAGACCCTTAGACTATTCCTTTCCAGGTTTCTGAACACCCTGGAAACTTCCAAAACCAGTAAAAACCCGGAATCTATTTTGCCATGTTACTGATGAAATATCAGAGCTATACAGTCAATCCACCAATCCATTTAGTCAATGCCCTGGGAAGACACAAATATTTTATCACATTGATGTTGCTTTTCTTTACAGGCTATTGCAGAGGCAACCCAGTATCTATTTGGATGAGGTCCACACAAAATTCAGAGAGGATCGGGGAATAGAGATTTAATCACGACAGTACACCGTGAGATCGCTCGTCTCGACATCACCCACAAATCAATTTCCTAGGATCCAAAGGAGTGAAACAATTTACTGAGGGCTGTGTGGGAGGCCCACATGGCCCAGCACAACAATTCAGACCTTTTTATTTTTCTTGAATCTATAATCTAGGGATCCATTGGTGCTAAATATGGTAAGATTTGTCATCATATTTGGCCAGGACAAACAGTTTGAAAAAATACGAGCGTTCAATCAGAAATCTTATATGCAAAGCGCTGTAAGTGTTTCACAGAATTATGCAAAGGGGTGTAAACACATTGTGTTTATATTTGGGTGATGAAGATAGGATAAGAGATAAGATTTCCGGTTGTCTCTGAGAGGTCTAGAGGCAAATGGATAAATAGCTATAATACATGTCCCCATATATATACTGTAGACTACAAAATAAAAGGAGATAAAGATAAAACACCCCAAAGGACACCCGGAAACAATGAAGGTAAGGAATGTA
>Ga0307507_10012049_pt1 | contig 10767 bp, 10 predicted proteins | sample 7_EM_MG_FD_207223 | JGI IMG/M metagenome (GOLD analysis project Ga0307507, IMG submission 207223) | Populus trichocarpa ectomycorrhiza microbial communities from riparian zone in the Pacific Northwest, United States - 7_EM | ecosystem: Host-associated > Plants > Roots > Unclassified | place... | reverse complement strand
CGCTCATGAAGAAGCGGCCCCAGCGTGGGGGGACACGCTGAGGCCGCCATTCATCGGACGCCTTTTGGGGGATGGGCTTGGCGTCCGGTCGTACCTGGACAAGCGTTTCAGGCGACATTGGTTCCGGCTAAACCGCCCCAATTCGCCTCAATCAGGTCAACAGGGTACGAGCCTTGTTGACGGCGTCGTAGATCTCGATCTGAAGCATCGGATAAGCCGCCTTCAGTTTTCGACCGGCTTCTTCGGCAGCCGCGACATCGTCAAATTCCGACTTGAAATGACCGTCGACGATCGTCACGAAGCCTTCCGTGGGAGGCCGGTCGGCGCGCAACGCTTTCTTGGGCTCCGGCTCGTCAATGGACAGTACGGGCTTCTTCATTCTGCAATCCTTTCACGATCGATCGCCGCGACAATTGATCCGGCGCGGTAACCCTGTGGAACTCCGGCGGCATCACCCGCGCACGAGTTGGCTCAGATCCCGCGTCTCGCCGCTTATGTCCGAGAACAGGACCTCGACGAAGGGATGCTGGCGGTTGAACGCGGCCCCTCGCTGGTACGTCGCGGCGACAATCCGATGGATCACCGCTCGCCATTGTCGACCCGGTCAATCTCGATGCTCGACAACATCGACACTGACATGGGGATCCGAGGTTCGAATAGCGAGCCCCAGGGCGAAATGAGTTGGCACGAGAACCGGCGCGAACACCAGACCTCGGGGTGATGGTTCACCGATGGACCAGCACCGGGATATTGCAATGGGTGAGGACCTTGACCGTCTCGCTGCCGAGGACGATCGCGGAGATGCCATGGCGTCCATGCGAGGCCATGACGATGAGATCGCACCCTTTCGACTCCGCGGTATCGATGATCGCCCGGTACGGATGTTCGTGCTCCACCTGTGCTGTCTCGCATGCGACGCCGGCTGCTTGCGCCGCGCGGGTCGCAGCGAGGAGAGTCTTGTCGGCGTGCTCCTTTACGCGCACCTTGTATTGAGCCGGCGTGTCCTCGATCATCTGCGTGTCGAGCGTGAACGTGTGAAAAGGGATCGAGACCGTGAGCACGGTGGCTCTGGCCCCCACCCGCTTGGCCAGGGCGATGCCGTGCTGGACCGCTTTCCCAGCCAATTCCGTGCCGTCGGTTGCGATCAGGATGTGGTTATACATGGCGCTCTCCTCGAGGATCGTCCCTTGGCGACCGGGCGCGGCAGAACGAGGCGGTGGAGCCGCCCCCATCTGTAGGCACGGAGGCCGTTACCTGGCCATTCGCCAGCCGAACAACACGACGGCGGCTCCGACCGCTGCGGCTACGACTGACGTGAGGCCGCCGCCACCAAGCCCAAGCAGCATGGCAATGTGGTAGCCAACGAAGGCGCCGGCAACGCCCACCAGCGCGCTGGTGATGATTCCGCGGGTCGATCCGGCGAATTGACGCGCAAGCCACGACGGTCCCGCGAGCCGATCGAACAGAACGCCGGCGATGACGCCGACTGCGAGAACCAGAACAAACGTGACGGTCGGGTCGGTGGCTTGCATGGCTCAGGCCGCCTTGAGGGGTTTGGATTTGAATGTCGCGTGGGTAATCGTCGTCGCGGTGCCCCGGGAATCGCTTGCGATCTCCACGGTGGCGTCGAGTTGCTTCGCCAGGGCTTTGACAAGACTGGTGCCCAGTCCACCTTTTTTCTGAATCGGCCCCTGATCCGGCTTTCCATCGCCATTGTCGGAAACCGTCAGCTTCCAATCGGAATCCGAGACCTTGTAGGAAACGACGATGGCCGCGTTCGTCCGTTCACGGGGAAACGCGTGTTTCAGACCATTCATCACCAGTTCGGTCACGATCAACCCGATGCTGACGGCCTGAGACGAGACCACGGTAGCACCGGCGGCATCGGTTTCGACCCTCAGAGAGATAGGCCGGCTGTCACCAATCATCGATTGTGCCAGTGTCTCGCACAGTTTCGTCAGATAAGTGCCGATGACGATCGGGGCACCGGGACCGGTCACCTGGAGATGCTGCTGCACTGCAGCAACCGACAGGACACGTTTGTGGGCATCCTCCAATTGCAGGCGAGTTTCCTCCGACTGCACGGTTCGCGCCTTCATGAGCAGGATGCTGGCGATGATTTGAAGGCTGTTGGCCACGCGGTGCTGCATTTCCTGCAGCAGCAGATCCTTCTCCCGCAGCAGTTCCTGCACCCTCAGCTCTCCGGCGCGCCGCTCCGTAACGTCTTCGAAGGCCAGCAATGTGGTCGTATGTCCCGCGTTCGCGTAGAATACCTTGCGCGCATTCAGCAGCATGACGCGCCGTCCAACGCGAGGAAAGTCACGATCAACTTCGTACCCCTCGACCGTCGCTTGATCCTTGGCGATCGTTTCGAGAATTGCGCGGAGTTCAGGGATATTCCATTGGTCATCCTCAATCTCGTAGATCAGACGTCCCAGGATATCCTGATCGACCAGTTGGAATGTCTGATAGAAAGCCCGGCTTCCCGCGACGATGCGCAGCTGCTCGTCGAGCACCAGAAGGGAATCGCGGACGGTATCGACGATCGCTCGCGCGAGGGCGGCGGCGTCCGGAATGGCGGCGAATGGCATGTGACGGTCCGCCTCGATGTCAGACGAGGGGTATGAGCGCAAAACTGCCTTGAATTGTCACAAACGCGGGACGCCTCGTTTTGGCATCGCAACACGTACCCCTGCGGCAAGCATGCGCCTTTGCCGGGACGAAGTCGAACTCTAAGTCGCGTGGTCGGCACTTAATTGGTCGGGATTTCTCTCGGATCAGGGCCTGGGACCGCCACCGCCCGACCGAATACAATCGGTCGGGCCAGTCGCTAATCTAGCTCACCATACCCGTCGGCGATGCCGCTCGGGCAGATCGTTATCTTGCAGAACTCAGTAGTGGCCCGAGCCGATACCCACGCTCACGCCGGGCACCTGAATGCCGATACCGCCGCGCCGGTCGTCGTCGTAACCCCGGCGCTCGATATAGCGCTCCCGACGATCGTATCCGTAGGAATCGCCGGGATCACGGATGATGACATGGCGTTCACTATGTTCGCGCCAGCAGCGGCCGTTTTCATTGCAGACCATGCGGACATTTTGAATGTTGCCATCCGGTCGGACCGAGACATCGGCGGACAAGGGGGCTGCGGAAGCAGCGGTCACGAACAGCGCACTTGCGCCGACCGCCAGAGAGATCACGAGACTCTTCATTCTAGTTCTCCAAAATTGATTGTGTCAGGAAGCCAATAGGCTCGCGAACCAATCGTTCCGGTGGAGCAACCACTATTCTTGATGACTTCGAAATATGTCGCCTGTTTCAATTGGAACATTCTTTCGGAAGTTCTGTTTGCCCTCTGTCCGAATAATGGACGCACAACAACTGGTAGACACCATGAAGAACATTCTCCTGGCGACCGTTACTGTTCTGGCGTTCGCAGCACCTGCATTTGCGGCTGAACCAACCAAGGCCGAACCGCCCAAGACCGTCGGCATGGCGCCGCCGTCGTTTTACGTGGCTCAGGATACAGCTACGATGAAATGTCAGATCGTCGAGGCGATGCCTGTTGCGGGCGGCACCACGAAGGTCGTCGGCGTTGCTCACCCGACCAAGGCATCGGCGGAAACGGCGTTGAAGGCCGACAAGGAATGCAAGAACTAATTCACTGAAGCTGTAAACACGAGGCGGGTCCGTTGCCGCAATCGCGCGAGTCATGGACCCGCCCCGCAAGCTAACCTTACTCATACCGCAGCGCTTCGATGGGATCGAGCCGGGCCGCCTTTCGCGCGGGGTAGTAGCCGAAGAAGATGCCAACGGCTGCCGAGAACAGGAACCCTCCGGCAACCGCGGTCAGCGATATCGGGGCCGGCCAGCCGGTGACGGCGGAAACGGCCAGCGACAATACTGCTCCGATGACAATTCCCACGATGCCGCCGCTGACGCTGATGAAGATTGCCTCGGCAAGAAACTGCAGCAGAACATGCAGTCTTCGGGCGCCGATCGCCATCCGCAGTCCGATCTCCCGCGTCCGCTCCGTCACCGAGACGAGCAGGATATTCATGATGCCGATACCGCCGACGACAAGCGATATCGAGGCCACTGCGGCCAGGAGAAGCGCCATGATGCGACTGCTGCCCTCTGCGGTCTCCGCGATCTGACTGAGGTTTCGCACGGAAAAATCGTTCGCCGTCCCCGGCCGGATCCGGTGACGACGTGCCAGAATGTCCGTGGCTTGGCTGATCGCCACCTGTATGACGGTCTGGTCCACCGCCTGCACGTAGATCTGATTCACAAACCCGATCATGCGCGGCTGCAGCCCGTAGGGATTCGGCGGCGTCGGATAAATCCAGTTGATGGCGGTTTGCTGCTGGCTTGGCGCCGCAACGCCGATAATCTTGCGCTCCGCCGTTGTGAACGGAACCATGATCAGATCGTCCTGGTCCTGTCCAAACGACGTCTGTCCCTTCGAGTCGAGAATTCCGACCACCCGCAACGACACGCCCTTCGCCTGCACCATCGCACCAATCGGATTCTCGAAGGTGCCGAAGAGCTGGCGGCGCACGGTCTCACCGAGGACGGCGACAAGCGCCGCGCTCCGCTCGTCCTCCGGAGTGATCGCGCGGCCAGCGGCGATCTGCCAGTTCGTCATCGGGGGATAGTTGGAGCTGACGCCCTGGATGCCGGTAGTCCAGTTCTGGCTGGCATAGCGGATCAGCCCCGACTGACGGATGAGATAGCTCACTTCGCCTGCGGCGGGAGCCTCCCGCCGGATGGCCTGAACGTCGGCAATGGTCAGCGTTGATGCGCTTCCGGAGCCGCCGCGAGCACCGCCGCTGGTGGCCGCGCCGGGCAGAATAACCACGAGGTTGGTCCCGAGCCTGGCGATCTCCTTGCGGACCGCCTCGTTGGCCCCCTGCCCGACCGACACCATGACGATCAATGCGGCGACGCCGATAAAGACCCCGAGCATGGTCAGCGCCGAGCGCATTTTGTTGCGCCAGATCGCTTCGGCCGCCGCCGTCATCACCATCCATGCAAAGGGCCATGACGCACCCGACGTTGCAACATATGGCGGCGGTTCCCGGGTCTGGACCAATTTTCCCGTCGCCTCGGCCGATGGCCGCGATGCCTTGTCGGGCTTGGCCTTCTTCACGTCCGAGATGATCTGGCCGTCACGCATGGTCAGAACGCGATCCGCAAAGGCCGCGACATCAGGCTCATGCGTGACCACGATGATGGTGACTCCCTGTTCGCGGTTGAGCGAGCTGAGGGTCTGCATGATTTCGTTGGAGTTGCGGGTATCCAGATTTCCGGTCGGCTCATCCGCCAGCAGCAGGCTCGGCTGATTGATCAACGCACGGGCGATTGCGACCCGCTGCTGTTGGCCGCCGGACAGTTGGCCTGGCGTGTTGCGTTCCCGATCGCGCAGTCCCAGCTTGTCCAGAACCGCCCGCGCGCGCTCATAGCGCGCGCTCGCATGGCCGAGGCCGGACGCCGCGTACAACAGAGGCAGGGCGACGTTGTCGATGGCGCTGGTGCGCGGCAGCAGATTGAAGCTCTGGAACACGAACCCAAGCCGCTCGCTTCGAAGGCCGGCCAGATCCGGCTCCGCAAGCTGCGCAACGTCGATGCCATCGAACCGGTAATGACCGCCCGAGGGGCGGTCGAGGCAACCGAGGATCGACATCAGCGTCGACTTGCCCGATCCGGACGCGCCCATGATGGCGATGAACTCGCCGTGTTCGACGATCAGGCTGACGTCGCGCAGCGCATGAACATCGATATCGCCAACATGATATGTCCGCGACACCCCCTCAATCCTGATCACCGGTTCCGTCATGCGGCATCAATCCGGTCTTGTCGCCTAGAGTCGTGGTCGCGGCACGCTGGCGCGCCCGTTCGAAGAGTTCCGTTGCTCCGCCACGATGATGCTGTCGTTGACCTTCAGCTCGCCCTGCACGATCTCGGTAAATTCATCGTCGTCGAGCCCGGGCGTGACTTGAACCGGCATCGGCACCCCATTGCGGAGCACCCAGACGCGCGACTGCTTGGTTTGGCCGAGGGTAGTTCCGGTCGGGACATAACGCAGTGCCTGGTTCGGAACGCGGAGCACGTCGCTGCGCTGATCGACGACGATTCTTGTCGCCGCCGTCAGGCCCGGTTTGAGCGCCAGATCGGAATTGTCGGCGCTGACGACCACGTCATAGGTGATGACGTTCTGCACAGTCTGCGGGGATTGGCGGACCTGGGTGACCGTTCCTTCGAACAGCCGTTTGGGATATGCGTCGACGGTAAACGTCGCCTTGTTGCCGTTCTTGATGCCGCCAATGTCGCTTTCGCTGACGTTGGCGTCCACCTGCATCTTGGTGAGGTCGGTCGCGATCAGGAACAGGGTGGGAGTCTGGAAACTCGCCGCGACAGTCTGCCCCATCGTTACCGCGCGGGACACCACCGTGCCGTCGACCGGCGAGATGATGTTGGTATAGTCGAGATTGACCTGGGCCGCGTCGAGCACGGCCTGCCGCTGCCGGATGGTGGCCTCGTCAAATGTGATTTGGGCCACAGCCTGATCGTACACGTTCTGCGCATTATCGTAGGCATCTTTCGACACCGCATTTGTCGGGACGAGCGTGGCGAGGCGTCCCAAATTGAGCTTGGCATAGATGAGCGAGGCCTCGTCCTTCTCCAGCTGCGCTTTGGCGACGGCGAGATTGGCCTTCCCCTGATCGACGATGCTTTGGTACGGGCGGGGATCGATCTTGGCGCAGACTTGCCCACGTTTGACTTGCGTATTGTAGTCGCAGCTCAATTCCTGGATCACGCCGGATACATAAGTTCCTACGATGATCGTCAGCTCGGGGTTGACTGCGCCGGTTGCGCTGACGCTGCGGGCGATCGGGCCGATCGTGACGGGCAACGTCACATAGCGGACGGCGGTGCCGCTGCCCACGGACCACCAGACGCCGAGACCTGCGGCGACCAGGATCAGCGCAGCACCCACGCCGATTAACCAGCGTGCAGCGATGCCCCTCCTGGGCGTCGGAACTTTCGCAGGCTGCTCGGATGCCGGAAAAGGCACAATTTGTGGCGTCTGCTTGCTCTCGGTCGTACCCAAGCCGACCTGCGTGTTCATTGGCGTAGCCCTCACGGATGGCAGTTATTTAGCCAATTGGGGGCGCAGGTTGTTGACCGGGATCAAGCCGATTCTCGTATTGCGGCTGCTGTCGCCCTCCCCCAGACAAAACCCCGCGGGCCTGGGCCCCGCGGGGTTTTCAGCTTCAATCGCAGAAAGCGTGTCGCGACGATCGAATCCATTGAGACCGATCGGTTTAAACTCCCCGACCTCATCCCGGCAGTTATTTGGCTTGGCCCGTTGCCGGTGCGACGTTAAATCCCGTGGACCTCACCCCTGATATTCGAGCGCGTGCAGGCCGGCGTTCCAGTCGCTCGCGTAGATCAGCCCATCGCGCGTCACGTAGATATCGGCAGTCTTGGCGGCGAGCGCGACATTGGGCCTCGGATCGACCAACCTGGCCGGCGTCGGCGGCAGCCAGAACGCCAGCTCCTTCGGCGCGAACTGGTTCCTGATGTCGAACACCCGGACGCCGCCGGCATTGTAGGTGGCGAAAATCGTCTCCTCGCTCTGGAACGAGCCCGGCCGGTTCTCATGCAGATTGTGCGGACCGAACGTGCCGGGGGCGGCGCAATATTCACGATCCGCAGGCACCGGCATGGTCGCGATCGTCACCGGATTGTCCGGTACGCGCACATCGACCACGAAGATCTGGAACAGCCCTTTCGCGCACTTCTCCGCATTCGCCTCATCCGCCACGACCGCGAGGTTGCGCCCCGGCAACGGCAACGGCGTATGCGTGCCGCCCGGAAATGGCGGCGACCAGTTGATGTGCGACAGCAGTTTCGGCTGGGCGGGATCGGACACATCATGGATGGTGAAACCGCCATCGCGCCAGGCGCCATAGCCGAGTTGGCCTGCGACGATCATGTGATGCAGCGCGTAGCGCTTGCCCTTGGGCGCGGTCGACACCTCGCCGGCCGCGCGGTTCATGCCCGGCAGCCACCATTTCGAGACGATCACCGGTCTGGTAATCTCGTTGAGATCGACGATGCACAGGCAGTGATCGGTGAAGCCGTCGAAATGCGCCGACACATAGGCATAGCGCCCTCCCATCCAGGACAGCCGGTTGATGCCCAATCCCGGCATTTCGAGAAAGGCGATCTCCTTCATCTCGGAAGGTTTCGAGATGTCGTGGATCGACAGGCCGCTGCGGAAGGCTTTGCGCTTGGTGATGCTGTCGGCGAGATTGTTCTCGAAATAGCCGCGCTGATCGCTGTAGGACTGCATGGCGACGATATTGGCGCCGTTGGCGACGAGAAGCAGGTCGTCCGATGACTGCAGATGATGCGTGCGGGTGTACTGCCCCGCAGTAAAGAAGTTCACCGGCCTGAGGTTGCGCGGATCGCTGGCGTCGAGAATGGTGACGCCGTCGCTGAACATGTGACCGACATAGAGGTGGTCGCGGCTCGACATGATCTGGACGCTGTCCGGACGTCCGCCAATATCGCTGTAGGAGAGGTGCTTGATCCGATGCCCGATCCCCTCCGGTGGGACCGGCGGATCCTCGGCGCACGCCACGCGCGGCATCCCGGCCAACGCGGCGACGCCCAAGAGACCCTTCAAGTGTGCGCGGCGGCTCACCCGGTGCATGACGTCCCCCCGATGTTTGTTTTGACCTTGTTGCCGGCAGCCTAGCACGGGGACGAAAGGCGGCAAGCTCGACCAGCCGCAGCTTGCACCACCGTCCGCAGCAACGTGAGGGTTGCAAGGGGCGCCATACCTCGTCCGCCGCCCACGGTGTGCAAGCCGGGCGATCGGCGCGCATCAAAGTCCGCGCATGAAAGCCCCCCACAAAAATCCTCTGTGTCGCGCGTGGGACGTCGCGTGGGCGTGTCACCGGCCTGCGCGTGGGCATGCACACTCGGACGTTGGCCATTGAAGTTGACACAATCGCAGATCAGTATGGAGGTAGGGCCATCGACACGAATGGCTCATGTGGGGAGACGCAAGGATGTGCAAATTCTGCGACCAACGAACAAGGAGCCGTTTCGGCTCACGGCGCGATTTTCTCAAGGGAGCGGCCGCGGCCAGCGTCGCCGCAGCAGGGGTCAATCTGTTCGCACCGCGCCCTGCCGCGGCGCAACTCGCAAACCCGGCCGACCCGCCCGAGGCAAGCGGCAGGGCCGGCCGGCGTTACGTCATTCGCGGCGGCTCGGTGATGTCGATGGACCCGAAAGTGGGCGACTTCCCCGAGGCCGACGTCCTGGTCCAGGGCAAGACCATCCTCGCCGTCGGACCGAACCTGTCGGCGGGCGCCGCCGAAATCATCGACGCGCGCGGGCGCATCGTCATGCCCGGCTTCATCGACACGCACCACCACCAGTTCGAGACCGCGCTGCGCAGCTTCCTCGCCGACGGGGTCCTGATCAATGACGGCTCCGGCTCTCCGAGCGGGAGCACGACTTACTTCGAGTTCATTCTCAACAAGTTCGCCCCCGTCTACCGGCCGCAGGACGTGTACATCAACGAGCTGTTCGGCGCCCTCAGCCAGCTCGATGATGGCGTCACGACGGTGCACGACGTGTCGCAGATCCATCACACGCCGCAGCACTCGGACGCCGCCATCCAGGCCCTGTTCGATTCCGGACGCCGCTCCGCCTTCGGTTATTTCGAGGGCGCGGGAAGCAACCCCTCGAACTATGCGTATCCGCAGGACGCGTTCCGCATCCATCGGCAGTGGTTCTCCTCGAGCGACCAGCTCGTGTCCATGATCATGGGCGGCGAAGTCTATCTCGGCGCTCCAATTTATCAGCAGTCCTGGACCATCGGACGCCAGCTGGGCCTGCAGATCGCGGCGCACATCCTGTCTCCGTTCGGGATTCGCCCGATCCTGGACCAGCTGGCCCAGGGCCTCGGCGGTGTCGGCCCGAGCGGCCAACCGCCGGGCAACCTCAGAGTCGGGCCCGACAACCTGTTCATCCATATGACCGGGATGTCCGACCAGGGCTGGCAGGCCGTCCATGACGCCGGCGCGCAGGTCTCCATCGCCTTCCCGATCGAGATGAACATGCGGCACGGCATGCCGCCGATCCTGAAGATGCAGAGCCTCGGCATGGAGCCGTCGCTCAGCGTCGATGTCGAGTGCACGATGACCGCGGACTTCTTCACCCAGATGCGCGTCTGCATGAATCTGCAGCGCGCCATCGTGAATCAGATGATCCTCGATCAGGGACTGCCGCCAAATCCCGTGGATTGGGGACTCCCGCCGGGAGCCGCGGGCAATCCGTGGCCGACCCCGCCCGCCGGCATTCCGCCGCTGCTCACCACGCGCGACGTGCTGCGCTATGCCACCATGAACGGCGCCAAGGCCTTGCGGCTCGATGGCAAGACCGGCTCGCTCACGCCCGGCAAGGAGGCCGACATCATCATCCTCGACGCCACCAGGCTCAACGTGGCGCCACTCAACCAGGTGCCCGGCGCCGTCGTCTCCCTGATGGATCGCACCAATGTCGAGACCGTGATCGTCGCCGGCAAGGTGCGCAAGTGGAAGGGCCAACTGCTCGACATCGACCTCGACCGGCTGCGTCACCAGCTCGAAGCCTCCAGGGACTTCCTGTTCTCTGCCGCTGGAATTCCGCAAAACCTGTTCAGCAGCCAGTAACCGGGGAGACCGCGCGAGAATACGGAGACGT
>Ga0307507_10012048_pt1 | contig 10768 bp, 16 predicted proteins | sample 7_EM_MG_FD_207223 | JGI IMG/M metagenome (GOLD analysis project Ga0307507, IMG submission 207223) | Populus trichocarpa ectomycorrhiza microbial communities from riparian zone in the Pacific Northwest, United States - 7_EM | ecosystem: Host-associated > Plants > Roots > Unclassified | place... | reverse complement strand
AAAACCTGACAAGGCCGGCACAACCGCCTCCATTGGTACCGTATTACCACCAGAATCATCGCCGACGGCAGGGGCAAGTAGAAAATATTCCCTTGGGTGGGGATACGACTTGCGGCCCTATGGTTTGGGTCTGGTTGTCGATTTGAGCTGGTAGATTGTAAAGACGGTACTATATATCAAATGGGCCCATTATTTAACCACCCTTTAGCCGTAGAAACTCAAACACCTTGTATACGTAGCTCAAAATGTTCACACTTCCTATGTGGGAAAACGGCCAAAACGAGTAACATTAGGTCAGGGTTGGAGACTCCCAGTTCTTCACCACAGCTGACCTCGGGGTAGCGCTGGTGCACGACTCTGGATGGGGTCAGAATCAAAGGGACCCTCTACCGAATCATGGAGACAGAATCCACCTACAAGCTTCAGTGCAGGTTCCGATGGTGCGTCCACTTCAAGTGCGGCTTTTGGCAAGTTGGAGCTAGTTCAAAAGGCATTCCTGGCTCCATTCAATCACAAGAAAAGTGATTCAACACGGATTCTTTCAGACCGTACGTGGGCTCAGCTACCTAACTTCATATCCAAACTTCAGCCTTCACAGTTGCGCCGGTAATCATGACTCCTCGATTGATGAATTCTGCGGCAACCCTTTCGTCCAAAACACGCGGTTCGCTAGGTTCCACTCATTCGAACACCAAGATGAGTTTTGCTACACTTGGGCGTGCTCCCTTGCGTCTAGGACTCGGCTCGAAGCGGATCACATCAGGAGAACTTCAAATCTTTGAGGCTGCAGAAGGTTTGCTGCATGCAGACGTTCCAGAACCAGAGGGTGTCGCGTCGAATGTCAGTCTTCTTAGGGGATTCAATGCAACAATTCCGAGTTCAGAGCAAGGCAAGATTAGGAGGCGGCAGCTGCGAAATGTTGAAACCCCACGACTCGGTTTGAAGAAGTTGGGCATGAATGCACGTGGGTTGCTTTCAGAAGACGATGAACATGACGAGCAGAGTGTTGCCAGTGAAGAAGATGTTGTTATTATTCGTCAATCGCAGACTAGACCAAAAAAGAAAGGACGGGAGAGCCTGAGTGCTTCCAAGAGATTTGGGAAGAACGAACTTATACGGCAGCGGCAGGAGATACTTGTCGACAAAGAGAATATTCATGTTCGGAAGGTTGATCATCTTCCTACTCATCCAAATTTCCGGCTTACTGTTAAATAGAGCTTGATCAGCAGCGAAATCGAGGAAATTAACAACAAGATCCAAGCTCTAGACAATATCAAGGCGAAACTCGAACAAGATCTTCTACGGTTACAGGAAGAGGAGCTTGAACTTGATGACGAACGTGAGTAAATGTCATCCATTTATGAAGATTTACTTGAGTTTCGGCTCGTAGTCGAAGGCGTTAAGGAAAGGGCGAGATTCGAACAAACAGCGGAACGACATTCGGAGCAGTTAACCCAGAATCTTCACTTACCTGAAAGTTCGCGTCGACGAAAAGGTACTTCAAGCAGTTATGCGCATCAGTAAATATTAATTGCTATTAGGACCAGCGTTTCTTCCTTCCGAACATGACGAACTTCCGACAGGAGTGGCTTTCATGGTCAAAATTTTGCTTTTTCGAATTGTCACATTCTTATCTTGATTCAGACTTTGGATAGTCACACCACTCCTGTGTCCACTCTTGATTTTTCCGAGCCATATGGAACTCTGGTCAGCGCTTCGCAGGAGGACGCCCAACCCCGCGTATGGGATCTCTTAACAGGAGATGAAATAGGCAGACTGCGCGGTCATGTTGGGTCCGTTCATTGTCTCCAGGTTGAGGATCATGTCTGCCTCACTGGTGGTGAAGACGGTAACGTAAGATTATGGGATCTCAGGAGGGTGGACGATGAAGATGTATGGCATGGGGTTGAAATGGTAAAGCTGAGTGACGTTGCAGAGGAGGACGAAGACGACATTGGAGAATTTGGAGAGGTAGACCGAGTCACCGGAGCTGACGAAAACTTACAAGAAAAGGAGAGTGCGTGCGTGCGACTGCTGGAAGGTCACACCAAGGCAGTGACGGCTCTCTATTTCGAAGACGATTGTTTGGTCTGTGTCATTTTGATACAATATGCTTGCTACCCTGACACCATGAGCAGGTCACTGGGGCATCTGACAAAACTTTGCGACAGTGGGATCTCTCAACAGGACAATGTGTAATGACGATGGATATCCTTTGGGCAATTTCCCATCCTCCAGCCGGGAACGTATTGAACTCAGCTGCAAGTCAATTCCCCAGTACATTTGCTGTTCAAACACCTCCATATGCGGATGGAACGAGGGAGTTATACGAGGACTTTGTAGGAGGCGTACAGTTTTGGGGATATGGTTTGGTGAGCGGCAGTGGTGATGGCGCCGTCAGGATGTGGGACAGTAAGTTTTAAATTCAGAAAAATTGACAGATTAACTTTCGTATTAACTGTTTAGTGCGCACTGGACAGTCTCACCGCACATTGCTTGGACACACCGGTCCTATCACTTGTCTTCAGTTTGATGAAATTCAGATTGCGAGTGGCAGTTTGGATAAGACTCTCAAGGTGTGGGATCTTCGTACGGGGAATATCTTTGAAACAATAGACTTCGACCATGCAATCACTGCCCTGCAATTTGATTCACGTAAGATTGTGGCTGCGGCAGGCGAGAATGGTGTCAAGGTATTGTATCTGTTGACTGATGCTCGGCCGTCGACTCAAAACCTCATTGCAGATATATAACCGTACGAGCACGCAGCTTTCAACATTGATGACGAATGGACACACGAAACCTGTGGAGCGGCTACGATATATGGACCGTTATCTGGTTACTGGAGGAAGAGATTCTATGATTAAGATCTGGTCCTTGTAGTACAAAGCCCCGCTAGTGTCATGATTTCCTCTCATGCGAATTTGCGAAAGGTTTTTGTGAATCCTGATTGAATCAATGAACGGTCACATGACTAATGTTGATCAAGCGGATCGTTTGCATTTAAAGTCCCGTAATTTCTTTCATAAGGACAATCTTAGAAGCCTTCCCTTCTTATTCTTTCCCGTCATTCCTTCTCACCATTGACCACTTACCATTGACCACTGACACAGGTAGAAATAATGCCAACAATTAGCCGGCTTACGGCGAACGAGGTTCAGATCAGTGGTTTACGCTATGAAAGTCCTGGGTCACAAGTGATTCCAGACAGTGAAGAAGAACGTCAAAGGTGCATAATAGTCCGAGTATATGTGAATGAAAAAAGCTGATGCTTACTAGGCAAAGAGGGGGAGCAAAATTGGGTACTAAAGTAATTTTAATTTCGTCCGAAGAAAGGTAGGAATGATAATGTTATACCGTCAGGATTGAAGTTTTGAATCGCGTTTATACCAGTGATGACGAAGTTTGTACAAGTATTACTATGAGTCCAACGAAGTCAGTACATTTTCATGTTCCACCAATTTTTGCAACATTGGCCTGACTCATCCACAGGCGTTCAGTGGGACTTCCTGGGCCATCAAACCACCCAAATTCCAAGAAATACAAACCTTCCCGTCGCATATTCCTGAGCTCCGATGACGATTCGGAAGTGGAAATTATTGAAGCCACGTCAGAGAAATTAATAGAGAGAACGCGCACCACCGAGACTGCATTCAAAAGCAAAGCAATTTCGATGGATGATGAGATTCCCACTCAGATGACGGATAATGATGATGCTATCATTGTCTTGTAAGTATTACCATAACCCTTTTCTTTGCGGATTTCTGATCATATGTAGTGATGAGCCAAAGGGTGCAGGGAGGCCATTCAAAAACAAAACATTGCCACCCAGAACGACAAGAGCTATCTTTGAGGAAAGCGATACTCCAAGTCGCTCCTCAGCCACTCCTGTAGCTTGTCCTTCAACTCCAGTATCACGCCGGGTTGGAGGCAAACCCGCGACACCAAGATCTCGAAATGAGAAAGCAAAAGTAATAGAAAAAATTACGATGCTGCATATTTATGCCGAAGAACTCTTTGCTGACCTCAACAAGACTGTTTTCAAGAACCGTCTACCCGCCTCGACGAAGCTAAATTGGAACAAAAGGCTATTAAAGACGGCTGGTCGCGCAAAGTATCATCGGTGTGTTCGTTCAGTGCTCAGTGCTCATCAAACCTGTCAGGCTGACGGTGTCTAGTTCAAGAGATGGTGTTCAAACAGTTGAAATTGAGTTAGCTCAAAAAATTCTGGATTGTGAAGGTCATACCTATTTTAAATTTCGTTCGCTTTCGACTAAGTCTGAACTAATGATTCAGAGAGAATCCGCAACACACTCTCACACGAGATGTGCCATTTGGCAACCTGGATTATAGACAACAAAATCGATGAACACCATGGCAGGTTGTTCAAAAAATGGTGAGTCAACGCTATTTCCAATATGAGGGCCTTCACTCTATGCGATTCAGGGCAAACCTGGTCATGCAGACGCATCCTGAAATCGATGTTTCTGTAAGTGTTCTCTTCTACTTATCCAGCCATTTATATCCGACTATGTCAGGTGAGGCACGACTACGAGATCTCATATCCATTTGAATGGAGTAAGTGTTTTGTTCAATTCTTGTATTAAATTCTGATTGCGCAAACGCAGAGTGCGAGAAGTGCGCCAAGATGTAAGCGCAATACCCTATAATCAGATGCTATTTACTTCATTCATCTAGATATGGTCGGTTTAGCAAGTCTATACGACCAGATGAATGTGGTACGTTCGAGTAGTTTGTCTATTGGAGTCCAAAACATATCATTCACTCAGTCTGCGGAGTTTGCAAGGAGGGGTCACTGATCCCTTTATTCGATTCTAAGCGAACTAAAATGGCATCCAAAATGAGTAAATTTGCTGCTAGTAATCCGCAAGGTATCTGTACTCTTCTTGTTTCCATTTTTTTCCTTCTGACGAGATTGTCAGATTCACCGCGTACGATGCAGTGTGGCACACGTTCAGAGCTCGAGCGGAATGATACGGATGAAGAGGATTCGGCAATAGAAATCTTGGCCAGCACACTGGCTGGCACATCTATCACTCTTTGATGGTGAACATTGACACAACTATCGTCGTTAATAAGATTTGTATTTTACAGTATATAATACATCTAGCAAAGGTGACAAATATCCAAATAATGTATTGACAAAACCCAAATCTTGCTTACTTCAACTCTCGGACAATAAGAGGCAGTTGTGAACCTTTTTCTCCCTTCACATATGGTCGTGTAAGTATGGAGTTATGCTTGATTATTTGAACGCCTTCCACAGGAAGGAATTCGAAAGTAGAGAGCAAAACGACCAAAAATATTTTCATCTCAGCAGTGGCCCATCGGTGACCGAGGCACGAATGAGGACCATAGCCAAAGGACATCAAATTATTGATACCTGGCTTTGAAGGACCCCATTCTTGAACGTCTTTCCACCTTTCAGGTCTTGAAGAGAGGTCAGCTGTAAGCCGAGGGTTAAGAGAATATAACGTACTTAAATTCGAGAGCATCAGGGCCCCAGATATCTTCGTTGAGGCTAAAGCCTTCAATCGGGATGTGAATGTAGGACCCCTTTTTAATCTCGAAGAAACCATTCAGATCAGTCCCTATTGTTTGTCCATTCTTCAATGTGATAGGATGAGAAAGGGGGATGCGTTCATCCTGAGTTGCGACTCGAATAGTTGAGTGAACGGCTGGACAAAACCTCAGGCTCTCACGGACGACGTTGTCCAAGTACGAGAGTCTTTCGATAGCGCTCATACGAGTTTTCAGGCAGGAACAGGTGCGAGACCACTCAGTTGGCTCGAGAGTATGTCGGTTGCATGCAACGCAGTCTTCGAAACCAGAATCTAGGGATGAATCGGAGTGATATCCGTCAGCGGAGTAGACTTTATGAATCTCTTGGCGTAGTTTCATTTGTATGTCGGGATGTTGAGAGAGCAAGTATATGCACCATGTCAAAGCCACTGCAAACGTATCGGAACCAGCGTGCAGAAATGTTGAGCATTGGTCGAACAGCTCTTGGTCTGTTAACTGCTTGGAAGGTTCAACGGATTGGTTCGACTTGACTGACAGATTGGTTCAGATTTACAACGTCGGGTCGTAGAAGTGACAAACATACAAAGAAGTGTTAAAAGATCTTTGCTTTCCATGCCGTGTTCCTGCGCTTCCAGATATTCTGCCCTTTTCTGGCGGATAATATTTTTTCCAGCTTGGGAAATAGTTTTAGAGCACTCATTCATGACTTTAATATCGTCATCTACCTAAGTGAACCTTTAGTATTTGAAAAAGGTCCCAAAAGATGCTTTCTCACGAATATTTTCCTTAGTATTGGGAAACTGAGCTCCAAGACACCCCAGAGCGTGAGGCCCTTGTCTCCAATATTGAACATACGACGATACGCGCTGTAGAGTTGTTCTGATTCGTCTTGCAGCGCATGGAAGTCGTAGTTGAGGACTGCTAGACCCACAACATCGAAGGACCCACGCGAAATCCAATTTGCAATGTCGATTCGGGCACCAGGACATTGAGCAGGAAGATCGTCGTCACCTTCAAGCTTGATAGTGGGACCAAAAGCATTCTTCCAGTGTTCACAGACCTCTTCGGCTTTCCGAAAAAAGATAGGAGCCAGGTTTCGGACTGCCTGCTGACTGAAAGCAGGTGCCAGGACTCTCCTCTGGAATCTGTGTTCCGCTCCTTCCATGGCAAAGAGACCTATTCTCGAGTTAGGGTGTGCCGATCATAGATAATATTAGGCTGGTCACCTCTGCCTAGTAGTCTTGTCAAGAAGGCTTTGGTTTGCCAAGGTTTCTCGAAGGATGACGAGCTCAGAATGTAGAAGATCGAACGGAAGTCGAATGTTATCAATCGGTAATCATACTGGAATACCGTCAGAGAGGAGGTACAGTATCGTGTAGCAAGATACTCACCCTTCCATAACCGTGAAATCGGAAGGTCTGACCAAACCGCTTGGTCCAATCGGCATTTGTTTTGTAACTCAAGGAAGGACTAGAAAAAGCTGAATATATGACAAATCAAGTACATGCCACAGACACTCACTCCAAGACTTGACGCAGATGCGTCTGGAAGTACGCCCCATCAGGGCCTGGTATGTGTCGAAGGGGATCAAAGAGTGGGCGGATTAGCAGCATGTACAAAAACGAGCAAAGCCCTTTGAGGACAACAGCGATGAGGGCGACGATGATGAGACGCGCGAGGTCGTAGACTCTGACGCCCGCGACGACCACATAGGCGTCCATGATGGTTGGAGTTTGAGGCAGCCTTCAACTTCAGTGCCATCTTGACACGGTGGTTACTGTGTCTCCTTTGGGAATATCCTTTGACCCCGTTTGGGACATTGATCCTCTAGTCGGAACTCAAACCTTCTTTCGTATCTGTATAGATTACGTCAGCCATCGACAACTTGCTATCCATCCTCTTCATCAAAACAAAAAAATGACACACGACGCCATTTGGTTCTCTCGCCCACGCAAATTTGGAAAGGGTAGCAGGCAATGGTGCGTTCTGCAATATGTATCCATAGCCTCATGTTGACAACCCAGTCCTTAGCCGCCTGTGTGCCCATCAAGCTGGTCTCATTCGCAAGTACGGTCTTGATCTTTGCCGTCAGTGCTTCCGTGAAAAGTCGGCAGCGATTGGTTTCACCAAGGTGCGTGGAAGAAATGGAACTCGTCATCGCTTGCTCACTGTCGTCTTTCAGACTCGGTAGAGGGTCTCAGTTAATCACTTCTCGTTACACAATCACATTGTATTTGATATTATACATGTCCATCCGACTACAATGGAGGTGATTCGTGCAGCATATATCGCTCGCCTTTATGATGTTGACATTGCCCCAAATGATGCAGCTGATGCTGTTGGCACAATTTGTGCAGCTGACGATGTTGTTGGCGCAGCTGGCGCAACCAATGTTATATTATCGCCCTTCAAAAGAATGCGCCCTGTAATCAGAGTTAGAGTGTTGTCAGAGGAGTTAGAAAAAATGGCTCACCAATCTCTTTGCGGGGTTTACGATCATTGAGATAAACCTCTGCAGCTTGATCTAAGACGACATTCATGAACTCGTCGAAACCCTGTTCAGTAGCTTGTGAGCGTAGCAGCAAAATCGCTTGGTTAAAACACACAATAATTTGGCCCTCGATGCGCATGTCGACGTTATCATATAACCAAATTGTTACAAAAGTTCTCTGAAAAGAGTCGTTAATTGAGTACGGAAAAAGAAATGGCAGATACCTGCTTGTTGCAAATATTTGAATATCACATTCTAAAGAGAAATTAAATCGCTTGATAATTAAAACGCTTCAGATTGCACTTACGATGGGTTGCACCATCACACGTTGTTGACGCCCAGACATGATTCTTGTAGCCACAAGTAACCAGGATAGTTTAGGTGAAAAGTTTGCGAACGTTTGAGAGAAGTAACTACCGTTTGAGGTTAGGGTATGCAAAGCTTTAGCACGTGATAATGCGTTTTATATGCTGGCGAGCCGTGGAGGCTTGACGCGTCTCAACATGGAGGTGAGGAATCAGTCGTCTCAGATTTCACCTATTTTATCTTTTCTTTAGGTGCTTACACCTTCAACCTCGTCGACTGCTGCGGCAGTGACGTTCATTACCTTCGTACAAGATCTGAAGAAGAAAACCAAAGCATGGGGTCCCATGATAGAATTGTGTGCAAATGGAGAGAAGACTCTCGAACGATTTAGATACCAATTCCCGGACGACTGGCTGTATAGTGATCAACTTCGGGGTGAATGGAGCGCTTACAATGAGATTTTAAAAAGGAAGAACGACTCTATTCAGGAACAGCTGGGTATGTCCACGATCTCATGTAATGATGTCCTTACTAAATTGTGCTGTACTTCTTTTCAGCCGGTTTGCAATTGAAAATAGTTGCAGAAGACAAGATTGTGGAGAATAAGATTAACGACATACTGCAAGAATGGGAGCAGACGAGGCCAATACAGGGGAACATGCGCGCCGACACTGCTATGAATGCCATAAACGTCTTTGAAGGAAAGCTTAACAGGGTCAAAGAGGAGTATGACCTTGTTTGTCGCGCAAAAGAGGCATTAGACCTTGAATTAACGCGCCACACGCGTTTGGAGCCTGTCTTCGAGGAACTCCGTGATCTGAAGGCCGTATGGACAGCGCTTTCGGGAATATGGAGTCAAATTGGCGAGCTCAGGGAAATGTCGTGGGCCACAATCCAACCAAGAAAGCTAAGGCAACAAATCGATAGTCTTCTGTCGTCAACCAAAGAAATGCCTACTAGGATGCGGCAGTATGCCGCATTTGAATATGTGCAAGACGTCCTGCGTGGTTTACTCAAGTCGAATTCTCTAGTATCCGAGTTGAAATCCGAAGCTCTAAAGGAACGACATTGGAAACAATTGTTCAAGAATCTCAAGCTCCCTGCACAAATAAGTTTACCGTAGTATGTCTTCCCTGTCCTGTGCTATACGATAATACTTACTCGTCTATCAGTATGACTCTTGGCCATGTCTACGACCTGGACCTCAAGAAGAATGAGAGTTCGATTAAAGAAGTTATCATCCAAGCTCAAGGAGAGGTGATGTCTTTCTAACTTCTTTATATTATTCTAAAAACTCATCACTGGACATCATCAGATGGCACTCGAAGAATACATTAAACAAGTCAAGGAGACCTGGACAAGTTATACCTTGGATCTCGTTAATTATCAGAACAAATGTCGGCTCATTAGGTGACATTTCTGGGATATCTTTGACGCCATTTCCTGATCTCATTTCAGGGGTTGGGATGATCTATTCAATAAGTGTGGTGAAAACTTGAACTCTCTTACTGCGATGAAACTGTCCCCTTATTACAAAGGTATTCTTATATCACCCAACCACCTTTTTTCCTTGCCCTAACTTTGCGAATAGTTTTCGAAGAAGAAGCTGGATCTTGGGAAGAGAAATTAAACAGAATCCACGTGCTCTTCGGTATGAAAGCAACCTCAATCCGAGTTCCTATTTTCTTACTTCTGTTTCTCTGATAGATGTCTGGATCGATGTTCAGCGGCAATGGGTTTACCTGGAAGGAATCTTCTCTGGTAGCGCGGACATCAAGCATCTTCTTCCTGTTGAAAGTGCCCGTTTCCAGAACATCAATTCCGAATTTTTAACCGTGATGAAGAAAGTTTACAAGTCGCCTTTCGTTCTTGATGTCCTGAATATTCAAGGCATTCAGAAGAGTTTAGAACGCCTCGCAGATCTCCTGAACAAGATTCAGAAAGCCCTTGGAGAATACCTGGAAAGGGAGCGTGCTTCCTTCCCTCGATTTTATTTCGTTGGTGATGAGGATCTTCTCGAAATTATCGGAAATAGCAAGGACATACTTCGCATCATGAAGCACTTGAAGAAGATGTTTGCCGGGATATCTACCGTTTTGTTGGATGACGATTTGACACAGATTCAAGGAATGGCATCTAGAGAAGGAGAAGAAGTTCCATTCACGGAACCTATTTTCCTCAAGGATTATCCAAAAATCAACGACTGGCTCGCTAGAATCGAGACGATGATGCGGCTTTCCCTGGCTAACCTATTGGTAGAAGCTGTTTCCGAACTGCAGACGTTTTACGGAAAGGGGCAATTACAAGCAAATCAGTTCATGCAATGGATGGAAAAATACCCCTCTCAACTCGTCACCCTTGCCGTTCAGGTTGTCTGGACAAACTCGGTTGAGGCATCCCTGGAGTCGATGCAGATGCCTGAGGAAC
>Ga0307507_10012047_pt1 | contig 10768 bp, 6 predicted proteins | sample 7_EM_MG_FD_207223 | JGI IMG/M metagenome (GOLD analysis project Ga0307507, IMG submission 207223) | Populus trichocarpa ectomycorrhiza microbial communities from riparian zone in the Pacific Northwest, United States - 7_EM | ecosystem: Host-associated > Plants > Roots > Unclassified | place... | reverse complement strand
AAAAGCTATCTTTAAAGAATTCCTCTTACTTAAGAGGATGCACACCTATACTATTATAAGGGGGAGAGTACCAGAAGGAAGGTTGTTACTCCTAAGTAAGCTAGTTCTAAAGCACAAGTATAATGCTAAGGGAGAAGTAATTCGCAAGAAGGCAAGACTATATATTTAGGGAGATAAGCAAACCCCCAATATTAATTATTTTAAGACATTTGCGTCTGTTATATAATACGACACCTTTAGGTTCCTAATGGTAAAGGTAGCAGCTAAGGACCTTAAGCTCAACCATATTAACGTTAAAACTGCATTCTTAAACCCGCCGTTGCAAGAATAGATTTATATGCAGATTTCTAACCTATTAAGAGACTTCAAACCTAAGCTTAAGGGCGTAAAAGACGTCTACTTAAAGCTAAATAAGTCACTTTACGGCCTAAAGCAGGCACTAAGAGAATGGTTTTAGATGGTTAAGAAGTTCTTTAAGAGTATAGGTTTAAAAGCAGCTAATACTAACCCCAATCTCTTTATAGGAAATGAAGTATATATCTTGCTATTCATTAATAATATACTGATTGTAGGAAAGCGCCGATACCTCGATATTATAAAGACAAGAATTTTAAGAGAATGGAGATGCAAAGACCTAGGTCCTATAGAAGTATTTATAGGCTTCTAAATTAAGCAAGATTATATAAACCGAACCCTTAAGCTACATCAGATAATGTATACTAAGAAGCTACTTAAACGGCTAAAAATAAACAACTGTAATCTAGCCAAGCTACTAATACCAGTAGGTACTGTCCTGAAGCCTAATATTAAAAGCCTCCTTAAGTATAATAATGCGATAGTGTACTAGCAGATTATTAGCTCTACGATCTACCTCTTAAACTGCATACGTCCTAATACCAGCTACGCTGTTAGTCAGTTAGCTAGGTTTATAGCAGCACTAGAAAAATTACATTACCGCTTAAGTAAGCAGCTACTATGATATCTAAACGGTACTCTTAAAGCAGGAATTACCTACTTAAGTTAAGTAGTCTACCTTCCTCTATATAAGCTTACGTTATCTACTGGTTACAATATCTTTACTAATGCTACGTGGGGAATAGAATACGATCGGATATTATTCCAAGGCATAGCAGTTATACGCTATAGGGGAGCAGTAATCTGGATAGCTTAAAGGCAGAAGTCGACAGCATTAAGCTTAATAGAAGTAGAGATTATAGCGGCATTAAAAGGAGTAAGGTTAGTAGTATAGCTTAAGAAGCTAACAAGAGATCTAAAAGAGAGAGATAACAATAACCCTTTTATCCCTACGCTCTACTGTGACAATAAGGGTATGGTTAACCTTTTATATAATATAAAACACTACCAGAAAGCCAAGTATATTAAGACTTAATACCTCTTCGTACGAAATAATATGGTTCAGCGAGGTTAACTTAAAGTGGTATATATACTAGGCAAAGATCAGCCGGGAGATATGCTTATAAAACAGCTACCAATCAACCAATTTACGAAGCACTGTGCAACGCTAGAAATCGGTAACTGACGGAGACGGTAACAGACGGAGACAGGGCAAGTTATGGAGGTTTTTCGCCTACTATAGGTTTTCCCTCTGTACGTAGGCCAAATGGCACTTGTAAGGTATTTGGGAATAGCTTCATAATTGCCTATTTGGGACAGACGAGGAGAGCGTTGTTAGCATGGGGGAGTGTCAGAAATTAGCGATGAGGTGCTAACTAAGCTCTGGACACATTGCGAGGTTAAGCTCTGCATGCAATCTATATAGATATTAACCGGTATCTACTGCATCACGAATCAATTAATATTTATCGTCTGCGTCATCTCTATCATCAAATAGACCCTTAAGACACCTCCGCTGTGACCTTATGACCTTGTAATTCCAACACCTGTGGACAGTCGATCAAGACTCTGGCTGTGTAGCCGTTTAGTTAAAGCTCTGCATCCGTAGTCAATTAAGGCTCTTAGTGTCCACTAGATGTCTAATCTAGAGACCTGTCCTAAGACTTCCTCCTTTGTAAGCACTAACGGCAGCTTCCTCTAAACTATTACCATAGGCCTAGTGCTCTTATAAGACGTCCTTAATAGCTGCTTTCTTTCCTTTCAGAACTGTCTTTGCTCTTAGCTTCTTTGGCGCATCCTTAGGCTTTTGCGACTACTTCTTTACCCCGGCTGTTAGCAGTACGCTCGCGTATCCTTGATCTTCTTCCAGCTTAAGAGCCTTCTTAGAATTGTCTTCTACTTTTAGTCTCTTAATTGCTGTCCTACTAGCTTTACGTTTCGCCTAAGTCGTCCTTAATATTATCCAGTATTAGCTTCTCGGTTATTATAACTGCCTCTGTTATATATCCCTTGCCCTTGTGTCCATAATACAGTCCTTCGTTAAGACAACCTCTTAAGGAAAAACGCTGGCTCCTATATATCCAAATCCTGTTCTCCTTGTAATCCTTAACAAGATCCTTTACTAGTTTATCCTAATACGGCTTAGTCCTGTTTTCGGTCATATAAGGATGGTTTAGGCTTATTATAGTTAGCTGCGTCCTATATGCAATCTCTTATAGAGCATCTTTATTACTGCCTCTTTATATACTACTTTGCCGTTTCCGCGGTACTTAATCACTAATATTATGTTATTGCTTTTATACAGATCCCTTCCTTGCCGCAGTGTCTGTTCTTATCATGTAGCTAGCGCAGTACTGAACTCGGATAGTAGTGATAGTCATGCTGCAATTAGTTGTTATTTAAATAAGAAATAAGGTCGGCCTGGTTAAAGGCTCTAATCTAACGACATTTGATTGACTTAATTTAGTGACGGTAACATGCTAATATTAAGGCTCTGGCTTAATTCGGTTCTTTAACTAACTATAGCTTTTGCGCAGTTGTTTAATTAAGGCTCTACGTACAGCTCTGCATCTGGCTCTATATTATATAATTGGCTCTGTATCTATATAATTAACTAAGGCTCCTAGTGCCGTTCTTATCCTATAGCTAGCGCATTATTAAATTCTAGGGGCGGTGTAGAGTTCTGCCGGCTCTATTACTAAATAGACTAATTAGGATTTTCCGTCCCTAGGATAGAAAATCGCTATTAGCTCGTTAATAGGCGGTAAGCTAAACTAACATCTTTATAGCAGGTTATTGCGACTAACGCGTCTTATTGCGATTAAGAAAGTAAACAAGAAAGGAGCTTTAGGAAATACAGTAATTAAGTAGACAAATAGAAATCTTTTATACGTTACCTGCGTCCCCTCCCCTACTTTAAAACTTGACTGTCCCCTAGTTGAACACCCTATACCTGCTGTGGAGCCTGCGGGTTAATGGCTAGCCTAGTTAAGCATCCGTCTCTAAGACTGTCTCTAAGGATTAGAAGATTTATTCTTCTTTCTAGCCTCTACCGTCTTATCCACAGGCCGTAACATAATCTGGATGTATTCTCCTAGTCATATATTCTTCTCCTGCGGCAGAGCTTGCGGCTTAACGGTTGTCCTAGTTGTACAGCTGTCTCTAGGGGTCGGGCAAGTCTGCGGACGTTGCTAGCTAGGCGTTACTGCTAAGTCTATAGGCTGTACTTAATAGTAGTCCTCCTAGTTTATATGCATTTTATCACTATTCTTTAGCACTACTCCGTTATGGAAAGCAGTAAAATCAGTTCGTAATATAGGGGCCTGCTACTATGTCTATTCTTCCTTTGGCCTGCCTAGGTCTGTTCCCTAGTATATAGGGAGCCAGTTCTTAATACCTTCTAGCTGTCCTTTATTACCAAGCCACGGAAGTACTAGTCTAGGTCGTTCGCGTGTCCCAGCTACTAGTCTTCCTTAATTAGATAGATACACAAATCCTTACTAAACAAGATCCTTAAACCCTTGGCATTTGTACTAGGTAAAACGGTAACCTCCTCTGCATCCAAAATAGGTCTATAGGCCTTGTCCTTATGTACCTTGCTAACCTTATACATTCTGCTACGGCCGTCCAAAGGCGGTAGAATCTTGCGGATATTAAAAACTGTGCGGATATTAAAAGTCTTGTGGAGGTTGAAAGTCTTGCGGAGATTAATAGCCTTGTGGGACAAAGGAAGCTTGGCTGCTTTTCTACTAGTCTTTATATCCTTGTGCTGAGCCTTAAACTGCGGCCTGATCTAGCAGTGTTGTGAACTTCCTTAGGTTTATCCGGATTTGGTTAAGGAACAGTATTAACCATACAGCTACTATAAGCTCCGTCTTAGTCAGTTTCAGACTCCTTAGTTAGCTTAGCATTTCATCCATTTCTTGGTCTATAGTAGAGGGTAACTACTGCTACGTTAGGGCTCCTTTGTGTACACCTAAGTTTAGAAGCCTTCCTTCTTTCCTACGGTCGAGCTTATCCCTTTGCTGCCGTAGCTCCTATATAAGCTGGACATTCAGGGCGTCTTCTTCCAAAAGGACATCCATTTGCTTGGCGCCCTTTATAGCCACTATCCTTAACTCTATGGCCTCCTTTAGTCTTTTAAATATAAGGGTGCTAGGCTCGTCTGCTACGGCTCCTGTTTGTTCCATTACGTGCCTATGGTATTTAACAGGAAGTCCTTGTATAAACAACCACCCCTTCTCTTGCTTAGTAAGGTTTCCTACGGCTACCGCTTTAGCTAAGATAGTAGTAAAGTCCTATATATAGTGACGTAATTCGCCTGGCTGTTCCACAGATTTTTAAATAAAAGCTTTTACAAAGTCTCTTGTCTCCATGCGTTAATAGTAGTTGTTTGCTCAGTATTCTGCCCTAAGCTTTCTTATAAGCTCCATCCAATTGCCAGCTGTAAATTTAGGTAAGCTTCGGATCTATATCCCTATCCAGTAATTGCAGTACTCTAGAAGGCCCTGGCACTTCTCTATACTCGTCACACGATATTGGGTGTATAGCCGCTCGTACCGTTTAATAAACTGTAACACGTTCTGCCCTGCAAAGTAAGGAGTCCCAGCAGTTCCTAGGGCTGGCATAGGCTGGACCATAACGTAGACCTTATTTTTAGCCGTCAACTGCTGGTTATTAGGTGTATCTAGAGCTTCCTTAAGAGCTTATAGGTAATCCTTACGGCTTTTATCCTTTGTCTACTAAGGGTCATCAGTCCTAGGTGTTACAGGTAAACGCTATGGTAGGTCTGTTTGTATAGCCGTAGTCTTGACAGAGGATGTCCCAGATGACTGTCCTGGCGGGACATTAATAGGTGCATGCTTTGGCTGGTCTACTTATACAGCTATATCCCTAACGGAAGGCGCCTGCTTCTTAATGCCTAAGGGGAGGTCTTCCTGGGAGAGTACGGAATCTTTATCTTCTACCACTACTAGGTCTTGATACGTCCATCTATTTTGGCCTACTGTTGTTCCGTGCGGTAGGTCCTTATAGAGTGCCTCTAGGGCCGCTACTAACATAATCCAGATAACTTAAAAGAGGACAAAGCTAAGCCAGAATAGGAAGCTTTTAAAGGTAGATTTAATCTCGTGTGCTTGTGGCCTTGCTTAGTATTGTCTCTATTCTTAAAGGGCAGCGCTAGCTTCCTTCGCTGCCAGATATCTTAGATCTTGTTTCCATTTAACTAATTAGCCCTTAGCTTGTCGTCTCTGCATCTTTAATAACGTTCTGGCCATGCTTATGCGCGCGCGGGTGGCGAGATTTTAACCACTGGTAGTTGTCTGATTGGCTCGCTAGTTCGCTTAACGCCAAATTTTTAAGTATAGGCACCGAACCTAACTCCCAAGACCTTTTAACCTACACTATTTTGCTTCCTATTGCCACTCTTTAGCCTGTACGTTAAGTCTAGCTATCTATCTTTTCCGCTGTCTTTCTATTTAGGGTCTGCTTGGTTCCCCTTACTGTCCAATACTGCCTAGTTCTCTGGTTCTCTAGTTCTGCCATCTTATCTATTGGTTCTTTTGCAGTTAGTTGTTCTTCTACAGCTAGCGGTTCTTTAGTAGTTATAGTATATTCCTGCATGTCTTCTATGTATATAGCACTAGACTTCTAATCCAAAGAGCTTGCCGTCGTCCCTATATGGAATGCCAAATAATATATGGTAGGGTACGGTGTCTCTTAGATAGGAAAGTTATGGTACTATCTATCTATTAGTTAGTTAGTTAGTCAGTCAGTTTATCTATCTCTCTGTCGGTAATAAAGAAAGAAAAGAATGTATTCTAGTAGGTTCGTGATAATTAAGAAAGAGGGAAGCCGAAGGCTCCATAAATACAGGAAAATACCAAGACACTAAGCATAGGACATTTTACCCTACTATAATATAACCTCCCATAGTCTTCCTAGTGTTTTAATAGGTTATAGCCCTCTATACGGCTTGTGCCTTGTTGGTTTGTTTCTTTAGTAATTTGGACATTTCTTTATAACTTATTATGCTAGTCCCCAAATTCCTTAAATAATATACTCCTTTTAAAGTCTTAACACTAAGCCTATAGCTCTGTTGTGTCCTTGTGTTATTCCCTTATAGAATTCCTTAATAAATTCTTATACGATAGACTTAGGCATATATATTACTTCTCTATTTTTATATTACTCTGAGTCTGGATTCTCTACCTATACTTCTTAGATCTTTTATATCCAATTACTCTCTAGTAATTTATGGATCTAACTTTCCTTAGTTGCTGTAATCTTTAGATAATTATACCTAATTAATCTATCTTAATCCTTTCGTAATAAAGCTCCTAATAGCTTTTTATTACTTTGTAGTTTAGCCTTTCTACTTAGAGCGTCTGCTTATGTGTTATCTATACCCTTAGTATACTAAATTTCGAAATGGTATTCTGTAAGCATTTCCACCTATCTAACCTATCTTTGGTTGAGTTCCTTTATTATTAGAAATCCTATAAGGTTCTTATTGTCCGTCTTAACCATAAATAGTTTCTCTATGCCTTGTAAGAATGCTCTCTATTTTTTAAGTGCTGTAATTATACCTAACAACTCCTTATTATAGATGTTATAGTTTAACTCTAGTGGTGTCATCTTTTAACTATAGTATGCCACTAGGTGCCATCCGTTTTAATATTTCTGTATAAAGTATACCCCTAGTGTAAAGTCTAATGCATTTATTTCTATAACCGTCTCTAAACCTAGTTGATAGATCTTAAGAACTGGCTCTTAGGTAAATAACCCTTTAACTTTCTTAAATAGTTCTTATTGCTTCTTTCCCTATGCCCATAGTTCTTTTTTCTTTGTTAACTACGTAAGTGGCTTAATATTCTTTAACCATTGCGCTATAAACCTTCTATAGTAATTGCAAAACCCTAGGAACGATCTTAACTGCGTAACGTTCTCTAGTTCTTGCCAATTTACTATAGCCTTGATCTTCTTTGGATCTATACTAAGTTGGCCTAGTTTAATAATAAATCTAACAAAATCAGTCTTCCTGGTGAAGAACTTATATTTTTTAATTACTACTGGCATCTGTTCTTCTTATAGTCTCTTTAAGACCTATTTAATATGTTCTCTGTGTTCTTCCTTACTCTCTAAGTAGATAATAATGTTGTTAAGATATGCTATAATAAATTTATCTAGGTGTTCTCCTAATACACTATTAATTTGCTTTTAGAACGTTGCTAGTGCGTTTATAAGCCTAAATTGCATAACTAATGGTTTATATAGTCCTTCCTTTAACCTAAAGGCTACCTTCTATTTATCGCCTTCCTTAATTCTAATCTGATGGTATACCTACCTTAGATCTATCTTTGTAAAGATCTTTACGTTGCCTATCCTGTCTTGGATTTCGCTAATTAAGGGTAAAGGATATCTATCCTTCCTAGTAATGCTGTTTAACTATCTATAGTTTATACACATCCTAAGTTTTCCATTTTTCTTTAGGATGAATAGTACTGGATATCCCGCTAATAACTATAACGGTCTAATATATCCCTTATATAAGTTCTCCTAAATAAACTCCTTAAGCGCTACTAACTCTATTTTAGTGAGCTTATAGATTGGAAAGAACTTTAGACTTATTCCTTCTTCCAATTCTATCTTATAGTCCCATGCTGTATACTCTAACAGCTTTTTACTTTTTAGTGACCATAACTTTTTACCATACTTGTGGTATCTCTTTGGTATATAACTTAAGCCTCACTTAGTCTCTTTATATATCGCTCTAACTTGGTACTATACTAACTTAGTTTACTGTCGCACTTTACGCTATTAAGTATTTTTAATATTAACTTAACCTATAACCCAATTAATCTTTAGATTATACTTCTGTAACTAAGGCATTTCTAGTATCGCCTTGTCCTGTCCTAATGGTAGAATATTAAAAGACATTCTAACTGGTCTCCCTTTAATAGTTAACTAAATAGGTCCTGTTTTAAGATTAATAATACCTCCTCTATAGGCTATCTGATCTCCTAAAATTATTATAAGTAGATACAGGTGTTCTTTTTGTCTATATAGTAACCCCATCCTTTCTACTGCCTTTGGTGATATATGGTTCCTAGTTACTCTACTATCTACCAACACTTCAAACTGCTAATCTTGCCATTTAACTCGTAAATTTAGGTATTGTTTTTAAATTCCTTTAAGGGTCTAAGGCTCTAATACTAGTTCCCTCTGGTCCCATACGCCTCCCCTTTTCCTAACTATTAGCTACTAGATCCTGCCTATACTTAGTCCAACTTAGGCCAATACTTAGTTCGTTTCTTTTTCTCTATATACCATAGACAAGTGTTCTCTAGGTACTCCCACCACTATTATCTATCTAGGCATTCTTCCGTAAGGAATCTTCCTAGTTAAAGTATTAAGTCCCCTTAACCTTACACTTCTACTAGGTGCCAACTATGTATATACTTAGTATTTCTAAACCGCTTTTTCTCTGGTGCCTAATATATTCTTATTAGGTACTTCTAGTTCTTATCTTTAGGTGCTCTATATATGTTATATATATCATCCACACAAGCTATCCACAATAGTGTATAATACGCTATATATTTTAGGTTAACTCTTAGTTTGTCTTTATTCTTAAGTTTAAACCTATACCTAGTTAACCTAACTACTGGTATCTCTGCTACAGGTACTAAAACTTATTATTTACTTCTCTAGTCCCTAGATCCTTCTTCTAGGTTCCTTAACGTTATAATTAATACTCCTTTAATGTAACTTATGCGTTTCTCCGTAATAGGTTAGTCTTAGATAACTTTTTTATCCAGCCATATATAAAAATCTGCCTATTTATCATTGTATTGTTGCCTATACTACTTTCTATATAACTGGTTTAGTGTGTATGGTTTATCTATTAGAAAGTACCTTGTTATCGCTGCATTATAATATCCTTTAGTATACCTTTCTTTAAACCTAGTTAGAATATCTAAGTCCTTTTCTTATTCCAGTTCATCTAACCACTTTGCCCTAGGTGTCCCTATACTTGGCCTATTAGTAACTCTTTATATAGGTGCTCTATCCCTTATACGACCTAGCGTAGCTAATCTCTTATCTAGCTTTTGCTCTTGCTATGTAATAATTTTTATTCTAAACTTATCTATAGTTTCTTATTTTCTGCGTCTTGTAGCTAGATCTTTATAGTCATCTTGCTTTTTAATTCTGGTATTAACTGTTTAATCTTTAGGCTAAATACTATATTTACCTAGAATTGCTGACGTTCTTATTCGTTCCCCGAACTTATAGTTCTTAAACTTGCGTCCTATACTTATTTGTTTGTTACTAAACTAAGTCACTGCCCTTTCCTATTAGTTTTTGTCCGTTGTAGATCCTTAGGTATATCTTATCTCATTTTAAGAATCTTAAGCTTTTTTTATCTCTTCTTAAGAATCTTAAGCCTATGGTCTTTTACCTTTATTAAGTAATAAGCTAGCACTAGCAGTTATTTACTTACTTAGTTTTTTCTAAATATTACTCCTATTATCTTATAAAGCGATGGAAATTGTATTTAATAGTATTATAACATCTATTACTAAACCTTATTCCGTAATAGTCTTAGTCTCTACTTCTATTTTAACTTCTCTAAGGTCTATATGCTTTTAGTAAGCTACCTTTATTGCCTTATTATTAGTAAATACTTTACCTTTATTAAATTCATTGTCTTTAATGTCCAATCTATAAGCTAGTTCGCTGGTTCCTTTAAACTTAGATAATAATGGCTCCTATAGCTAATAGCTTACGCCGTACTTAGCGTCCTTATAAATTCAGCATGCGTTATTGTAATAATATACAAAACTATTAATTAAACACTCTTTTGTTCCGTACAGTGTACTATTATCCCTCTATACGTATATGCTGTCTGCTGGTCTGGTTCCCTTTACCACATAGTTACTTTAACCACCTTTATAGTCTTTGGCGAAATAACCTTGTTTTCCGCAATTTATATAAGCTCTATCTTTAAACTATCTTTCTTGCTATAGAGTCCGCCTAAACGTCTTCTACTACTAAGATCTTTAGTTTAGCCTCTACTCCTAGGTCCTTTAATTACTTAATCCTTAACCTCTAGGTTTCCATAGTTTCTTTTCCCACCTTTAGGTTTCTTTGGTACTACTTAAGTCTATTAGCTCTGCGCCATTCTATAGTTTTTAACTCTATGTCTGTTGTTGCATACTCTACACCTTATACAACTATAGAACTCTATTTTGCCCTCTCTTAGCTTGTTCTCTTTAATAGATCCTATTATTAATCTTTATTAACTAATCTATTAACTCTCTTAGAGTATCCGTATCTTCTATTAGGATAATTACGTCCTAGACTTTAGCCTTAAGTCCCTATTTATACTATGCTATAAGCGCCCTATTATTCC
>Ga0307507_10012046_pt1 | contig 10769 bp, 9 predicted proteins | sample 7_EM_MG_FD_207223 | JGI IMG/M metagenome (GOLD analysis project Ga0307507, IMG submission 207223) | Populus trichocarpa ectomycorrhiza microbial communities from riparian zone in the Pacific Northwest, United States - 7_EM | ecosystem: Host-associated > Plants > Roots > Unclassified | place... | reverse complement strand
CCCTGATTCGGGCAAAAAGCTTGGCGGGAAAGCAACCTTGATCGGGAACGCCCATTTGAAAGATCGCCGGCCCCGAGGAGAAGTCGCCGCGAAACATCTCGCGCAGCAAGCCGGAGTCCAGCGGGGTGTCGGGGGGCATCGTAGCTGGCGACCCCGTTGCGACATGCGTTCCCGCGGAGCGGGAAGACACAATGAGCTGATCGTAAAGGAGCCCTTCGTAAGCGACGCGCACGGTCCCTCGCGCGACGCCAAGCTGCGCCGCGAGATCGCGCCACGACGGTAGACGGGCCCCTGGCACGAGGACCCCCGTGCGGATGGCCGTGGCGATTCCCTTTCGAATTTGCTCCGAAAGGGGCGTTTTATCGGACCGATCGAGCTCTACAGGAAGGAGTGTGGCCACGTCTCGTGGTACAAAGAAATAATCGGTTCTTGGTGCTTTTCTTTGGCCTACGCCATCTCCATCTCTCGTGTGCAAAAGGAGACACGACGAAGATGAGCTTCAGATTCTTTACGGCGGCCGCCTGCGTGGCCTTCGCACCTGTCGCGGTAGCTGCCTGCGCAACCACGCCCACACCTGCCGTGCCTGCCGTAGCTGGTAGTTCCGGTGAAACCGTGACCACCAACTTCGACCGTGTCATCCCGAACATCCCTGGGAAGTCGCTGATCGCCGTCGAGGTCACGTATGCGCCGGGCGGTACTTCGGCACCGCACCGCCACGCGAATTCTTCCTTCATTTACGCCTACGTCGTATCCGGTACCATCCGCAGCCAAGTCGATGGCGAGCCGGCCCGTGTCTTCCACGCCGGCGAGAGTTGGTACGAGCAACCGGGGGCGCATCATCTCGAAGGGCGAAACATGAGCACCACTGAGCCCGCAAAGCTCCTCGCGGTCTTCATTGTCGATACCAACGACAAAGAGCTGACCACCCCCGACAAATAGGAAAACCACGTTCGAGCGACTCCTCGCAGTTCGAAGTGGGGCCGCTCGATGAGCACGGAGAAGTGCAATGACCACGATGCGAGCCATTCGAGCCCATACACAAGGCGGGCCGGAAACATTGGTGTTCGAGTCCGCCCCCCTACCCGGATTCGGGCCGCGGGATGCACTCGTCCGCGTGCACGCGGCGGCCATCACCCCCACGGAGTTTCTCTGGCCGGAGACATGGGTGCACCACGATGGGACGAGCCGCCTGCCGATCATTCCGTCGCATGAGGTGTGCGGCGTGGTGACGAAGCTCGGCGCGGACACGTCCGGCTTGGCCGTCGGCGACGAGGTCTTCGGGCTCACCGCCTTCGAGCGTGACGGTGCGGCAGCCGAATATGTGGCGGTGGCCGCAGAGGCCTTGGCGCTCAAACCGAAGACACTCGACGCGGCGCAGACCGCCGCCTTGCCGCTGTCCGCGCTCACCGCATGGCAAGCGCTGCACGAGCACGGCGGCATTCGCAGCGGACAGCACGTGCTGGTGCTCGGCGGGGCGGGTGGCGTCGGCGCCTTCGGCGTACAGCTCGCGGTCGCCGCCGGCGCCCGGGTGAGCGCGACATGTTCGGCGAACGATCGGGACTTCGTTCGGCAGCTGGGGGCCACCACGGTGCTTGACTATGCCTCGGAGCCGGTCGAGCAGCATCTCTCGGATGTGGATCTCGTCCTCGACACCGTCGGGCCACAGGTCGCGCGGGCCGCGATGGCGACCATGCGCTCCGGCGGCGTGTTCGTGTCCGTGGCGGTGTCGGAACCGGACCGCGCCGCAGCGCGGCCCGACATTCGCGTGGAATGGTTCATCGTGAAACAAGACCGCGCGGGGCTCACGTCGCTCGCGGAGCTGGTGGATCGCGGCGCGCTCTCGCCCATCGTTGCCGGCGTCTACCCCCTTGCCGATGCGCGGGCGGCGTACGAGCGGGGGCTTCGCGGCGGCAATCGGGGCAAGATCGTGCTGCAGGTGGGTTGATACCATCGGCGGATTTCGTGCTCATGGCGGCTGCGCGCTCTCGTCCGCCGTGGGCCCTTCGCATGCGAGGCGAAATCCGTCGTTGTGTTCTTGTGCGCGCACCTTGCGAGCCGCAAGCAATACCCTTCGGTAGCGCGCGCCCGCCGATTGAATGGCCTCCAGCGTCACGACGAGCACCGGATCGAAGCGCTCACGAAGACGCTTGCGCGGTGGCCGCGCCGGAATATTTTCCCGTGGGAGCTCGGTGGCGAGAAGCGCGGTCCCCGGGGCAGCCACGGCCGACGGCCCCGCGTGCACCGAAACGTTGTCCAGCGAAAGGGGTTTGCGGCACGCGCTGCAGACGACCTGGGCCATCGTGGACTGACCACATGCCTTGTGCCGAACGCACACAGGGGGGCCGCCCCGCTCGGGAAACCACGTATCGCCCCAGTGCATCATGGCCAATAGAATAGAAAATAGGTCCTTCCCTTTGCGGGTGGGGCGATATTCGTAGCGCGGTGGGCGCTCCTGGTAGCGAACGCGTTCCAGAATGCCCTTGTCGACCAAAGTCTCGAGCCGCGCGGTGAGCACGTTGGATGCGATACCCAAGTCGGCACATATTTGGTCGAACCTTCGCAATCCAAAAAAGACATCACGAAGAATCAACGGCGTCCACATTGGTTCGAGATGATCCAACGTGCGTGCGATCGAACAGCGAAATCCCGCAAAGTCCAGTTTCATTCCGTTTTCAATCTGGTCCAAACCGGCTTCCGCCCCGACCGAGTCGCGACGGAAACCGGAAGTTAGAACCGCACCTTGGCCCGATGGCCATCACGCATCGATGGTGCGCCGCCCAGGTTTGATCGGCCCCGATGCCATGATGGCCTCGCGCAGCGTACTTTGCAGAGCCTCGCTCTCGTTCAGCGTTTCACGCGACCGCTCCCGGCCGTTGCCCAACGCCGTTCCGTCGTACGACAGGTGATTGCCACTCTTGTCGACGATGCCGCGCAAAAGCCCGAGATCGATCAACTCGGATGACGTATCGACCCCGGAGCCAAATCGAATTTCGAACTCGGCCTCCGTGAACGGGGGCGCCACCTTGTTCTTGACCACCTTGACGCGGGTTTTACCGCCCACGAGTTCGTCCCCAACCTTTACTTGGCCAATGCGGCGCACATCGAGTCGCATCGATGCATAGAATTTCAGCGCGTTGCCGCCGGTGGTCGTCTCGGGCGAGCCGAATGTGACACCAATCTTTTGACGCAATTGATTGATGAACATGAGCGCGGTCCCGCTGCGATGCGCAGCCCCGGTGAGCTTGCGCAGCGCCTGGCTCATGAGCCGCGCCTGCAAGCCCATGTGCGCATCGCCCATGTCACCTTCGAGCTCCGCCTTCGGCGTGAGGGCCGCCACGGAGTCGACCACGATCAGATCGACCTGCCCCGAGCGAACGAGCATCTCCGTGATTTCGAGTGCCTGCTCCCCGGTATCCGGCTGGGAAACGAGCAACCCTTCCGTCTCGACACCAATTCCTTTGGCATACGAGATGTCCAGCGCATGCTCCGCATCGATGAACGCGCACACGCCGCCTGCTTGCTGCGCCTGCGCAATGGCGTGCAGGGCCAAGGTCGTTTTGCCACTGGCCTCCGGCCCGTAAATCTCGATAACGCGGCCGCGCGGATAGCCACCAACGCCCGTCGCCAGGTCGAGCGCCAACGAGCCCGTGGAGATCGTGCCGACGGGCTCCGGCTCGTACTCGTCGCCCAGCGCCATGATCGAGCCTTTGCCAAACTGCTTTTCCACCGCGTGCAGCACGCTCTTCAACGACTTCATCTTGTCCGCAATGCATTCCATCATGTTCGTCTGCCTTTGGAGCGCCCCATGGAGGTTCACCGTCGCGACGAGGGGCAGCCGCACGCGACGAGCATGCCCGCCCTACAGCGAACGCCATGCCGCGCGACCGACAGCCTATTTCCCGCGAAATGCATCCCGCGAAGGGTGTCCCGGACAGCTTCCCCCCTGTCCCGGACAGGGCGCCTCCGGCCGACGGGCGGGGCTTCTGGGTGCAAGTGAGCGTCCCATTGAAAAGAATGGGCTCGCCGTCAATCCCACTGTTACTCAAGGCTATGGCCCAGTGGCGGCCACTCACCATCGTAACGCGCGCCGACGTCCCAGCGACGCGAACTTCGAGCTCGTTCCGACGGTCAAGCCAGAGAGAATTGACAGGAAGACGGGAAGACGGGAAGGTTTTTGAGGGTTCTCAATCGGCTCGATGGGCTAACTCGCGACTCCAGCAAGTGGTTCGGCGGCATCGACGTACACCATGTGTTCTTCGAAGGGATCCACCTCGATGAGGACGACGTCTGGGCCATTCACTGGGGCTCGTAACGCGCTGAAACGAGCCGTTCGCGCGCTTCCTTGACAGGTCGACCTCCATCAACGTCCGACCCAACGCGCACGGTCCTCGTCCCCCCCCCAAAAAAAGCGTTCCGCGCCGCCTCACCCCGAATCCCCTTCCCGCCTTCCCGCCTTCCTGTCAATTCTCTCTCTTCATTCGAGAGCGCCGCCCCACCGCCACGGCGGCAAATGGACACTCCTCCCCGTCAGCGTGATGCGTTCCACGCTACGTGATAACGTGGCCCTCATTGCAAATGTCCGGATCTCTTCAGATTGGGCACGCACAGGGCGCGCCTCGTTATTTCCTTCTCGGCCGCCCGCTCAGTGGCGGCGACATCGTGCAGGTGTGCTGCTCGGGCGGCTGGATCACCGGCCGGTTCGAGTGGGACGGCGACGCGGAAGGCCCGCCGAGTTTCTATTTCTCGATCGAGCTAGACGGGGGTGGCATCGCGCAGCAGCGTCTCGCGCTCCCCGAGCGGGCTCTGATGCGCTGGCCGTAATCAGAATCCCACGCCGGATCATTGTGTCCTACGTGGGCGCTGGGCATTGACTCCTGAGTATTCAACGCCGTGTTCGAGACAACACGCTGAGACCGCCGACCAGCCGCACGCGGGCACTGGGCACCATTTTTCTGGACAGACATGTCTAGAATGCTAAATCGCAAGCATGGCTCGACCCAAGGAGTTCGACCGCACCACGGCGCTCGAAGCTGCGAAGGCGATCTTCTGGCGCAAAGGCTACAACGCCACCACCACGGAGGACCTGCGCCAGGCCATGGGGATCGGGCGCCAGAGCTTCTACGACTCGTTCGTGGGCAAGCGAGAGACGTTCCTCGAGGTGCTGCGGCGCTACAACGACGACGGCGTGGCCCAGTGTGTCGCCAGGGCGAAGAGTGCGCGCTCGCCGCTCGCGGGACTCGAACGCATCCTGTTCGGCTTGGTCGAGGAGCAGCCGCAACGCCGCGCGCTCGGCTGCCTCGGCGTTTCCTCGATCTGCGAGCTCGGTACGGACGATCCCGACGTCGCCGCCATTGGTGCGGAGAGCGGCAAGCGTCTCGAGGACCTGCTCGTGGGCTTGGTGCGCGACGCGAAGTCCGTGGGCGAAGTGCGCGCGTCCGTCGACGAGCACGCAGGCGCCCTCCAGGTCAACGCCACCATGCTCGGGATGAAGGTGCTCGCAAAGGCCGGCGCCTCCGCGGCCACGCTGCGCGAGGTGGCCATCGCCACGCTCGATGGACTGGCGGCGCGCCCCATCGAGCGCGGCCGGCGCGGGCGAACGAGCTAACCTGCTGGCGGGGGCAAGGCCACGTTTCGGATTTTTGTCGGTCTATTTTGGACAAAATTGTCAATAATGGAGAGACCCATGGCGAAGAAATTGGAAGGCAAGATCGCGCTCGTCACCGGCGGTACGACGGGCATCGGGTTGGCCGCAGCGAAGCTCTTTCACCACGAAGGCGCCCGCGTGATCGTCACCGGACGCAACCCGAAGACGCTCGACGAGGCGCGCGCACAGCTCGGAAGCGCGGTCGACGTGCTGGCCTCGGACGCGGGCGATCCCGCGGCTGTCGAGGCACTCTTCACGGACATCGCGGAACGCTACGGGCGGCTCGACGTGCTCTTCTTGAACGCGGGAATCGTCCGCATCGGCACCATCGAAGCGTCGCCGCTCGCCACGTTCGAGGACGTCATGCGCGTGAACGTCGTTGGGCCCTGGCTCTCGCTAAAGCACGCGACGCCCCTCCTTCGTACGGGCGGTGCGGTGGTGCTCAACGCCTCGATCAACGCGCGGCTCGGCATGGTGGGCAGCAGCGCCTACGCCGCGTCGAAGGCGGCGCTGCGCTCGCTCGGGCGCACGGCAGCGTCGGAGCTTGCACCACGCGGCGTTCGGGTGAACGTCCTCAGCCCGGGCCCGACGGATTCGGGCATCACCGCGAAGGTCCTCGATCCCGCTGCCGCCGCCGCGACCCTCGCGCATCTGGCGGAGCGCATCGTGATGAAGCGCCTCGGCACCGTGGACGAAGTCGCACGTGCCGCGCTTTTCCTCGCATCGGACGACTCGTCCTTCATGACGGGTGAGGAAATCGTGGTCGACGGCGGCATGACCCGCGTCTGATCTCCGCGTCAGCTCAATTCGGCCAGGAGAATCTCCGCCTCGCGCACGTCGCCGGTCGGACCGTACGCGCGGAGCGGCACCAACGCGGGTTCAAGCACCGCCCGCGCCTCGGCCGGCCGCGCGAGCCGCTGGAGAAGCCTCGCGCGGGTCACGGCGAGGCGCAGCTCCCACGCCTTGGCCCGCTGCGCGCCGGCAACGGCGAAGCCGCGATCCAGGTACTCCGAAGCGCGCTCCACGTCCGTGGGATCCTTCGCAAGGAGCACTTCCGCGCGCAATCGGAGCAGCTCCGCCTCGAACGCGTGTTCCCCTTTGGCCTCCACGAAGGCCTCGCCCTCGTCCAGGGTGCACATCGCATCGTCCAACGCGCCGGTGCGCCATTGCGCCCATGCCAGCACGACCAGGCACAGGGTGAACGCCGACACCGAGCCGTCGTTGCGGCGCCCGCTCGCGCCCTTGACGACTTCGTCCATCCCGCCATGGTCGCCCATCGCCATCCGAGACCATCCGCGAACGAGGTGCACCAGCGACATCAGCGCACCGAACCCGTGCTCGAGGCACAAGGGGCCCACTTCGTCGGCGACGCGCCGCCCTTCCTCGTATTCGCCGCGTTGATTGTGGCACAGCGCCACCGAGATGAGCGCCAGCGCGTGGCTGAAGGGATGCCGCGTCCGGACGGCCCGCACCACGGCGTCGCGCACGTCGGCCAGCGCCTCGTCCCAACGCCCCATGAGGCCGAGCGCCCACATTCGGTACGTGCTGGCGTGCACGCTCGGGTCGATGCCGATGCGCCTCGCCACCCGCGCGTGCTCGCCGGGATCGTAAATGGAGAGCACCGATGCCGCGTGCTCGAGGCACGCAACGGAGTTCCCCGACAGGACCGCGTTCATGCCGAGCGCGGAGTGGGCGAACATCCTCGTCGTGGCATCCCCGGTTCGCTCGCCCTGGATCATGATCTGCTGGGCGAGCGACTTCGCCGCCGCGAGGTTGGCGGCGCGCTGCTCGTAGCGCCAGAGACCGAGCAGGGAGGCAAATGGCTGCTCGTGGTAGCCGCCAACCCGCTCGGCGAGCTCGCGCACGCGCTCGTAGGTTCGATGCACCTCTGGAGACCCGAACCAGTACATGCCGAAGAGCACCATGCCGAGCGCCAAGGTGAGGGAGAGCTCCCGGCGGTCGCGCCGAGGCCCCTCCTCGAGCATGGCCAGCTGCTCGAGCGCCAGACGGTAATGCGTGGCCGCATCGACGCTGGCCGACCGGAAAATGGCGACTTCGGCGGCCTTTTCGCAGTAGCCCACGGCCTCGTCGGGGCATCCGGCCTCGATGAGATGCTCGGCCACGAGCTCCGGGCACCGCTCCACCAATTCGGAAAAGTGCGTGCGCAAGGTTTGAGCCACCCGGCGGTGCAAGAGCGCACGCCGACTCCGCACGAGCGACTGGTACGCCGCATCCCGCACCAGGGCATGCTTGAAGATGTACCTCGTCTCGGGCCCCTCCCCGCGAAGGCGCAGGATGTTCGCATCCACCAACTGCGCGAGGCGCGCGCGAAGCGACCACGCGGGCACCTCCAGGGTCTTCACGATGAGATCGCGGGTGGCCTCGCGACCGAGCACCGCGATGAGGCATGCGAGGTCCTGGCTCTCCTGCGGCAGCGCATCGAGGCGCGCGCGAAGCAGCACCTCCAAGGTCGCCGGGATCCCGCTGGACACGAAGGAATCGCCGGCCGTTGCTCCGTGGCCAAGGCTTTCGGCCACCATGTGGGTCAGCTCCTCGACGAACAACGGCACGCCGTCGGTCCGCTCCGCGAGTTGCTGCGACACCGCCAACGGGAGTTCGCGCCCTTGGCTCGCCAAGGAGATCATCGCGGCCGTGCGGTCCGGTGGGAGCCTGCCCAGAGCGACGCGCTCGAGGTGCGGGAACTCCGGCCACGCCGGCTGAAACTCCGGCCGCCCGGTGACGATCACCAGAAGGCGGGTGTCCGCCATCGTTCGCAACAACAGCTCCAAGAGCTCGAGGGTGGACGCGTCGCTCCAATGGGCATCTTCGACAATCACGATCAAAGGCTGGCGCCGGGCCATATGCAGGACCACGTTCACCATGGCCTGAAGTCGGGATTTCTTGAGCACATCCCGATTGGAATCGGGCGCTGGATAGCGATCGCTCGAAACCCCGAAAAAGGTACCCAAGAGGGGAACGTGCTCCGCCAGCGCGAGCCCCAGCTCGAAGAGCACGGTTTCCAATCTCTGGAGCCGCACCGCCGGGGAGTCCGCGTGCCATATTCCCAATTTGCCAAAAAGCCCTTCGACCACCGGCTGGAGGGCGCTATTTTGGAATTGTGGCCAGCATTGGCACTGAATCACGTCGTGCGATTCACCGGCCAATCGCTGCAGGTGCTCGTTGAGCAATCGCGATTTGCCCACCCCCGCCTCTCCCACGATCGACACGAATCGAGGTTCGCCACGCCGGATCGAATTCCACACGGAGTCCAGGGCACCGAGCTCCGACTCGCGGCCGACGAAGGGGGTCATGACGCGGCGGGCGTCCGGATCGAAGCGGGTGGCGCTCTCCCTGGGACGGACGACCCGATGACCGCGCGGGGACGTACCGTCGCCCAATGGCTCGAATTCGAAGGCGCTCTTGGCCAGCGTCCGCGTGAGCGGGTCCACGAGGACCTCGTAGGCTCCCGCCTGCTGCTCGAGCCACTGCGCCTCGTCGATCGCGTCCCCGCGAAGCGTGAGCGCTCCGGCGTTGCCCGGCGCGCGGTTCGCAATGGAGAGGCCCGTGCCGCGCGGTCCGCGAGCCTCGCGAATAGGCCCGGCCAAGCACGGCGTCGACGATGAGAAAGGCAGCGCGTATCGCCCGTTGGGCATTGTCTTCGCGCGCGATCGGATATCCGAAGCACGCGATGAAGCGAGAGCCCAACGACGATAGCAGTGTGCCCTCGAGCTGCCGCACCACGGTGGTGCACACCTCGAAGAAGTCGTCGAGGACGTCTTCCAGCTCGTCGAATGCGTGCGTCCGCAGGTCCTCGTGCAACGAGCAAGACAAGACGGTGAGCTGCCGACGCTCGGGCCGGGGCTCCGTCCGAGGGACCTCGTAGCGGCTTCGCATGCGGTCCGCGAGTGCCACTTCCAGCCCGATCAGGGCGTCGAGCAACGCGTCCGCGGAGGCGAATCGCTCGCCGATGTTCTTTTTCAACGCCCGCCCGGCGACCCGTTCCGCCTCCTCGGGCAGGTCGGGCCGGACGCTGCGCAAAGGCGGCGCGGGATCGGACGATGAGATGGCGTCCCGCAATTCCGCCAAGTTTTCACTGGGAAACGGCGGGACACCGGTAAGCAGTTCGAACAACATCACGCCCACCGCCCAGACGTCGGTCCGACCGTCCTGCGCCTCACTTCGCCATTGCTCCGGCGACATGTATTTGGGCGTTCCCGAAAACAGGTCGTAGCGTCCACTCGGGCTGGCCATCATTTGCGCAACCCCGAAGTCGAGGATCTTCGCTGTCCCGTTCTTGACGATGAAGACGTTGCTCGGCTTCAAATCGCGGTGCACGATTCCCGCGCGGTGTGCGTGCGACAATCCCCGCGTGACGTCGATGAGCATGCGAACGGCACGCCGTGGATCGAGGCCGGGCTCACCGGCGCCGCGAAGGACGGCGTCCAGCGCGCGACCTTCCAGGTATTCCATCACCAGAAAGGGCTGGCCATTGTCCCGGCCCATGTCGAAAAGCTGCACGATGTTCTCGTGATTCAGCCGCGCGCAGGCCTGCGCTTCGTAGTGAATGCGCTCGAGCGCCTCCGTCGTGGTGAGCTCCTCGTCGGAGAGAAACTTGATGGCCACGGTTCGTTCGAGGATCGTGTCGAGGGCCAGAAACACCACGGCCATCCCACCGCCCCCCAATCGCTCGAGCAGCTCGAACCTGCCGCCATCCGTCCCACCAAGACGCTGGCCTAGCGCGGGTTCGATGCTACTTGGACCTCCACGCATCGACCGCGGATCGCGGTTGGTGAGCGTTTGGGTTACGTCGCTTACCTCGGCTGACGTGGACCCCGGTGGCGCAGGCGCGCGTCCGGCCGGGCTCTTCTTCGTTTCCATCGAGCGCCTTCCCCAATCGACTCGAACAATACGCGATCCCAGGCCAATTCGGGGGCCCGAATCATCGTGATCACCGTCGCGCCGTCGTGAAGGCGTGCGACGAGGATCTCAGGCACCGAGAATGCCACTCTGCACGCTGACAGCAGATGCATGGAACGCGCGCGATCCACGACGCTCTCCGAAGTCACCTCACGATGCGCTCCGCGCACACCGCGGCATCAACGCGAACGGCGCGCGCGCGGTTCGG
>Ga0307507_10012044_pt1 | contig 10771 bp, 9 predicted proteins | sample 7_EM_MG_FD_207223 | JGI IMG/M metagenome (GOLD analysis project Ga0307507, IMG submission 207223) | Populus trichocarpa ectomycorrhiza microbial communities from riparian zone in the Pacific Northwest, United States - 7_EM | ecosystem: Host-associated > Plants > Roots > Unclassified | place... | reverse complement strand
TCCGTGACTCATACCCTCGCGTCACGCGACTCATGACTCATAGTGAGTCATAGTGTGAAATCCATCAGCTGACTCGTCCGAGTCAGCTGCGCCCTCTCTCGCAACCAATCAAAACTCATAAAACAAGTCATGTGCCCTAGCGGGGTCACATGCGTGACAACCCAGGACTCATAACTATGACTCATGTGCGAAATACATAAACCACATGACCACAATCGTGCGTTATGTCAAAACCACATGACCACAATCGTGCGTCATGTCAAATATCAACCAATAATACTAAACCAAGGACACGCTATTGCGTTGCCATGTGAAAACCTATGAGTCAACTGATCTCATAGTGTGAAAGATAACAAACTGATGACTAATAATTATTAGTCATGTGAGAGTCTGCCTTGCTTAGTCACCGTTTGTGACAGTAGTTCTGGTGTTGTCGGCCTTGGTGTTAGGCATACCAAGGATACCAACCCATAAGGCTCACGCACAGACCCCTGCGTACCACTCAGTCAAAATACAACAACACGATCCATCTCGGTCTAGCTTAAGCTGATAGTCACGTGCCTCCAACTATAAGGTCACGTGTTTGATTCACAGCCGCGTCATAGTTATTATTAGTTACAATATAATTATGCGACAAGTCATAAAATGACGGCGATAATAGCGCAAAGACGTCTCAGAAGATTTAAAGTGTGCCTTCCTGTTTTAGGATGCCGGTAGGGTAGGAACGAGAGTTCCCTAGGATGACGGACGGAATCAGAATAAAAGACTGAAGGAAAATATCGTATGACGATACCAGAAGACACATAGCGGAGACCTCTGGGCCCCCTCATAACCAGTCAATACGAACATACGATAGTGAGCGCAAAGGGCTATTCACGGGATTGCTGCCACAAGAGAGTTCGGAAACCTGATACGCAGACAGTGACAGACTCTCGCGCATTGAATAGCCTGACACCCTTGAAGTTGACTGCTTCATATACGGTTTGGTGAAGAGATAATATTACGTAGGCATTAGTCGGCTACGTGTACTCTAGATTAACCAATTATCTGCGGGACTGCCACACCATCACAATATTATGGTAATCTACGTCTTCATAATGTGAGCATGGAGCTGAACAGTTGTCAGGGTCAAGAGGTGTTCACACTTACGAGTTAAGAGAACATTGTTCGGTCGATACTTAGTTGGTATAGTTAGTACATGTAGCCAGCGAACACTCAGACACGGAATATAAATATCGAAGTACCTCCTTCGCTTAAAACAGAATCATCAAGTACCGGAGAAGAGATCTTATCAATATAATAAGTTGAAAACTATTATTTCCGGATTTATCTTTACACTACGTGAGTAACTTAGTTACACTTCACGACGACCTTTTCTAGACAAGATTCTCCATCTATAGAACGACTCGATCATAAGGCCTAGTCCGGTATTATAGGTCACTACACCGGCTACCCCTAACACTTGGTGCCCTCTCTTCTGTCAAGGCCCTTTCTCGTTCTTCTCCTAGTGATGAAAGATGGAGATTTTCCGCTAGAATGTTGATGTTCTTTTGGCCGCTGGTCTCCATTTTCTCTCTTTGTTAGATACTGTTGGGTTGACGCAACCAAATGTTACAATTCCCGCTTTTCTAGGTGATACTTGCAGCGGGTAACCTATATTCTCCTAACGATCACATCTCCTTAGCCTGATAGCTGTTGCGATAGCTAGGTCCTTTGACTCATATCTAGCAACGTCGCTCGCTAGGCCCATATTAGACCTTTGTGTCTTGATTCCCAAAAGGGTGATAGATAAAGATCTTTGCATTGAAAGTATAGCGTATGAAAGAACTTAGATGGTTGTGTGAAGAACCCAAATCTCATGCCTTTCTCCTCTTTTTTGCTTTTTTTGGTTTTTAATCAAATTTTAAATTTTGTTTCTAGCTGAGTGTTACAATCCTCTCCTCTCTGGGTAATGCTTGCAGCAGGTAACCAATAATCTTCTAACGATCACTACTTGTTCAGCCTGATAGCTGTTGCAATAGCTAAGTCCGTTGACTCCTATCCAGCAACGTGGATCGCTAGGCTCATATAAGACAATCGTGTCTTGATTCCCGAAAGCGTGATAAGTAAAGATCTTTGTATTGAAAGTATATGGTATGAAAGAACTTAGATGGTTGCGTGAAGAACCCAAATCTCCTGCCCCGAGGGTGCCCTGATATAGGGGTTCTTCCCTCAACCCTAACCCTGCATGACTCATACCCTCGCGTCACGCGACTCATGACTCGTAGTGAGTTATAGTGTGAAATCCATCAGCTGACTCGACCGAGTCAGCTGTGCCATATCTCGCAACCAATCAAAACCCATAAAACCAATCATGTGTCCTAACGGGGTCACATGCGTGAAACCCATGACTCATAACTATGAGTCATGTGCGAAATACATAAACCACATGACCACAATCGTGCGTCATGTCAAACTATCAACCAATCATAATAAACCAATGACATGCTATTGCGTCGTCATGTGAAAACCCTATGAGTCAACTGATCTCATAGCGTGAAAGATAACAAACCGATGACTAATAACTATTAGTCATGTGGGAGTCTGCCTTGCTTAGTTACCGTTTGTGACATTAGCTTCCTTCCCCCTCTTGCATCGGTCCCACGATGCTAAACTCCTTCCTTCCACCGCATACTCCCGAGTTGGCCCATCCTCTGTTTGCATCGATTATAGGCTTGTTGCAGTTTTTCCATTTCCTTATTGAGTTGTTCGAGTCCTTGTCTTTTGCCACGATGATTTGGGTGGTGTGGTCCAGTTGGCTTCGCAGGTCAGAGATTTGTGCTTCCATTGCTACCACGTCCGGAACACTTTTTTCGCTCCCCTCTCCTCCTAGTTGTGTCCTCATGACTCTTCTCTTCTTATGTTCCCTCCTGTCATTCTTTGACAGGGTCCATTTTTCTCCAACTTGCCTGGGGTAGTATCCGGCGTCCACTTTTTCCCACCGGTGTTCCTTGCAGTTGTCGTTAGAACAGTGCTCCCAGCTCGTGAGGTCTCCTTGAGCCCTTCGAGCCATTCGCTGACGAGGTTACTGTTGTGGGGCCCAGTTCTCTCCTGGGTTCGCTTCCATCTCCTGTCGCCAGTTGTGGTCGTGGGCGACACTTGGTTTTCTCGATCATCTGGTGAATTGTGGGTACCAGCCTGACCATTGTTTTTCGCCGAGGTGGATTTAGCATCCATCCTCGGTGCAGTCCGTCCAGTTCATGGAGGCGTGTGCTACCTCTCTTCTTGGTGAGCCCGAGTAGTCCGGGCTAGTGGGGGTAGCGTTGCGGGCGACGCGCTGAGCGTCGCTCTCTGGTGTGCGTGAGTCTCGTTCTAGTTTGACGACCGGGGGAGGTGCGGAGGACGATCTGTTGCTTGTGACGTTTATCCACTCCGGGCTTTCTTGGGTAGCGCCGGTGGAATCGTTGGACTGTGTGTTCTGCATTGTTCAAGTTTTACGCAGGGTACCAGACTTTATCGTGTTCTGGTGAGTATCCTTTCCAGTTAGCTCGATATTGGAGCTTGTTGTAGTGGAGTCGAGAGTCGATGATTTCGTCGAGTTCATATTCGTCTTCTTCTTCTATCTGAATAGGAGGAGGGGGGTCTTTGATTTGTGAGGGGAATCGGTTGTCTTGGTAAGGTTCGAGGAGGGAGATGTGGAAGGTGTTGTGAATTGCCATTGAGGGTGGTAAGGCCAGCTTATATGCCCTTGTCCCAACCTTTGCCAACATTTTCAATGGTCCGATTTTCTTATAGTCCAGTTTTTTCGACGGTCTCGTGGTTTTGATATTGCGTGGCAGCAACCACACCTTATCCCCTGATTGTAGGTTCAGATCCGGTTTTCTGTGTAGATCGTAGTATTCTTTTTGTCGTAATTGCGCGGCCACCATTTCGTTTCTTAATGACTCATGTAACCGAGTCATTTCTTCTGGTTTCCATTTGCTTTCCTTGTATCAGATGACCGATCATCTCGTATTCGGGTTTGATTCCGTGATTTGCAAAGAAGGGTGTGTTCTTGATGATTTCTTGATATCCGTTGTTGTATGCAAATTCGGCTAGTGGTAGGTAACCACACCAATCGTCCTGTTGTTAATTGATGTATGCCCGCAGGTATTGTTCTAATATGGCATTGGTCCTTTCGGTCTGCCCATCCGTTTGTAGGTGGAAAGCCATGCTGAGTCTCCGATCTATTCCTAATTTCTCCTGTGGTTTCCATCCAGAGGTCTGAGGTGAATAGTGTCCCCCTGTTGGTGATGATATCGTGTGGTAGTCCATGTAGCCTGACTATTTCTTTCATGAAGAGGTTGGCAAACTGCCGTGCATCGAAGTTCTTCGAGCAGGGAATAAAATGGCTCATTTTGGTCAGCCGATCAATGACCACTAGTATGGTGTCATAACCGTCTGATTTCGGCAGGTCCGGAATGAAGTCCATAGCTATTGACTTCCATGGTCGATCGGGGGCCTCATTTGACTATAGCAATCCGTAGGGTGCATGTCAGACCACCTTGGCTCTCTGACATCTGTCGCAATCTTTTATGAATCGTTTAATATCTTCCCTTATCTTAGGCCAATAGTATCGTCGGTTGATCAGTTGGGTAGTTTTTGCGGTACCTCTGTGTCCTGCTTGTGGCGGGTCATCGTGTTTGGCGACAAGAGCTATTCGTATCCCTTCGTCGTTTGGTATCCAAATCTTTCCTTGATACCATAAGAGGTCATCCTTCACTTGGCATAGTCCCAACGCTATTCCTTTCATTTCTTTTCTCCCTTCGTCCAAGCTTCTCTTGATGCCTTGAATCTCGTTGTCAACGCTGGTCGCCTTTTGTATCTCTCCTTCGTCCTTGTCTTGGAATTCCGTGGTTTCCAATACGTCGAGCTAGATTTCTTCAGTCTCTGGGATATCCCAGTATCGTCCTTTTGGCAGTAGGATTCCCACGTTTCGAGTGAGTCTCTTGTCTCCTGCCGTGGGTAGGTCTCCCTCTCTTCTTGTGATGGCATCTGGCTTTCCTCCTTCCTTTCCTGGTCGGTATTGGATTTTGAAGTTGTATTGACTTAATTCTTGCATCCATCGTGCTTGTCGTTTGTTTAGTTCCTTCGTCGTGATGAAGGTGATTAAGTTCTGTGGTCTGTGAGGACCCGTATCGGTTTGGGGTTTCCTCTCGTGTATCTTTTCCATTCGTGGAATGCTTGAACTATCGCCAGTGGTTTCTTATCGTGTATGTTGTAATTGCATTCGGCGTCCAACATTGTCCTGGATCGGTACGCCACTGGTCTCCATTTTCCATCCTGGCATTGTTCTGAGAGTATACCGGAGCAGACGTATTTGAGGCGTCTGTCTCGATTTTGGTTGGTGCGAGGGGGTCGAAGTAGACCAGTACTGGTGCTGTGGTGAGCTTTGTCCTTAGTTCGTCGAATGCCTTTTGTTCCTTGTCTCCCCACTCCCAGTTGCCGATGCATTTCTTTTTTGTTTTTGCCTATAGTGGCCTGGCTGTTCGGCTGAATCCTTCTATGAATCGTCGGTAAAAGTTGCAAAAACCCAGGAAGCATTGAATTTCCGTGATTTTTTTGGGGGTCGTCCAGTCCCAGAAGGCTTGTGTCTTAACTGGATCTGTCTTGACCCCTTCTTGTCCAATGATAAATCCTAGATATTCCCTTTCGTTTTGGTGGAATTCGCATTTGGATGGTTTGACCTTCATCCCCAATTTTCGTGGTGCTTCGAGGATGTTCCTGACCTCTTTTCAGTGCTGTTGTAGGGTCTTCGAATATATGAGTACGTCATCCAAATAGACGATCCAACCCATGTCGATGTGTTCCATAAGGACCTCATTGATCCATCGTTGGAAAGCCGCTGGTGCGTTGCATAGTCTAAAGGGCATGACTAAGTATTCGTAAGTTCCTAGTTTTGTTGAAAAGGTTGTCTTCCATTCGTCCGCTTCTCCGATTCGAATGTTGTGGTAGGCGTCCTTGATATCCAGCTTGGTGAACTATTTAGCTCCTCCCAGTCTGTCCAATGCCTCGCTAATCAGCGGTACAGGATGTCGATCCTTCTTGGTGACTTCGTTGAGCGCCCGATAATTGGCGCATAGTCTCAGTTTGCCGTCCTTTTTCTTGACAAACATGATCGGTGATTCCCTTCCTGATTTCACCCTTTGAATCCATCATCGGTTCTCGTTCTGTTTGATCTATTGATGGAGCTCCTCCAGTTGGTCGTAACTGAGGGCGTATATTTTCTTGATGGGTACCGTTGTTCCTTCTTCTAGGTCAATTCCTAGATCGATGCCTGGTCAGTGGGGTGGTACTGTCGTCTTTTCCCCCTTTTCGAACACGTCCAGCAAGTGATGGTATTCCCGTGGAACCGTGTCTCTAACGTCTTGGTCTTCCTTGTTTTTTTTGTTTTTTATCGCCCGCTCTGTGCTAATGTTGATAGCTTCCAGTTGAATTTCGTTATCGACTTCATCCCATCTTAGGATGCTGGTTGTCTCTCCTCTTCCGTAGAACTGTCCGAAGCCTTTTGCCGATATCTTATTGATTTCTATCGGTGGTTTGACACTCTAGTCCTTGACCTCATGTTTCATGGTGGTGTTGGAGCTCCCAAATCCTTGATCCCCTCTTTTGGTATCGTCCAACTGGGTTACTTCTTGTAATTCTCTGTTGTCAATTTTTTCAATGATTAGTTGTGCGATCCGGTCTCCTTTTTCCACTCGGTATGGTTGGTCTCCTAGGTTGGCTATGACCACCTTCACTTCCCCTCTGTAGTCGGAGTGTATCACACCTGCATTTGTCATGAGTCGGTGTTTGACTGCTAGACTGCTTCGTGGCGCAATTCGTTCATAGGTGTTGTGAGGTAATCCAATACCTATCCCTGTCCCAACAATTGCTTGCCCTCTGGCAGGAACATCGGTTCCTTCGCTTGCGTACAGGTCGTGTCCTGCCGCCTTTGCTGATCCCTTTTTGGGCACTCTGGCCCCATTGGATAGCTTCTTAACTCTGACGCTCTGGTCACTAGCCGTCGGGCCATTCTTGGCCTGGATCTTGGAGAATCTACTGATGAGATTCTCTTCCAGGGCTTTTCCTTCAGGTACTGCATATGCAATGGGCGAACTTTTGAGACACCAAGTCGTACATCGTTCACTGTTGAATGTGATTCTTTTGTCGTTCCCATCGATTGTTGGATTGTGTTCTCTTAACCCTGGCATCCTGAGGATGACCTCATGGATTTGGAGATTTGCCACTTGCAAGGTTGCCAATTCCCTATGGCTACTTATGTCCATAGGTACTTTCGTCATATGGGTAACAGGTCCCATAGCGCTTGGTTTTCCATCCGCAAGGTAAATCTCCCTGGGGTTTTTTGCTTTGATCATCTTGATCCCGTGTTTGTTGCAGACTTCTCGGTCAATGAAGTCTTCTGTTGCTCCTGAGTCAATCATGGCATTGGTAGTGACTGACTCCTTGTCGCCGTGTAGTTGTATCTTGACCATGATATGGTCATTGTCGTTTTCGAGTGTATCCGTGTAGTTGAGTGCCACGTAGTAGTTTTCCATGATGATGGGTTTCCGCTCGGATCTGTCCCTCAGACGATCTCTTACTGGGGACACTCGTCGTTTCCCGATTGTTCGGGTTCCTGTCCAATCTCAATTTGCCTAATCTTAGGTTTGGTTTGCCAAGGGGCTACTTTCTTTGCAGGCTGCCAATTCCTGGCTTCTGCGTGGAATGGTTTGGATCCGTCCTTTTTTCGGGCAGCTCATGGCCAAATGTCCAGGTTGTGCGCATTTGAGACATAGCGGTTCTCGTATCCTCCTTTGGAATTCTTCCCTGGAGATGTTGAACCTTGGTCGTCTCTGAGTCGCGTCCAGCTCGATAGGTTCGCCGTAATTCTGATTGCCCTCATTTGTCCGTCGATATGTCCCGTCTGGGTTTCGTGGTGTACCGGTCTCAAGTTGGATGTTTTTTGCTGATGGTGATCCTTGGATATGTCTGTCCGTTGCTAGTTTGGTTTCCTTCCGGATTGCCCATTCGGCTAGAACTTCGAGGTCCTCGTATTCCTCGCTGCTAGCTCCCCAGGCGTTCTGCAGTTCTGTGATCATTCCTCCTAGAAGTAGTTCTCCTCCAGTTGAGTCGTCCAATTCGGCTTCGCTAGCCACAAGGCGAAATCCGTTCCAGTATTCCATGACTGATCGTTTGCCTTGTTTCATGTTCTTGAGTCTGATCCTTGCTTCTCCCTTGGCATCCATTACGCCAAATTGTCTTTGTAATTATGCTTTGAATCCTGCCCAATTGTCCCAGGTTGGGGTGATTCGTTCCTCTGCGTATGGTGTAATCAAGGTTCCCGCGTCCTCCATTAGGAGGCTTGTTGCATAGAGGATTTTTTCCTCATCATGTCCGTTTTGCCATCCTACCGTCCTGTAGTACACTATGAGTTGGGCTAGCCATCCTCGTAGTTTGTGTCGTTCTCCTCGATAAACCTTGGGTTCCTTGGCCTTGGGCTTCCTGGTTCCTCCGCTTAAGGATGCAATGATTTTTCTCATCTGCTCCAAGTTCAGGATTGGGGTTGCTTCCGAGTAGGTCGCTCCCCCTTGTTCTGCTGTAGCCGCCATCGTGTTTCGTCGTGTCCTTCCTTGTTCTTCTATTTCTTCTGATCCAATTGGTGATGGTAGCTCTGGTGTTGTAAAGCTTAGTACCCTCTCCTCCGTTAAGGCCCTTTCAAGTCCTTCTCCTAGTGATGAAAGGTCGAGATTTTCCGCTAGGGGGTGTCAGGCATACCCAGAATGGCGACCCATAAGGTTCATGCACAGACCCCTGCGTACCAAACAGTGAAAGTACAAAGTACCAGATACATCTCGGTCTAGCTTAAGATGATAGTCACGTGTCTCCGACTATAAGGTCACGTGTTCGATTTACAGCCGCGTCATAGTTATTCTTAGTTAAAATATAATTATGCAACAAGTCATATAATGACGGCGATAATAGCGCAAAGACGTCTGAGAGATTTAGGTGTGTGTTCCCGTTTTAGGATGCCCATAGGGTAGGAATGAGAGTTCTCTAAGATGACTGACGGAATCAGAATAAACACTTAAGTAAAAATATTGTATGACAATACCAGAAGAAACATAGCGGAGACCTCCGGGCCCGCTCAGAACAAGTCAGTACGAACATAAGATAGTGAGCGCAAATTGCTATTCGAGCAATTGCTGCCACAGGTCAGTTCGGAAACCTGATGCGCAGACAGTAACGAACTCTCGCACATTGAATGGTCTGACACTTTTGAAGTTGACTGCTTCATATACGGTTTGGTGAAGAGATGTTACCACGTTGGCATTAGTCGGCTGTGTGTCCTCTAGACTGACCTATTAGTCACGCGACTGACACACCCCCACGATAATATTGTAGTCTACGTCTTCATTATGTGAGTATGGAGTCGAACAGTTGTCAGGGTCAAGAGGTGTTCGCACTTACGAGTTAGAGAACTTTGTTCGGTCGATACCTAGTTAGTATGGTTACGACATGTAGCCCGCGAACACTCAGACGCGGAATATAAATATCGAAGTGCCTCCCTCGCTTAAAAAAGACCTACCATCAAGTACCGGAGAAGAGATCTTATCAATATAATCAGTTTTACAATTATTATTTCCTTATTATCTTTACACTACGCGAGTACTTTAGTTACACCTTATTACGTGCCTTCCTAGACAAGATTCTCCATCTAAGACCAGTCCAGCACAAGGCCTAGTCCGGTATCATAAGTCACCTTACCGGCTACCCCTAACACTATATTGATAGTTCTCCTTGTTACCAAGGCTTACTACTCATGAATAAAACTGTCACGACAAAGTATATAACCGAAAATATACATCAGACAGTCAGACAGGCCATTTTTCAAGAATCGAACACTACGAAGATATCTCGAACCATTACCACGCAGAGATCATCCCCTATATTCACCTATTATACCCTACGGGGTTATTATTGATCAAGAACTAGACGAAATCCAGATTAACTGGACCCCACATTATCTCTGTTACTATAGAGACGACGGTCTTATAGCACCAACCTCCACCGAATTCATTCGGGCATTCCTGAAGACATACCAAGAAACCGAAGAAGACATAGACGAACAGTGGAATACCCCCTACCCACCTTCGAAATCCAAATATCACTACAAAATAGCAGCTATTTGGACATATAGTCGGACGAATTGCCCAAACCAAGCCAACTCAACTCTACCGCTGCCGGTAAGATAGGCAGAGCAACGAAGACCAGCTGGAAACAATTTCTTTCGTGAAAGAGACCTTTCACACCTTTGAAGACGATTAGTGGATATACGAAATCTACGAGCAAGACATCCTCGAGTTCGATATCCCAAACAAATTAACTCAAAAGACATACCCAATGTCTCTTTTTCCCCGAATCACAAGTGGAGATCCGATGGATATATCCGGTGGCGAACCAGCAGACCCGTTGGAACGCATTACCGAGGCCTCAGTGATCTCTAGTAATGAAGAACCTATCCATTCGGATAAAGTACCAAGAAGGACATGCTCCCCATACCCACTAGGATATCTACGAGGGATAGGTGCAAGAATAAAAGACTCGGGTGTTAGGCATGCCAAGAATGCCGACCCATAAGGCTCACGCACAGACCCCTGCGTACCAATCAGTAAAAAGCACGAAGTACAAAAGATACATCTCGGTCTAGCTTAAGATGATAGTCACGTGCCTCCGACTATAAGGTCACGTGTTCGATTCACAGCCACGCCAT
>Ga0307507_10012042_pt1 | contig 10773 bp, 10 predicted proteins | sample 7_EM_MG_FD_207223 | JGI IMG/M metagenome (GOLD analysis project Ga0307507, IMG submission 207223) | Populus trichocarpa ectomycorrhiza microbial communities from riparian zone in the Pacific Northwest, United States - 7_EM | ecosystem: Host-associated > Plants > Roots > Unclassified | place... | reverse complement strand
ACGGCGATTCTCAAATTTGCCATGAGAATCGGAGAAAAGTTGGCCAAGTTGAAGAATTAGCATCGTCATTTTTGGCATTTTTCTCTCGTATGGGCCACTCTCATGCATACAGGTCTCTCTGTGTGTGGTGTAAAAAACATTTCCGCACGACTCTAAAAGCCTGGAACGACGATGGAACGGTGTCTATTCGATGGATGGGTCGATTGTATGCCACCCCATTTGGAGATTATAATAACATCTCTCGAGTGGATCGATTGATTCGATCCTCAATGGGTGGTGCGAGATATCTTCCCCTCCCTTCCTCTGTTCAACATCACGACACTAACCCTGCACGTCGACCCTCCGAGTATCTTGCAACATACGTTTGGTCATCTCCTCTGCCTCAGGAGAGTCATTGCTGCCTATCAATGCACTGGTGCAGTCATCGAGGCGTTGACATGGAAGTGCAAAAATTATGATGACACTCACCTTTCTGACTACAATTCTGTTGCATTCCCCGCACTCAAATGCCTTTCGATTCTGGGTGGACGATTCGGATCGGGTATAGCTGAAAGATTTCAGGATTGTCTCATGGAGCGATACGAGCGGAATGCTGAACTTTTGAAGCTGGAACTTGTCAACTGCTGGGAACTCTACGACGTAAAGAAATTCCGAGAAATTGTCGGTGATGTTGAATGGGATAATATACAACAAATAGGAATCTACACTTCCATGTATCATTGAATTTGGGATAGTGCGGTGTAAAAGGCAACATAATGTCATCCTAGATTCCTAGATATCCTAATATGACCTCAAATTCTAACTTTATTACTGTTCGCCTGCGAACCCGGACGTAAATAGTGTTAGGCCAGAGGCTGCATAGCGCATACCGCGCCCCCATTAAAGGCGAAGCCATAGCAAGCGTCGGGTCGGCTCATTTGGATGGATCAAGGTCGGAAATTGTAATGTGGATCAGGATTGAGACCGAGATCGAGAGATAAACACATCGAAGCACGATAAGCATGGAGTCACTGCCATGGACAAGCCAGGGTTGGGATGACGTGTAATCAGTATAGGTACGAGCGCTAACGTGGATCGAAGGGTAAACTCATTGAAACATGATGAGTGTGTGTGTGCCTAGCATAATAGACGTGAGTCAATGGATGGATTGTGCGCTTAAAAAAGGAATGGAAGAAGAAATGGGCGCACGAGATCACATCATTGGAGAGGACGGCAAGAGGTGTATGAGGGGAATGGATGCTGGAGATGACGGTGAGAACGAATCCAGACTTGTAAAGACGGTACGTACATTTGAGTCGACGTCATTTCCATGGGCCCAGTCCAGCAGCAATCATAGCAGTAGGTGATTGCGAACCTTGTAGTTTTTTTTTGCACCATTTGATCTCCTAGAGATCGAACTGAGGTGATTTTCGTTGCAGAGAGCAAATAAGGTTGACTTGTGTCGGACCAAGCTTCAACCAGTCGTTTGAAGACGTTAGAACAGTGTCAGCTTGAAGGCACCACCTGTCGGGGAAAATGAATCAGAGCAAGAACGATGCACGAAGCCTCTTCACCTTGTTGTCAATAAACAACACCGCATGCCTTTACCCTCTATGACCTCAAATCACTCAGGTTGCACCTATGCTAATAACACTGTCAAATCGGTCCTGATTTCGGTCGAGAAGAGAGTTAGGAGGAAACGAGGCGAAGAAACATGATGCATGATGACGCGATAAGAACATGGAACAAACTATTGGGAAACAGAATAAGATTTCCGAGTCGAAGGAAATTCACTTCCACGCTAAGATGTATTTATCCCTAACGGTTGCCGCATCCCAAAAGCATATGTCATTCATTACAGGACTTGCACATCTAACCAACAAAACTTCAACCACAAAAAATGGAGCATTTGGTGGCCAGGAATTCTCACTTTTAGATGACCAGCGACCGATCATCCGGGCCATCACATGCATTTCGTACTCTGGTGTTGCAGGCTCCTAGGGTCCCGCCAAGGTTCCACTTCCACATCCTCAGTCTGGATCGAAGTTGGATAAAGGATCAGGCGTAGGCGTGGAGACAGGAACCTGAGATAATATTTCAGTCGAAGGTGACAGAATGAAGCAGTAAAATTCTAAAATTTCGGCTGTGTTCCACTGTTGAAGATCAAGAGATGTTAAATATAGATTAGCCGGTCCGTTAATGTAGCCACAAAATAAGACAACTGACCAGGGGTTTAGCTGCAGACAGAACTGAGGATAGCGATCCAGCATTCTGAGAAGAACCATCAGATGTGACCCTCAAGTCATTTCCGAGTCGGAATGTGGCAATACAGTTTTGAAGCGATAGGAGGGGCCTCCTTGTAGCGTCAAAACTTAAGGAGGCGGGTGGCCGTTCGTCGCAATAGTTGGTTGGTAGTGAAATAGATGACATTAGTAAATTGTTGTAACTCATAAAAAGTCTCCCTGCTCACGTGGTGGGAATCTACCGGTATACCATTTATGGAAACAGTTACACAAATATCCCGGGCCATATTTTCACAAGCTGTAGACCATGTCTTTTTTTCACAAAATCTGTCCGTGTTGTTTTGGGACACTCGAAAATGACACGTATCAGATGCAACAACAAGCTCAGATTTCTGGTCAATCATCAACAAGCCAGCAGCCGCATACTCCTCGGAAGACATTTCAAGGTACCACGACAGTGGACGAAAGCAATCAGTTATCCACAAATGTGAAGAACACATCTGAGGGACCATTGTAGGATTTGATATATTTATTATGCTGCTATAGCTACGCGCTAATCAAACCCATCATCACCAGGTCGATTCGTCATGATGTTCACGAACACAAAACTGACGAACATCAATCGGCTTCCAAGACGAACGACAAAAATACTGGGTTATCTGGGGTTAGAGATTCATTTCTTTGATGAGACCAAGTTTCTAACTAAAAAGTCACAGGAATTTCGCTCCACGACAGTAAGGTCATCCACTCTCTGTCGCAAAGGTGGACATGATCTTCACCTCTTGTCTATCGGTTAGTTGTCAATCTAAGTCGTACCAAGTGGTGTGCTCATAGTATAGCTGGCAGAAGGTCGGGGTGTCTGTGGATTATCGGCGTTGATCATTCTGAAGGAAGTACTTCGAGAATACCAGTATATGCAGAAATTGCCTCAAGTCCCGCGTCCATGCGACGTGTTTGATCTCGCCGGCGGTGCAGGCACAGGAGGGTAAGTCATCGTTTTATCGGTGGAGAATTCTGAGCTCATATAGGTTCCTTCAGGATCATTGCCATCATGCTCTTCCGTCTCAAAATGACTGTTGACGAAGCTATTGTGGCCTATACGAGCCTTTCGGCAGATGTCTTCTTCAAAACAACTATACTACGGTCACAAAAATCAACTGCTTCTCGATTGGAGAATGCTATCGCAAAGGTTATCTCCTCAAGCCTCGATATTAATGAGATTCAAGGACAGGAGATACGCATGCTGGATGAGGAAGGACCGAAATGGTGAGCTGCCCAACTTTCGTTTAAGACCTTGGTTTTGACCTTGACTACAGCTTCGTCAGTGCTTCCAATTCAAAGAATATGTCATCTCCAACACTCTTCCGCACATACATGCCACCTCGCCTTCCGAGTTATAATTGCACGATCGTGGGAGCCACTAGGGCAACGACAGCTGAAGAGCCTTTCTTTCCAAATATTGATATTGGGGATTTGAATATGAAAGAAACATTCACTCACGGAGGCTCGCGGATCAACTCTCCTGTGAAGTCTGTCCTTCTAGAAGCCAAATCGATCTTCCCTGATCAACGTGTATGTTGTGTGCTTTCCATTGGACCTGGGGCGCAGGGAATTATCGGTTTCGAGGGCGCGTCAACTACAAAGCGCGCCCAAGCACTAAAGAAACTGATGAACGACGACGAACAAGTCTCGGATGAGGTGGCGAAAGAGTTGTGGGATAAAGAAGTGTTTACTTGCCGGCTGAATGTGGACCATGGGCTTGAAGGTATCGGTTACGAGGAATGGGAAAGGCTTGGAGATGTCAGAACACACACGCAGAAATACCTTGAGAAGTTTGATGTTATGCAGAAGGTATCTCGATTGGTACAGATTCTGAATCAGCGAACAGGTGCGGTACAGTTCTATTCAATTAAACGAAATTTGCTCATCTATGTATTGACAGCAATTGCGAGCACCGTCGAGGAGACTCTGATGGATCTCAGCAAATTTCTGGATGGTTTTATTTCCATTCTGCCCAAACAAAATTGGGGCACTATGATCTCCGAAGTCATTGGAATTGTGGAGGTATTCAGGTCTATATGCATCCTACATGGATTTCAAACAAGTGACGATTGAACAGCCCAGTAAGGCGGCCTCGGAGACACTTAATGTGCAATGTGCGCTTCTGCGGGACACCCTCGAGAGTTGCCTGCAGGGAAAGGATACGCCGGACGAGGTGAAGGGAAATATTCAAAGTTTACTTGAGTAAGTCCATTGTCCATTCCGATCGAGTGTTTTTGTTGAATCCTATTCAGGGGACTGGAGAAGATGTTTTGTGATTCCCTCGGGCAAGAAAATCCAATGACGCACGTTAATACGAACATGCAAAAGTTGCTCCAAGGTTTCTGGGTGAAGCTAAAATTTGGTATTCGCAAGGGGTGCACTTGAATTAATGAATTTCTACCAGGTTAAGAATCACATCGCTGGGAACATCGTAGTGCACGACGTCTTGAAATACATTCAGAAAGATGACTTAATGAAGCAATCCTTCACTCGTCTTGAGAGACATGCCATGGCAAGTGCCTTACCAGCTTGCCACTTTTGTTTTTACTGATTGCAACTAGAATCAAAATCTTGGAAACCTCAACGTTTCGCCGTTTGCCGCATATGACTCATCGGATGTTTCAGAGAAACCGTCCTGTTTCAAAGGAACACGTATCAAGTTTTTAAACGAGATAGCAGACTGGATGACAGGCGATGGTCCAAATCTTGCGCCGATATACGTTCTTGATGGTGTAGCTGGTATCGGAAAGTCAACAATCGCGAAAACGGTAGCAGAGCATGCAGCTGGAATAAACGCACTTGGTGCCAGCTTTTTCTTTTCCAGAAACGACGACAAGAGGAAAACAGCCAAGACATTCTTTCCAACTATTGCCTATCAACTTGCTTATTCCAATAAGGAATTTGCGGATGGAATCAACGCGGCACTACTCCGTGCTCCTCATGTGGTGACACAGACGATCGTAAAGCAGTTCTCGACACTGATTATGGAGCCACTAGAAGAAGCCCTTGCAATGTCAGGAAACCCGATACTCATCGTCATTGATGCATTAGACGAGTGTGAACATGATGGCGACTTCCTCATGAAGATTTTTGCCGATTCGATTACGAAGCTGCCTCGACTCAAGCTATTCATTACCACACGGCCCGAGTACCACATACGAGCGGTATTAGACCGTTATCATCACCTTAAACGATTCCACCTGCAAGACATCGAACATTCAGTGGTCCAGTCCGACATTCGGCTCTTTCTAGACTTCCATCTATCGGAAAATCAAGTGCGCGACAAGTTACCTGACCTTAAATGTGCTTGGAAACCTGCCAAGGGTGACATGGGGGTGCTGATTGGGATTAGTGGGACGTTATTCATCATTGCGTCCACCGCAGTGAAATTTATACTAGACAGCAAACGATCAGATCCTCCAAAACAGCTGTCCCGGTTACTCAAGGGAGTCTCCCGCAGAGATTTCTCTGGCTCGAAACACACAACCGTTCTGGATTCATTCTACACGCAAATTCTTCTTGCTGCAGTTCCCGACGATGACGACGATGACGACGAAGATGCCTGGTACGAGCATTATCGAATTGCTGTTGGGACCGTTGTTGCCCTGCAATATCCACTGCCCTGTGTTACATTATCAGCATTACTCGGCATTGATTCTGATGATATTATACGCGCACTATGTCATCTACATTCCCTCCTAGCCCCAACTGACCACGACCTAACCTTTCGAATACACCACAGATCATTTCCTGATTTCGTAACAAGTCCATCGCGTTGCGAACGAAGATTTCTTATCGATTTGACAACTCGTCACCTTGAGCTTGGCAAAAGGTGTTTGAAGGTCCTGGATTCTCAGTTGAAATCAAACATCTGCAACCTTGGCTCTGCTGACCGCTTCAAGGATAACTGTAACGTGCTTATTATGGAGTGCACCACGCCGGAGCTTGCTTACGCTTCGACACACTGGGCAACCCACTTTGACAATGCCTCAAAGCTCGATGGCGAAGCTGAGCTACTTCTCGAAAAATTTGCGCGGTTGCACTTCCTGAACTGGTTGGAGGTGCTGAGTGTCATCAAGCAGGTGGAGACTGCGTACCCGAGTCTCGATAAGATTAGCAAGCTTCTTGTGAGTTGCGTCCCTTTCTATCATGCCTTGTACTGATGCATAGGTTCCACGTAAAGGATGCATGTAAAACGACGGCAGGGATCACACGAGAGATTCTGCATGACGGTTGTCGATTCATTGCGTTGAATATTGAGCTGGTCAAGGCAGCTGCCGGTCATGTTTTCTCTGCGTTCGCATTCGTACCACAGGATACAAGATTATTTCAAACATACAAAGGGATGGGGGATTTGAACTTCGGAGTAGTATCTGGTTATGAAAGGAAATGGAATCCAACAATTTCGGTGATGAAGGGACATGAAAAGGACGTTAATTCTGTCACATTCTCGGGAGATAACACGAGACTGGCCTCAGCTTCTAATGACAGAACGGTGCGACTCTGGGACAGCCAATCAGGTGGCGAAATTGCAGTCCTTCGGGGACATTCGAGTGGCGTCAAATCAGTTGTGTTTTCACCGGATGGGACAACTCTAGCCTCGGGATCGGATGACGGAACGGTGCGGCTTTGGGACGGCCAGACAGGCGCCGAAATTGCAGTCCTTCAGGGGCACTCGGATGGTGTTAAATCAGTTGTGTTTTCACCGGATCGCACAAGACTGGCCTCGGCATCAGAAGACGGAACTGCGCGACTGTGGGATGTTCAGACGGGCAGTGAAATTGCCGTCCTTCGAGGGTACCTGGATACAGTCAACTCAGTGGTGTTTTCAGAAGACGCGGTTTATGACTGGGCGATGCGAACATGGGAGAACGTCAACTCGGTGATGTTTTCACCAGATAGCACGAGACTAGTCTCGGCATCAGATGATGGAATGGTGCGACTGTGGGATGGTCAGACAGGCCGTGAAATTGCTCTACTTCAAGGGCACTCGGATACTGTCAATGCAGTGGTGTTTTCACCAGATGGCACGACAATAGCGTCAGCATCAGATGACGGAACTGTGCGACTATGGGATGGCCAAAAAGGCGATGAAATTGCTGTCCTCCGGGCGCATTCAAGATTGGTCAGGTCAGTTGCGTTTTCACCGGAAGGCATGAAGCTGGTACTTGCCTCTGCATCTGCGGACAAAACGATGCGACTGTGGGATGCCCAAAAAGGCACCGAAATTGCTATCCTTCACCACTCGGGTTGGGTCACCTCAGTGGTATTCTCACCCGATGGCGCAAAACTGGCCTCAGCATCTAATGAGGTGCGAGTTTGCGACGGGCGAACAGGCTACGAATTTGCCGTCCTTGAAGGGCACTTTAGTGCCATCAACTCGGTGGCGTTTTCAATGGACGGCACAAAACTAGCCTCAGCTGGTCATGATGTGCGGATGTGGGATGTCCAAAGAGATGACGAAGTTACTAGCGTTCAAGGACATCCGAATGCCGCAGAGTCAGTGGTGTTTTCACCTGATGGCACGAAATTGGCCTCTGCTCACGGCAAAACACTGAGATTATGGGAGGGGCAGAAAGTCGTCGAAATTGCTGTCCGAGGGCACGCGGAAGTGGTCTGCTTAGTTGTTTTTTCACCAGATGGTACGAGACTGGCCTCAGCATCTTACTATGACACAACGATGCACCTTTGGGATGGCCAAACAGGCACCGAAATTGCTGTCCTTCGAGGGGACTCAGCGGGCGGCGTCAAGTCAATCGCGTTTTCACCTGATGGAACAATACTGGCCTCTGGATATACTAACTGGACGGTGCGGCTATGGGATGGCCAAACCGGCGCTGCAATTGCCATCCTCCGAGGGCACACAGATTCTGTCAAGTCATTAGTTTTTTCATCAGATGGCACAAAACTGGCCTCAGGGTCTGATGACAAAACGGTTCAAATATGGGATGGTCGAACAGGTGCCGAAATCACTGTTTTTCGGGGGCACTTACACTCAATCAATTCAGTGGTGTTCTCACCTGATGGGACGAAACTGGCCTCAGCAGAACCTTTTGACGGAATGGTACGACTATGGGATTGTCGGACTGGAGCTGAAATTGCTAGCTTCTTTGGATTTTCGTTTATTTCCTTCAACTTGGATGGCTCAAAACTGTTGTCGATGAATGCTGAAGAGGTGTATCAAGTTGACTGCCAGACTGGCGATAAACTAGCTGTGCCTCTTGGGATGTTCATTGAGTCAAGTGTAGCGGGAGTGCAGATTACTGGTTCGAACATGTGGGTTGTTCAGGTGGATAGACAACGACCTTCACTCCGTGGTTTGTTGGTCGTGAAGGATGACGATAACGGGGGCCTCCACCTCAGGTCTCTTTGCTGGTTCCCTCCCGATTTCCCCATCTCTAGCGGCCTTGCCATTTCACCCCACTCTCGAGTCGCCCTCGGATGTAAGAATGGTGTACTTTTACTTGACACAAATCTTTCCTCTTTTCTATAACTGTTTTCCTCTGATTCTCGCTTCTATCTCTGTTCTGAGTCACCTTATACAATTCTGTTTCCTACCTCCTTTTCGTCTTGAAACTTTGTGGTATTTATTTTCCACATCCTATTTGATTCAAGGCAGATGAAGTGCCACAAATCTACCCATGTGCAAATCTCATCTTGCCATTGTCCATTGATCAAAGGACTCTGTCACCTTAACGTAACGAGTTGATGCCACCGTCTAGTGATGTTGATGAATTCCGCTGCATTCTGGCTCGCAGCCATGACATTGTCGTAATTCCAGTTGCAGCCGGTTCAGGTGAGATATTTATCTGACAGCAACTATGGCACACATAGATTGTGCCAACAACGGCCGAGACGAATGCCTTGTATATCGCGTCACCAATCTTGACAATATTGTCGCATGCAAAGCACACCTGAGGTAATAATATTGGGCATCAAGAGAGCACGACGAGGAGGGTTCTCGAGCAAGAACTACAGCGGGGTCTATCAACTACTTACTTGGGGGGGCCGGTGACCACTTGCACGACCACAATAAAACTTTCATGGAGCCAAATCAAAGGAGTAGGGATCTCCCCTGCATTCCACAGTAGCGGTCGTTCTTGGCGGTCGTTGGCGTATCGAATACGGCTTTGTTTAAGTATGTAAGTTCCACGCTTAGGACCAAGTAGTTACCAATCGGACAGGTCCTCCTCTCCCTATCCCAGCTGCTATTAGAGGGAATTCTGAAGAGGGACAACGATGGCGGGGGAAGGAGGTGATGGGGTGGCCTTGCGTTATTACTCGTTCGGAGTAAATGTTCATTGATCTGATAGTAGGGCGAACAGAAACTGAGGCCACTTCCACTGTTCCACAAGAAAGAGTGATATTAGAAACTCTGCAAAATAAATCTCTGTCTCTGTCTCCTGTCTGGGGTTTAGCGGCCGCATCCGTTTTTCTATTTTTGAAGGTGAGCACGACGATGAAGGACAGGATAGAATTTGAACCTCAACTCTTGCTCGTCCCATGCGGAAAGAGAGAGGTCAGTCGAAGGTGGTGGGAGAGACATCGTTAAATGATTGATTCGACGAGATATTTCGTTTAAAGACGGAGGGACGACTGAGAGGGAAAGGGATAGTGGGTGGGTGATGTTGGGAATGCAAGCTTGGGGGGTGTAGGATATCCGGTGAAGAACGTTAGGAATTTTCTGAGGAGAAAGGGAAAGTCGAAAACGCACAACCCGTCGTACAGAGCACCCAGGAAGGAAATAGAACACGTCGCTCGGGGAATCTTGTAATATCACAAAGGGACATCCGTCGATCAAATCGTCCTTCGAGTTCTTCTCCACCGCGTCCCCCTTTCCATGATCCTTAGGGATTGTGGCAAAGGCTGAGGCAGGAAAGAGAATCGCTAAACATTTCCAAATATCTTGCAAGATGACCCTCAGGCTTTTGGACCTTGAACGCGGCGATTTGGGCGATGAGGGTAGTGTTTTCCGTTGAAGCAGAAATCGGTGAAGATAAGACTACCGTATGTAGGTGTCCTCACAGAGAGAAAAATTTGCGATGCACCGTTTCATGGGTCCGGCAAATGGGTTTCAGAATCATGGTCCACACAAGGGGTTACTAGTGTTCCCAAAGTAGGAACCTTCAAATGAGACGGCTCCAGAAGCTTATTTTTGGCACAGCATCAAGTAGCAGGTTGTCTGGAGAGAGACAAGGTCGCCAGCAAACAGTAATGACAGGTTTGATATTCCACGGGAAAACTGGCTGCGAGCGAAACGGAGCTGGGGAGGGTCAGAGAACGCAGCAAATACGATGATGACAGTCAACGCCTTTTGGCGTGCATGCCGAAGGACCTTCTTGTCAGGTAGGGGGGTCTGGTACTAGTTAGGTCCCCCGAGTTTGTGTAAGTGTTACACCAATCCGAGTCCAACCGCCGTTTCCCCAATCCAGCGAACGGTATCGCAAGTCTCCTCTTACACAAGTAGATCCCTCGCTGCTATCTATCGAACAGAGAGTTTAAACGTTTG
>Ga0307507_10012041_pt1 | contig 10774 bp, 8 predicted proteins | sample 7_EM_MG_FD_207223 | JGI IMG/M metagenome (GOLD analysis project Ga0307507, IMG submission 207223) | Populus trichocarpa ectomycorrhiza microbial communities from riparian zone in the Pacific Northwest, United States - 7_EM | ecosystem: Host-associated > Plants > Roots > Unclassified | place... | reverse complement strand
CTACTGAACAGGGCGTGTTCAAAGACTCTCTGTATCATTGCAATTGTAAATAGTGTTCACAGAGGTGTATGATGCTAAAATCGCAAAAATCGAATTTTATATGGTTAAATTGATTTAACCCGTATCACCATCAAATGTCATCTTTTTTATTCATCAATCCTCCTGCTAGGGCACAAAGTTTCACATTTAGGGCTGTCTACCCATGCTGAGAAAGTTTGTGTGATACTAGACCTCCAACGCCTGTCTAAGCTGTCCCAGCTCCAGACATTTTTGGGCATGGCCGTCTACTTTTCAGCTTTCATCCCCTACTATTCAGACCGATGCTACCCATTATTCCAGCTCCTGTGGAAGGGGGCAAGGTGGTCGTGGTCAGCAGAGTGCGAGACTGCCTTCAATTCAATTAAATCAGCTCTACAGGAAGCACCAGTGCTGGGTCATCCAATGGAGAGCTTGCCATATTGGTGGTACACTGACACTTCTGATGAGGCATTAGGGTGTGCACTCCAACAGATCCAACCAATTTCAATCAAGGACTTGAAGGGGACAAGACTTCATGGACAACTAAAAAAAGCTTACGACACTGGAAAGCAGCCACCTAATCTAGTTGTACAGTTGCCTTTGTCCCTGAAGGATGGATTAGTAGCCAAAAGCTGGGTGGAGGAATTCCAGGACACTGTCGTCTACATCGAATGGGTAATTGCTTACTGGTCACATACCTTCAAGTCCGCAGAAACACGATACTCCACCACTGAATGCAAAGCGTTAGCAGCCAAAGAGGGACTTGTAAAGTTTCAACCCTTCATTGAGGGGGAGAAGGTAATGTTAATCACCAACCATGCCGCTTTACAATGGGCGAAAACTTACGAGAATTTGAACCACAGACTAGCGGCGTGGGGAACAGTCTTCTCTGCTTATGCCCCCCACCTCTCCATAGTCCATCAGCCGGGAAGAAAACATTCTAATGTTGATCCCCTCTCTAGGTTATATCAAGCGCTGCCGCCCCAAGACTCCCCTGCAAGAGATGATTCAATTGCACTTGAAATGAACCCAATTCATATTGACTTCTCATCCAATCCCTCCATGGGCAAGGCAGCGCTTGTGACCTTCAGTATCCACAACCGTTTGGAAGAAGTTAAAGAGGTTTTCATTAATACTAGAAGTTCTAGCCAGAGAGATAGCTCACCCATAGATGATACCAATGAAGAGAATGAACAACCAGTAAATTCGGATGGGATCCACAGAGTAGATTCATCTGACACATACTGGGGTGCCACAAATCCCCCCCCAAATGTTCTAGTTCATATGGAAGAAGATGTGATGCAAAAATGGATTGAAGCTTATCAGAGCGATCCTCACCTAGTCAAAATATGGAAAGATCCCAAATTGCTTGTAGAGAATTGGACTCCCAGACACTGATTCTTCAAGGACGCTAATGGCCTCTTGTTTTTCAGGGACACAGATTATCAACTGCAGTTGTGTGTCCCTTTAGGAAAGAGGAGGCTGCTGTTAGAGGAAGCACACAAACAGGCTTTCGAAGGAGCCCTCCAAGGACCAGAGAAGCTATGGCAGAAGCTCAGCGGCCGGTTCTACTGGAAGAGGATGAAGGCAGACATTGTGAGATTCGTGCAAACCTGCGATATATGCCAAAAGATCAAACATCTGAACTTCAACAAATACGGATATCTGATCCCCAACCCCATCCCTTCTTGCCTGTACCAATCAATCTCAATGGATTTCATAGTAAATCTTCCTTGGTCTGAAGGTTATAACACAATCCATGTCACTGTAGATAGGCTCACGAAACACAGGATCTTCACACCGACTACAACCAGCCTTGATGCCGAAGACTTTGGAGTGCTCTTCATCAAGGGAGTAGTGTGTCGTTTCAGTCTTCCAGAGAGCATAATTTGTGATCGTGATCTGCGATGGACATCAGACTTTTGGAAAGGAGTAGCAAAATTTTTATGCACTAAAATGTCCCTCTCCTCCTCTCACCACCCACAACACGACAGTCAAACTGAAATATTGAATCGATTTCTGGAAGTCATGATTCGAGCTTTCATGGCAAATCACAAGGAAACCTGGGCTCTATGGCTCCCTACTTGAATGGGCATACAACTCCAGCATCCACACATCCATGAGTGCAATGCCAAATTTCCTGATGTTTGGTTTCGAGCTGAGGACTCCAATCAACTTTCTCCTCCTGAGCGGTGCTAACAGGAAAGATGTAGCCAGAACAAGTTCAGAGGACTGGTTGGCCCATCTCCAAATGCACAGGGATAGCGCTAGGCAAGCGGTCGCCTACATGCAGCACCATCAGGCTCATGAACATAACAAAGGTTGCAAAGCACTCGACTTGAAAGAAGGAGATAGAGTCCTGGTTAACCCCCACTCCTTAGAATGGTCAGAGGTGAAAGGAGAAGGAGCTAAACTTACAACACAATGGATAGGTCCATTTGAAATCCTTCAGAAGATTAACCCAAATGTGTATCACCTAAGAATGGGTGATAACTACCTGGGATCACCAGTCATTAATGTGCAACACCTAAAGAAGTATGAAAAAGATACTACCCATCCAGATAGAGCACTTTTGCCTGATTCCTTCTTGTGGAAACCTGAATCCAAAGAATTTGAAGTGGAGAAAATAGTGGGACACAAGCGAGTAGGCAAAAAAGTGACTTTGAGATACTTAGTTCGATGGGCAAATTACAGGCCGCAGTTCGACACCTGGGCCACAGCCACTGATCTCAAAAACTCGCCTCTTCTGTTGAAGGAGTATTCTGCCAAACATAATCTTTAGAAAAACACACAAGTCCTACTAACCTATGCCCTCTTTTCTTTTTAGACCATTTTCTTTCTATGCTACAACTAAATTTTTTTTACCCAATCAGAGGAACAGATATCCTATGCAATCGACATGCCCCCATCAGATTATCTTTTCATCAATCAGAACTGTGTGCCTATTTAAAACATGCACGTCGCTTGACACCTACCCCCCCCCTCCAATCTTCCTGCCTCTGCTGTCATTTGGTGGGACCGTCCACGAGTAGCAGTAAGCGAATGGTCTATCTTGCAGTGGACTGTCCTGCTGGATACAGCCTACATGGAGTCACTGATTCATCACTTGAACCCCCTCGCTACTACAACCGTCAGAGCAGATACCGACGCAATTTGGGTGGGACTAAACTCGGACACATCACTCATCCCAGACTCCGCAATAGTCTTCAGAAACTTGCCTGATCCTGGCTGGAGCGCCGACAACTTTTCGGATTCTGGCCACATCCTACCCATCGATAATGCTAGAGATCCTGACTGGTATAGGTCTGAAGAACAATGGGCCCCCTGGACACCAACAGCTTTCCTTTCACAACAACGACCATGGTACAACCTTCTTGAGACCACAGTACCAGTCGAAGAATGGAGTGGGGGCTGGTCCATGGTGGAAATCCAGTGCCAGGAGTATTCCCTGGACCTCACCCAGGTTCAAGTGTGCATTCGCTATGTTGTCAACTTCGATCAGTGAGTGTCCCATCATATGACCGTTCCAGCAATCTTCCCTAGGGTGCGTCTAGACAAAGTCTACCCCATGCAGAAGCTCGTCCAGATCAACGCCGCAAAGGCAAAACATTCAGTCCTGCATGGGATCGGATGGTTAGCTTGGTGGACAACTATTATCGTGGACTGGGAGAAGGAGCTAACAGATTCGGTAATTCACCAAATATTGTCACTCCTTTCAACTGTAAAGAGCAAGAGAGGGGTAATCTGTGACCTCAACAGGGACTGGAAAACCGTCAACATTCCATTGTATCTCCAGAACAACATCCCCTTCTTCTATCTGTGGGACTTCAAAGCATGATCCAATCAAAGGTTCAGCCACCTTAACCCAGGCCTGAACATGACCTACTGGGCAGTCAGACAGGGGATGCAACTCGCCCTGATTCCAGACCTCAAGGAGACCAACATCAACAAGATTGCCCGTCACGCGACAAAATTGGATCACTTCTTCCAGGAAATTTTCACTTACCAGAGGCACCCATCCTCCACACCTATGCTATATTTGTCATTGACTTCAAAGGATGGAAGAGATGACCCGTCAAACAGGACAAGGCGACACTAGCCTCTCTCATGAAGTTCTACCATTACAGAGTTTTCGAGGAGGAGGATGACAGTTACAAGACTGTTGTGTTTTGGAGATGGAGGAAGAGAGAACCACATGATGAATACCTGAAACGACAGTACAAGGCTTTGCTTCTGGGGGAAGAATTGCCAACTTTGATTTGTGAGTTATACCGATTTGACTATGCCCCTAGACTGGGAATCACTTACAACCGAGAAACTGGCCTCATTGTTTCTCGGCGAACAATTGGTCTTCAGAGCACCTCCCTCCTCAAACGTTTAAGCAGGGAATGATCCCTCCAAGACCGTCTCTCAATGGATACTTGCCCAGACGGTTCGCCCTTGGAAACTCACAGCAACTCCACCAACAAAGACCTCTTATTTGTTGACTTCCCTGAAATCCCTGACATCTTATACCACCCTTGCGCTGTAAACAGCCCAGCAGCGTGGATTCGTTTCAATGCTGAGAAGCTTGACAAGTCTCGACATCAGACCTCACAACTCCATGCAGCACGAGGAGACAATCCTTCTCCCTATCGCTGTTTGCAACCTCCAACTTGCTTATCAGATCCCATCTTCGCTTCACACGAGAGGCCAGAAGTCATGTTCCAGAGGATGTTGAAGGATGAATCTGCAAAGATCACTTACATGGAAAGTACATGGTTCGCACCGGGCTTCACATGGAACGAGGAATTTTTAGAGACTGCCTATATTTTTATCCCGGAACGTCAAAAGCGAAGCCCAGCTGAGGTACTGGGCCAACTGTTGGGACACCATAGGGACGGTATGGAGACTCCTGAGCACGGCCTCAAGTTCCACCTAGCATTACCACAAGATTGTCTACGGCAATTTCAACCAATCATAGTAGACAGCCTTGACCACACCTCAGCCTCATCTTTGTATGCCATCAGATTTCAGGAGCCTAACCTTTCCCCAGCAGAAAACGCAGCGACCTTTTGCACATTGTACCAAGCAAGAATGAACGACCTACTCTGCTGTCCCCATGCACGCGCTTTCATAGGAGAAGGGGGACAACTCAGCTGGATAGCTAGGTGCTGGACAGGTTTACGCCTTGTAGAAGACTTCATGTCAGGACCGTCAATCCAGGTCATGGTTCATAACAGAGGCTTTTATGACAAGAGAAGGACTTACTCCTCCATTACTGCCCAGGTACAAATGGCTGCCTGGGACAATGGCTATTCCTGCCAATGGATATTTTCGAGGACAATTTTGAACTTTGGACTGGAGAATGGAACGCAGTGTTGGATCACATCTATAGAAAGCTCACTGACGATATCGCCAGAGGGAAAGGTAAGCTTTGCACAAGGATTTCACAGACGTCATGGAAGGGATCACGCAGGCCGGACTGCAACCCACTTGGCATAAGCAGCACCTTGACGACATCACGTTTCCAGAACAATGATTGGATTAAACAGGAAGCGGAAAGTGGGGGGCTTTGTAGCATGACAGTTCAGTGGCCTTTCACTGCACTGGCACTAGGATCCTTCCCACTCCCCAAGATTCAACTCTCATCCCATCATTAGTATTTGCACTTATTAACCATTTCACTACATTTCATTACATAAGCATTGTACATATACCTCATGTCATCCATGAGGCAGATATATCTTTTTTACCACCATTATCTCTGTATCATCTGATACTTAGCCCTACTAACTAGTGCTTGAAAGTCTGGTCTGGTCCGGTTATTGAGGCCCCGGTGGCTCTAACCGAGACCGAGACCAGTTAGTATTTTCTCTGAAACTCAAAATAACTGGACCAGACCACTACAAACTGGTTATGGTCAGTTAGTGTGGTCAGTCTACAGTTACATAACCGGTCATAACCAGTTACTAACCAGTGTTAACTGGACTCAGTACTAAATTTTTATAACAAAGGGTATTTATTATGTATCTACTACTACATTTTTTGAGCTACAGAAAGGGGAAAAGGGAGGGGATACCTCAGAGGAGGCCATGAGGGATGGTTGATGGGGCATTGACGCCATGACTCATCGACGTGGCTCACATCGACTTGGCTGTCATCGATGTGGCTGCCGTCAATGTGACTCATGTCAACGCTGCTGGGCATCGATGTGGCTGTTGTCGACGTGTCTCACATCGACTTGGCTGTCATTGACGTGGCTACCGTCAATGCAGCTCGCATTGATGTGGCTGACGTGGATGTGGCACCGTCAACGTGGGGTCTGCCAATGTGGCTGCTGGGGGTCAAGGTGGCTCGTGTTGTCCTGCCCCCTGCTTTGCATCGACTCTCCTCCTTGTCCCACCTCCTTGTCCCATCTCCTCCTCGTCCTCTTCTTCTTGTGTCCCTTCAACCTTGGGGTACGTGGCAGGTGTTGACGTGGCGTGGTTGACCTAGCAGGGGTTGACGTGGCAGCATTGACATGTCCTGGTTGAAATCGACGAGGCGTGGCGGACGTCGACATGGTGTGTGGTGTGGTTGACGTGGTGTGTGGCATGTGGTCGACAGGGAGTGTAGTCGATGTAGTGTGGTCGACAGGCGTGGTCATGAATGCCCACATCCCTCAACACGAGGGGAGGGGCAAGGATGCAGTGGCCTTGAGGTTGAGGGTGGTGGTGGGAGGGATGTGAAACTAGATCGTCACACAAGTGACTAGAGTTATGCCAAGTCACACGTCTTTGAATTAGCTATAACTCTTTTAATTCTGTACCAAAAATTATCCTTTTGGGCTTGTTAAAAAGCTTGTAAATAGGGAAATAATTTAGTATAATTTTAGTGCTGAATGACTGGTCCTAACCGGTCAGGACCGGTTTTTGCCGGTTAGTCATATTTCTAAATTTGGAACTAACCGCTAACCAGACCACGGTTATGGTTAGGATTGGTTAGGATATTTTGCGGTTATTACCAGTTAGGGTCCGGTCCAGTCTCGGTTAATTTCCAGTCAATTAACCTAACTTTCAAACACTACTACTAACAGCTACTCGAGCTTACAGAGGTCTGTGGAATACGAGAGAAATGATCGTGTAGCTAGAGCAACCTTCACCGGAACTGTCCATGAAGATCAGGATATGGGTACTGTGAACTGTCATGTTCCACGATCCCAAGCATATAGCTACTGTTCTCAACCTCTACACGAGGGTCTTTCCACCTTTGTACATGTATCTGTCAGACTCCCTACAACTGTCCCACTACCTAGAGGACATCTATGCTAAGTAGTGATCCACATGGAGGCTTCCTGGTCATCGAAGGCGATTGTTTCAGGAGATTGAAACAGTTGTCACATCAAAGTCACATCAAACTTTCAAATTCCGCCATTCTGTCAGAAAAACCCATGGAGCCTTGTAACATAAATAAGGTGAATAATGACTGGGCCAGATTACAATGCACTACAACCAGAGAGAAATGCAGGCTCCTAAAAGCAGCCACATGTTTTCATACTAGGAGAACTATATTTGTGATCATTATATAATCTGATGGGAAAGACCAAATAAACAAACCTAAGAACTCAAACTCACAAGAGAGTGGCTGCTGGAAAAGTTGCTCAGGGAGCTCAGACATCAATGATTAACCCTAATGTTGGGTCCCAACTCCAAGGCCTTTCTGGGCCTGTGACAGATCCTTTGAATACATTTGAGGATTCAGAGGTTATGGCCCACCAATTTCTTCACAGACTTCTATTGACAACCATTTTTGAAGACCATCCCATCACACTGTCAATTTTGGAGGACCTGGACACTATTCTCAACACCATTCCAAACCAAAGTGGTGTTGGTGACCAAAATGTGACACTCTGTTCCTTGATCACATGGTGCAGATTTGGGACCCAATGTTAGGGTTAATCATTGATGTCTGAGCTCCCCAAGCAACTTTTCTGGCAGCTGCTCTCTCACGAGTTTGAGTTCTTAGGTTTGTTTATTTGGTCTTTCCCATCAGATTATATAACAATCACAAATATAGTTCTCCTCCTAGTACGAAAACATTGCAAGATGAGTGGCTGCTTTTAGGAGCCTGAGAGAAATGCTTATAATAAGAAGGTGGACCCTTACAAGCCACCCCAAATAGGTACAGAACTTATAAGGTTATGTGGCACATTAAAATGCAACAATCAAGGATTGAACCAAAAACCTCAGGCTTGTGTGATCCTCACATGAGGACTACAAATTTGGGCTGGATGATGATGTCTGTGGGGAATAGTGGATACAGATACTGAGTTCAAAAAATATATTATATAATAATCACATGATTGATGCTCAGAGATATCGCATCATTTGAACTCTTGTCGCCATCCTCTCTCTTGGCCACGGTGGACTCAGATCCTGAAGCAGTCCATGTCGACAAGCCTGGGGAACATCCCCAACTTGTTGGAAGCATCTGGAAACTTACAAGGCACGTAAGTTTCCTAATATTCTTTCCTCGTGTTGCTGCTGATGCAACCAACATATGAACAGATACAATTCATACACTAGTTCACTCTGGCCATGGAGAACAGTTTCAGAAACCCCTCAGGTGCATAAATCATCTATTCTGATCATTGAACATACATACTAATGTTCTGTTTATCAAAATTTAGATTCTCTTGGAACTCTGCCATGTCTGGTCCCACTGATTATTCCAACCCCCCCTGCCAACCATTGCACGCTTCCAGCAGTGAACATTGTGGCCTCTGACCCACCTTCCATCTTACAAACACCATCCATGGCTTATCCAAGCCCTCTTGCAGCCACCACTCCATCCACCGCTTCACACACACCTCAAACAGCCCATCTCAGCCCTCCCAAGCTTACCATTCCATCTGCCATGTCATCGACCACTTTACATGCACCAACTATGCACTTTCCAACCTCAACGACAATGTCACCCCTTCCCGAACATAAACACAGTCGCCCAAAAGGGAGTGTGAAGGTCAAGCCAGTGTTATATGGCCCACGTCGAAAACTCAGACAGCCTCCTGGAACTGGGTATAAGCAGAGGCTGAGGGAGTTGTTGGGTGAGGATGCAGCTCAAGCAGCAAAGAGACCAAGGGGACGACCCAGGAAACAGGTTTCATCACCTGTTTCTGTTGAATTCAGAAAAATGGTATGTTTCTCATCTGAATATTACTTTTCATTTACTAACCTACTCTCAGCCACCAGACTTGCACTCAGTTGCAGCAGTATCTAAAATGCCTCTGATTATGACACCCCACAACATCCACACTCGCGATGATGACTGCTGTTTAGATCTCATCTTGTTGTATTCATACTCACTCATTCGTCACTGTAGTATTTGTTCTGTTGCAAGCTCGATGCCTGTCTGCATTCATAGTATAGGTTGTATGCATAGCTATTACTGGAATAAAAATTCAGTCACTTGTCCTTGATGTAATGTCATCAAGTTTCTACATTTCCGTTTCAAAGTTCCTCCTTGCATAAAAAACTTACACAGAGCATGAAGCCTTGTTATCATACATTGTAGAAATGCTCTCATGCACCTGAGTACAGAGTACCATTGCTAATGTAAACCCAGCTCCAACATGTCAAAAACACCAGATATGCCACAAGCGCACCCTTACCGATTGCCCCAGAAGCCAGAAAGCTTTGAACTGCAAAAACAGATGCCATGATTGTGGGAGGGTGGATTGTCAAGGACGAAATGCAAAACAGCTGCATAGGATGTGCTTCGAGGGTTGGAATAGTTTACATACAAAGGATCTCATCAGAGATATAATCTGATCTAACCATAAGTACCTTTTTTGTAATGTCACCAAGTATCCAGCTTATATAAAACAAAATAAATCTAAAAGGAGGAAACAAACCCTGAGGATCTCACAAATCTAACCGAGTATCCAGTATCCCACTTTCCTACGGCACACAAACACTCACAGGACACGCTGCCACAGCTCAGCAAAGTGTTCTGCCAGTTGCTTGCTTGTGTCATTGCACACCATATTGAATTTGTGAGGTTGGGGCCTTCCCCTCCTCCTCTTCCCTTTTTCTTTTTTCTTTTTCTTTTTCTTTTTCTTTTTTACCCCACAAACATCGGTATCCAGCCCAAATTTGTAGTCACACATACCTTCAGACTACAGCATGGTATAAGAAAACTCCCAAGGCCGCTCATATATCTAGTCTTTAGGTCTACCTTACAACACCATTATCTTTATTCCCTGGATGGGATTTGTTATTATTTCTGGCTGAACATGATCAAAAGAATATAGGTAAATTTTTAAGACACACAAAAAAACAACAATTGGTTTGTAGTCTTGGGTTGGCTGCTGAGGCCATCCAAGCACATGTTGCAAGGCTAAACTAATCTTATCAGACCTAATTTGTCTTATCACACCTCATCAAGCTTGTAACGTGGTAACAATCATTACATCAGCCTTACAATGACAAACAGTTGCTTTGTAAGGTAACTGCCTTGTAAGGCACTCCGGATTTTTCCGACATCGGCGAATGCGGCCTCTGCACGCAGACATGCAATGTGCAATGCAATAGTCGTCACGGGCTTCAAGATGGCTCGTAAAAATGTAATGCACAATATCTATTAGGTACTATAGGTATATGGTGTATTATAGTACAGTCATCCACCCCTGAATGATACACCACCCCCATTTGATACACTTTTGTATACTTTATAGCTTCCCCAAATCATCACCGTTTTTCTTCAAATAAAATTTCCTGACTACATATACATACCA
>Ga0307507_10012040_pt1 | contig 10778 bp, 11 predicted proteins | sample 7_EM_MG_FD_207223 | JGI IMG/M metagenome (GOLD analysis project Ga0307507, IMG submission 207223) | Populus trichocarpa ectomycorrhiza microbial communities from riparian zone in the Pacific Northwest, United States - 7_EM | ecosystem: Host-associated > Plants > Roots > Unclassified | place... | reverse complement strand
GTTCTTGAGGACTCGACCACGCATGCACACCCTGAACATCGGAATTCTGGCCCACGTCGACGCCGGTAAGACCAGCCTCACCGAGCGGCTGCTGTTCGACCACGGCGCGATCGACCGGCTCGGCAGCATCGACGCGGGTGACACCCGTACGGACGACGGCGCGATCGAGCGGCAGCGCGGGATCACCATCCGTTCGGCCGTCGCCGCGTTCACGGCCGGGGACACCCAGGTCAACCTGATCGACACTCCGGGCCACTCGGACTTCATCGCGGAGGTCGAGCGCGCCCTGGAGGTGCTCGACGGCGCGGTGCTGCTGCTCTCCGCGGTGGAGGGTGTCCAGGCGCAGACGCGGGTCCTGATGCGGACGCTGCGGCGGCTGCGGCTCCCCACGCTCGTCTTCGTCAACAAGATCGACCGAGCGGGCGCCCGCGCCGAGGACCTGGTCGCGGACATCCGGCGCAGGCTGACCCCGCACGTCGTACCGCTCACGGACGTGACGGGCCTCGGCACGCGTGGAGCTCGCGTCCTGCCCCGCCCACCCGGCGACCCGCAGCTGGCCGAGGCACTCGCCGAGGTCGACCCGGACATCCTCACAGCCGTCGTGGACGGTCCCCACCCCACGCCGGACGACCTGCGCAAGGCCCTGGCCACCCGCACCGCCGACGGCTCCCTCCACCCGCTCCTCTTCGGCTCGGCCCTCGGCGGCCAGGGCGTCACCGAACTGGTCGAGCACCTGGTCCGACTGATCCCACCCGCACCCACCGGCCCGCCCGGCACCCCGAGGGGCACGGTCTTCGCGGTACGCCCCGGCCCGGGCCGCGAACGGACGGCGTATCTGCGGCTCTACGACGGTGAGGTGGCCCCGCACCAGCGCCTCACGTTCCGCCGCCACGAGGCGGACGGCCGAACCGTCGAGGTCTCCGGACGCGTCACGCGTCTCGACGTGATCGGCCACCCCGGCCCGCTCACCGCCGGGAACATCGGTGCGCTGACCGGCCCGAAGGACATCCGGGTCGGCGACCGGCTCGGTGAACTCACCGAGCGGGCACCGCAGTTCGCGCCGCCGACGCTGGAGACGGTCGTACGGGCGCGGCGGCCCGAGCAGGCGGCGGGGCTGCGCTCGGCCCTGCTCACGCTGGCCGACCAGGACCCGCTGCTGCACGCGCGGCCGGCCGCATCCGGGGCGACCGTGCTGCTCCTGTACGGCGAGGTCCAGAAGGAGGTTCTCGCGGCAACTCTGGTGCAGGACTTCGGAATTGAGGCCGACTTCGAGCCGAGCCGGGTGCGGTTCCTGGAGCGCCCGGCCGGAACCGGCGAGGCCTGGGACGAGTTTCCCTGGCACGACCGCGTCCGCTACTGGGCCACGATCGGGCTGCGCGTCGAACCGGGAGAGCGCGGCTCCGGTGGGATCTTCGCGTACGAGACCGAACTCGGCGCGCTCCCCCGCGCGTTCCACCAGGCCATCGAGGACACGGTCCACGCGACCCTGCTCAGCGGGCTGCACGACGCACCCGTGACGGACTACCGGGTCACCCTCACCCGCTCCGGGTACGCGGCCCCGATCAGCACGGCCGCCGACTTCCGCGGCCTCACCCCGATCGTGCTGCGCCGGGCGCTGCGGCTGGCGCGGACGCGGCTGTACGAGCCGTACGTCGCGTTCGAGACGGAGGTCCCGCTGGACGCGCTCGCACCGGTGACCGCGCATCTCGCGTCCTGTCGTGCCGAGTTCGCGGGGACGACGGGTGGCGTCGACACCTGGCTGATCACCGGGGAGCTGCCCGCGCGCCGGGGGCGGGACGTGGAGACGGCTCTGCCGGGGCTCACGCACGGGGAGGGGATGTGGTGGTCGCGCCCGTCCGGTGACCGCGAACTGCGGTCGCGCTGAAGGGTGTTCGGGGCACCCGTGGCCAGTGTCACGACACGGAGCGGACCGTGCTCCGGAAAGGTCACGGGACGCATGGGGCGGAGCGTCCGGGAAATGCTGTCTGCGGTCATCCAGGACTCCTGGCGGGCCGGAACAGTGACTTTTCACCCCTGCGCGCCCTCCGTGCCCCCGTCAGATGGATCGATCGACCAACAGGTCTGTCTGACAAGGCATTTGGGGGGCATGCGCATACCGAGGAAGGGAGGGCCGTCCCCATGACGACTTCCATCAGCCGTATACCCCGGCGCATGCCGGGCTGGGCGAAGGTGCTCACCGCCGTCGTCGTTGTGATCGCCGTACTGTTCGCCGGGCTCCGGCTCGCCGTGCTCCCGGGACTGCGGGACATCTTCGGCACCGAGACCCATGACCGTTCGGGGCCCGCCCTGCTCAAGTCCATTCAGGACATGAGCCGTTACGACGCGGCCTCCGGCAACTTCCAGGTCGTCGTGGACCTGGAGAAGGACTCCAAATTCCTGCCCCAGGCGATCCGCGGCACCCGCACGCTGTACGTCGGCGCGGGCACCGTGGAGGGCTATGTCGACCTCGGCAAGCTCGGCAAGCAGGACGTGACGGTCAACAGCGACCGCACGTCGGCAAGCATCAAGCTGCCGCACGCGACGCTCGGCAAGCCGGCGCTGGACCCGGACCACTCCTACACGGTCTCCAAGCAGCGCGGCCTGCTGGACCGCCTGGGCGACATCTTCTCCGACAACCCCAACAACGAGCAGGCCGTGCAGAAGCTCGCCTCCAAGCACATCGCGGAGGCGGCGAAGACCAGCGGCCTGACCACGCGTGCCGAGACCAACACCACCAACATGCTCAAGGGTCTCCTCGGCTCGCTCGGCTTCAAGACCGTGAACATCTCGTACAGCGCCTGACCGGTCGCTGCCGAACCCTGGAAAACTGGAGGCCCACCGCATGGCCCGTTCCGTCTCGCGCCTGCGCACCGCCAAGAAGACGGAGGCCGAGTCGAAGCCGACCCGCCCCGAACGCGGACGCCATCAACTGTCCCTCCCCGTCCGTCTGTTGGCGATGCTGATCGGCTTCGTGCTCATGGTGGCCTTCGCCGTCGTACTGGCCAAGCTCACCCTGGAACCGTCCCCCGCGTCCAAGGCGCTCGTGCACACCAATCTGCACCCGGGCCGCTCCCTGAAGGCCTATCTCGACCAGCCGGCCATGCGGGACGCGATCAAGCAGATCGGCGGGAACGTGGTGCTCGGCATCCCGTTCGGGGTGCTGGTGCCCGTGTTCGCGCCACGGGCGCGCGGCATCCTGAAGGTGCTGCTGCTGACCGCGACCGTCATGCTCCTGGTGGAGTTCGCGCAGGGCGCGTTGATCACCGGGCGGGCCTTCGACATCGACGACGTCATCCTCAACACCTCGGGCGCGCTGATCGGTTGGATCCTGCTGGGGCGCCGGCTCGGCCGGGCGGTGCACGCGCGGAAGCCCGTCGCGAAGGCAGCAAGGACATCAAAGGCAGCGAAGGCGTCCAAAGCGCCGAAGGCCACTTCGTAACGATCAACTACTGGCCCGTAACTTTCAACTACTGGTCCGTACCAAGGTATTGACGCTCTCCTTATCTCACTCCTTAAATCAAGAGGCGACGCTTTCACCCCCCACCTCAGTCGGCGTGTCGGTCCCCACGTCCGCCGTACAGAAGGGAATGCCGTGGCCTCCCCACGCGTACTCCGCAGATGTCTTTTCGCCGCCCTGTCCGCCGCACTGGTCGCGTCCGCCGCGATCGGTCCGGCGCAGGCGGACTCCTCGTCGGCCGCCCAGGCCGACGCCACCACGTTCTCCGACACCTTCGACGGGGCCGCCGGCAGTGCCGTCAACTCCTCGAAGTGGACGTTGGAGACGGGCGACAACGTCAACAACCACGAGCGCGAGTACTACACGTCCGGCACCAACAACGCGGCCCTGGACGGCCAGGGCCATCTGGTGATCACGGCCAAGAAAGAGAACCCGGCCAACTACCAGTGCTGGTACGGCACTTGTCAGTACACGTCGGCCCGGATGAACACCTCCGGGAAGTTCAGCGCGCAGTACGGGCATGTCGAGGCCCGGATGAAGATCCCGCGCGGGCAGGGCATGTGGCCCGCGTTCTGGATGCTCGGCACCGACATCGGGTCGGTCGGCTGGCCCAACTCGGGTGAGATCGACGTCATGGAGAACGTCGGCTTCGAGCCCTCCACGATCCACGGCACCATCCACGGCCCCGGCTACTCCGGCGCCAACGGGATAGGCGCCGGCTACACACTGGCGAACGGCGCGGCCTTCGCGGACGCCTTCCACACCTTCGCCGTCGACTGGGCGCCCAACTCCATCAAGTGGTCGGTCGACGGTGTCGTCTACGAGACGCGCACACCCGCCGACGTGGGCAGCAACACCTGGGCGTTCAACAAGCCGTTCTTCCTGATCCTCAACCTGGCCGTCGGCGGCGACTGGCCGGGCGACCCGAACAGTGCCACGGCCTTCCCGGCCCAACTGGTGGTGGACTCGGTGTCGGTGACCACGAGCAACACGGCCACCGGGGTGGCGATCAAGGGCCTGGCCGGCAAGTGCGTCGACGTCAACGGGGCGAGCTCCGCCAACGGGACCGCCGTCCAGCTCTACGACTGCAACGGCTCGACCGCCCAGCAGTGGACCGTGGGCTCCGACGGCACGATCCGCGCGCTCGGCAAGTGCCTGGACGTGAACGCCGGCGGCACCGCGGACGGCACCAAGGTCCAGCTCTACGACTGCAACGGCAGCGCCGCCCAGCAGTGGGCCGTCAGTTCGGCGAACGACATCGTCAACCCACAGGCCAACAAGTGCCTGGACGTCACCGGCGACAACTCCGCCAACGGCACCCCGCTCCAGATCTGGACCTGCTCGGGCGCCGCCAACCAGAAGTGGACGGTCGGCTGACCTCGTAGCTCCCCGTTGTTCAGGGCCTAGTGCGGCATCCAGGTGAGTTTGTCCCCGCCGACCCAGCGGACCACGTCCGGGTCGTCCAGGTCACGCACCGTGATGCCGCACACGGCCGCGACCTCCAGGACGTCGGTGAGGGTTCTGGCCTCGCAGACCATCTCCCCGTCGATCTCCACGATGCGGAACGGCGGGGTGCCGGGCTGCACCTTGAGCACCATGATCCGCGGGTGTGAGATGTGCGGGCTGGCGATTTCGGTCATGCAATAGAGCCTAGAACGCATCAGGCGGACGCGAGTGGTCCACGGTGCCCGGCCGGGGCCGCTCGCGGGAGGAGGCTCGATGGATCCCGTGCAGGCACTGGACCGGATCGCCTTCCTGCTGGAACGCTCCCTGGCCCCGACGTATCGCGTACGCGCCTTCCGTACGGCGGCCGGGGTCCTGGCGGCGCTCCCCGAGGGTGAGGTCGCCGAGCGCGCGGTGGCCGGGACGCTGGAGTCCCTCAAGGGCGTCGGCCCGAAGACCGCGCAGGTGGCACGCGAGGCCCTGGACGGGCAGGTCCCCACCTATCTGGAGCAACTGGAGGCCGAGGCCCCCGCCCCGTCCGGCCCCGGCGGCGAGAAGCTGCGGGCGCTGCTGCACGGCGACTGCCACCTCCACTCCGACTGGTCCGACGGCGGCAGCCCGATCGAGGAGATGGGCCGTACGGCGGCGCGGCTCGGCCACGAGTGGGCGGTGCTGACCGACCACTCGCCCCGGCTGACCGTGGCCCGCGGCCTGTCCCCGGAGCGGCTGCGCGAGCAGCTGGACGTCGTGGCGGCGCTGAACGAGACCTGGGCGCCCTTCCGGCTGCTGACCGGCATCGAGTGCGACATCCTCGACGACGGCTCCCTGGACCAGGAACCGGAGCTCCTCGATCGGCTCGACGTGGTCGTGGTCTCCGTGCACTCGAAGCTGCGCATGGACGCCCGCGCCATGACCCGCCGCATGGTGGCCGCCGTACGGAATCCGCACGCGGACATCCTCGGACACTGCACCGGACGGCTGCTGATCGGGCGGGACGGGGGTGCCGCGCGGCCGGAGTCGGAGTTCGACGCGGACGAGGTGTTCGCCGCGTGTGCCGAGTCGGGTACGGCGGTGGAGATCAACAGCCGGCCGGAGCGGCTGGACCCGCCGAGGCGGCTGCTGCGGAAGGCCGTCGATGCCGGGGTGCTGTTCTCGATCGACACCGACGCGCACGCGCCCGGCCAGCTCGACTGGCAGATCAACGGCTGTGCGCGGGCGGAGGAGTGCGGGGTGCCCGCCGAACGGGTGGTGACGACCTGGCCGGCGGCCTCACTACTGGACTGGACCAATGGCAAGTGATGCACATCACCGCTCGCGGCGGCCCGCACAGGAACACTCGCAGGTAGTTCCCCGTTGAACAGATCGTGGGTGCGGAGGGAACAGTGTCCCCGGGCCTCAACCTCCGCCCACAGGGAAGATCGTTCGGCTGAAGCCCTGTGGAGCCTTTCGCCGCGAGGCGACCGCCTTCCGTGCCCACCACCTGGCCGCCCCGGCCGTGATTCCCCCGTCACGGTCGGGGCTTCTCCTTGACTTCGAGCGCACTTCAATTCGTAGCGTTCCGGTATGACCACTGCACAGCACAAGATCGGTTCCGGATTCGGTGCGAAGAGCACCGCCGACGACGTCCTGAAGGGCATCGACCTCACCGGAAAGCTCGCCGTCGTCACCGGCGGCTATTCGGGCATCGGCCTGGAGACCACCCGTGCGCTGACCAAGGCGGGGGCCCGGGTCGTCGTCCCCGCCCGCCGTCCCGACACCGCGCGCGAGGCCGTGGCCGGCCTCGACGGTGTCGAGCTGGACGAGTTGGACCTCGGCGACCTGGAGAGCGTCCGCGGCTTCGCCGACCGCTTCCTCGCCTCCGGCCGCACCGTGGACTTCGTGATCGACAGCGCCGGCATCATGGCCTGCCCGGAGACCCGGGTCGGGCCCGGCTGGGAGGCGCAGTTCGCCACCAACCACCTCGGCCACTTCGCCCTCGTCAACCGGCTGTGGCCGGCGATCGCACCGGGCGGCGCGCGGGTGGTCTCGGTGTCCTCGGGTGCCCACCACAACTCCGGGATCCGCTGGGACGACATCCAGTGGAGCCACGGATACGACAAGTGGGAAGCCTACGGGCAGGCGAAGACCGCGAACGTCCTGTTCGCCGTCCACCTCGACAGGCTGGGCGCCGACCACGGCGTACGGGCCTTCGCGCTCCACCCGGGTGGCATCCTCACACCGCTCCAACGCCATCTGGCCACGCAGGAGATGGTGGAGCGCGGCTGGATCGACGAGGACGGCAACCTGCTGAATCCGGACGCCTTCAAGACCCCGGAGCAGGGCGCGGCCACCCAGGTCTGGGCCGCGACCTCGCCCCAGCTGGACGGCCTCGGCGGCGTCTACCTGGAGGACTGCGACATCGCCGAACCCGCCTCCGCCGACGGCGAGCGCACCGGCGTCAAGTCCTGGGCGACCGACCCCGAGCAGGCGGCCCGCCTCTGGAAGCTGTCCGCCGATCTAACCGGTGTGAACGCGTTTGCCGGATAGAACCAGGCACAGCTTCACGAGGGGTCGAGGTCCTTCGGTCCGTAGAGGGCGGCGGGCGCACCGCTCATCAGCGCCCTGCCCAGCACGGCGCGGTGGGCCCTGGCCTCGGCGGTGATGTTGACAGCGCCGGTGTAGCAAGCCCCCTCGCTCTGCTCAGGGTTGGCGTTCATCGGCGTACCCATGTCGAGTTCGCGGCCTTCGGCGTCGGCAAGGGTCAGGTCGACGGCCGCGCCGACGGCCGGTAACCCTCGACGAACAGCAGGCGCAGGCCGTCGGGCAGCAGGGCTTCCGCTTCCAGGAGCCGGTCCAACACGCCCTTGCGCAGGTGGAGTTCCGCGCCGCTGTCGTTCTTGCGGTCGTCGACCTGCAGTACATCGCTCACGTCGACGAGGGGCTCCCCGCACTCCTCGACAGGGATGGCGGCGACCCGGGCGTCGGACATCAGGACGATCTCACTCATGGGGTGACCATCCCCCAACCGCCCACCCGCTCAGTGCGGGGCGCGTTCCTCAAGTGCCGTGCGCCAGGCGGGCGGCGGGCCCTCCGGCTCGGGCTCGGCCCTGCGGCCGCCGCGGGCGAAGAAGTCGGCGAGCGGGAGGATCGCGGCGCCGACCGTGACCGCGTCGGGGCCGAGGAGGCCGAGGTCGATGGTCACGCGGCCGGCGGGGTGGCGCAGCGCGTACGCGGTGGCGTGGTGGCGTACGGCGGGCAGGAAGCGGGAGCCGAGCTGGAGTCCGGCCCAGCCGCCGATGAGGATGCGCTCGGGCTGGAAGAGGTTGATCAGGTCGGAGAGGCCTGCGCCGAGGTACTCGGCGGTCTCCTCCAGGACGGCGAGCGCGACGGGGTCGGCCTCCGTACCCTCGGGAGGGTAGGCGGCGGCCAGCAGCGCGGTCATCGCCGTCTCCTCGTCGGTGCCCTCAGGCGGACGGCCGCCCTGCTCGCGCCAGCGTTCGAGCAGCGACTCGGCGCCCGCGTACGCCTCCAGGCAGCCGAGGGCTCCGCAACGGCAGCGGCGCCCCCGGACCCGTACGGTCAGATGCCCCCACTCGACGGCCCGGCCGTGCTCCACCTCGGGGGTGACGAGGCAGGCGCCGACACCGGAGCCGAAGAGGACGACGATCGCGTTGCGCGCACCGCGACCGCCACCGAACCACATCTCGGCCTGGCCAAGGGTCTTGGCGCCGTTGTCGATGAAGTACGGGACGGAGTCGGGGAGTTGGGAGGTGGAGCGGAGCAGTTCTTCGAGGGGGACCGCGTCCCAGCCGATCGTCTGGCCGTGCACCACCGCGCCGTGGTCCGGGGTGTGTTCGACGATGCCGGGCACGCCGATGCCGACGCCGAGGAGCTGTTCGGGCACGATGTCGGCGGCGGCGAGGACCTCGGCCATGCCCTCGCGGATGTGGCCGACGATGACCTCGACCTCGTACCGCTGCTGCTCCAACGGGCGTTCGGCGCGGGCGAGTTCGGTGAGGGTCAGGTCGAACAGCTCGACGCGGACCCGGGTCTCGCCGACGTCGACGCCGATCATGTGGCCGCTGTGCGGGGCGACTCGCAGCAGGGTGCGAGGGCGACCGCCGTCGGAGTCGACACTGCCGGCCTCCTCGACCAGGCCGTCGGCGACGAGGTCCGCGACGACGTTGCTCACCGAGCCGGAGCTCAGTCCGGTCGCCGGACCGAGTTCGAAGCGGCTCAGGGGCCCGTCGAAGTAGAGCCGTTGCAGTACGGCCGTGCGGTTGGCCCGCCTGAGGTCGCGTACCGTGCGCCCGTTCCGCCCCGCCATGTGGATCCCTCCGAACCCTCTTAATTCACGCCCTGAACTAAGGGGCTGCGGAATGCACACTACGTGGTGGAGGCCGTCCCGTCGATCTCTCCCAGGGCAGCGAGCAGCTCGGGGCCGACCTTCTCCCGCCGCCAGCGGTTCTCTTCTTCGCCGAACTCCCTGGGGACCGCCTCGGCGAGCATGATCAGGTAGAGGTAGCTGCGGTAGAGGGCGTAACGGAGGCGGGCCGACCGGTCGAACTCGGCCCGCCCACCGGCTTCCCGGTAGCCCGCGAGGAACGCGTCGTCCGTCCTGATGTCGCCCAGCAGCGCCACAGAAACGAAGTCGGCGAGGGGGTCGCCCCAGAACATGCGCTCGCCGTCGATGAGCCCGCCGATACGGGGCGCACCGGTCGTGCGGTCGACCAGGATGTTGCCCCACCACAGGTCGAAGTGGACGGCGCAGGGGACGGTGACCTCGTCCAGGGCGGCGTACGCCGACCGGGCCGTGCGAACGATGTCGTCGGCGGGGAGCGGCAGCCAGGCCCCGTAGCGGCGGGCGTCGTCGAGGACGGCGTCGTACATCGTGGTGAACGCGGTACGCCAGTCGGGGGCGAGCGGGCCGAGGGCGCCGGAGGGGTAGCCGAAGCCGGGGCCGGTGATCTCGTGCAGCCGGGCGAGTTGGCGGCCCAACTCCGTGCGCAGGGCGGCCACTTCGGTGTCCGTGAGCGGGTCGCCCCAGGGTTCGCCCGGGCAGAGGGTCATCAGGAGGGTGTCGCCGTCGAGGGCCACGACGCGCGGCGCCGCCACCCCGGCCTTGGCGGCGGCGCCGTAGAAATCGGCCTCGGAGATGAGCAGTTGGCGCTCGTGGGCCAGGCCGGGTGCGGTGGGCGCGGTTTTCAGCACGTAGCGGCTGCCGTCGGTGAGGGTGAGTTCCTCGACGGTGTTGTAGGTGCCGCCGCCGAGGGGGCGGAGGTGGGCGAGGTCGCCGGGTGGGATGCCCGCCGAGCCGAGTGTCCGCCGGGCCCGCTCCCAGGAGTCCGTCACCGTGCGCCCACCTCTCCCTCTCGATCAGCCGGCGGCGTACACGTCCTCGACGTAACGCCCGTCCGCCATCAGTTCGTTGAGCCACCGCTCGGCCGCCGCGTCGTCGGCGCCGGGCGTGCGGTCCCGGTACAGGGTACGGAACGCCTCCCGCACGCCCGGTGCCATGCGCGAGCCGTCGCCGCAGACGAACACCCGGGCGCCCGCGTCCAACAGGGCCCACACCTCGTCGGCCTCGGCGGCGACGCGGTGCTGGACGAAGGTCACTCCGCCCTCCGGGGCCGCGCTGAAGGCCGGGCGGAGCGAGACGGCTCCGGCGCTCTCGGCAGTGCGGAGTTCGTCGGCGTGGAGGTAGTCGGCGCCGGGTGCGTCGCAACCGAAGTAGCAAAGGGCCGGGGCGAGTTCGGCGCCGGTGGCGAGAGCGGCCGTACGGTCGGCAATGGTTCCTCGGAAGGGGGCGAGCCCGGTGCCGGCCGCGATCATCACGACCGGGGTGGAGTCGTCGATCCGGAAGGCCTCGCGGCACGGCTGGACGCGGGCGTACACCGTG
>Ga0307507_10012039_pt1 | contig 10780 bp, 8 predicted proteins | sample 7_EM_MG_FD_207223 | JGI IMG/M metagenome (GOLD analysis project Ga0307507, IMG submission 207223) | Populus trichocarpa ectomycorrhiza microbial communities from riparian zone in the Pacific Northwest, United States - 7_EM | ecosystem: Host-associated > Plants > Roots > Unclassified | place... | reverse complement strand
ATAGTCCTTGAGTAGGGTGCCCAAACTGGTTTTCTGAATACCACTCTATAAGTTTGTTTCATGTCACCATGTGTTTCGGGTCGCCTTGAGGTATGTTACTCCCGAACCGATTTCCACCCCTTAATGTAAGCGAGCCAACATGTGCATTCCAACTTGTCTGAGATTCAAAAGTTTAATCCATAGGAACAATAAGTTCATTTAAAAAGACTAGAGGCGAATTAAATAGTAGAAGAAGTCACCAAGTATAAGTTGAAACCAGTGAGTATTCAAAATCTAGCATGGAAGTTTGTGAAAGATCTAGGAAGGCGTAAAAAGGCGTAGAATTTTGGCCATTTGGCGGTTGCCTTTAAGCGGATAAGCCACAACCCTATGCACATTCTATCACTCGGTTTCCATGCAGTCCGCCCAGTCTGACTGAGCCCGGTCCAGTAAGAGCCTATAGCGCTGCAAGGAGACGCTTTAGGTCACTAGCCGAATGCCAGAATATATTCCCAATCATCACTTTCACCTCCTCCAATTGCGCAATCCTATTCCCCCTCCCCCTTTTCCTAATGGTTTAGTCTGTCCGCCTTGAAGGTAGAGCGGGACAAACGATCAGCTATAGTTCGCCATTGTCTGGGTACTCAGGAACCCTACGCCCAACATATGAATAAAGAAAATAAAAGGCAGGACGATACAACTGGAAATACGCTGGGCTGGAAATACGTTGGGGTGGCGGAGCAAAGGCTCAGAAACAAAGCACTAAGATCAAAGCTACAATAAAGAGCTCAACCAGCAACGCACAATTAGAAGAAAGGAAAAACATCTCTGCTCTCAGGCTCACGACTCCACAATGCTCAATTGCTCACAACTTGATGCTCCGGTCACGATTTTCTCAACTCGCACCATGATCCATCACCACGATCTCAATTGCCCCACAACAATCTATCTAACTGACGGTAAAGACAGAAGTATATATAATACAACAACGGAGCCATCAAGGCCCTTCCTCCCATCCTTCCATTGATCACGACAGAGATCTATTCTCTTCCATGCATGTCCCTTCTTCCATGGATGCTTCCTTCTCTTCCACGCATACTTCCTTTCCTTCCATGGACAGAAAAATCAGGATAACAAAGGAACGAACAATCGTCACAAAGAAAGCTCTTCAAGCTCTGTAGCCTACTCACATCCGACTTCTCCTACTCCGATCCAAAGCGCATGTCCGGTGGTTTGTCGAATGATATCAGCATAGGTGCAACATGCTAAGCAGCATCAAAGAGCTTGCTCCTGGAGAGCGTATCTATCCATAACGCATATCAGAAGCTTCTTTGTCTGAACGATAACGGGGTAGGGTGTGTGCGTGTCCGATAAGTTATGTTCATACCCGATAGGCAGTGTGCGCAACGGGCTAGGGGCCCTGGCGGCCCCACGGCGAGGCTGCCAAGAAGAGTGGACCGGACCGGACGACAATTTTCACTCCGTCCCGTGATAGGACATTTTAGGACTGCAGGTTTGAGCGAGGACCACGGGCCCGACAAGGTGAGACACTATTAGGCATTCCTAATACAAGGACGATAGGGGACGGTGGTGGAGTGCTGATCCCCTGACAAGGGCGGCGGGGATTAGTGGGGATTGGTGGGGATCTGTGGGGATCTGTGGGGATCTGTGGGGATCTGTCTGGCCTCACATTCTGAGACATTCTGAAAACTGGTTGTAGGGCCCACCGTCTTCCCCGTCCTACGGCCATTAGCCCCGGGCAAAATGCTCGTCCTACCCTCAACGGACTCCCCCGTTGCGAACACTGCCGATAGGTTTGTATGCATGCCTGATCGGTTGAGTTTGTCGAGCAGCATCGAATAATTCCAACAATGAATACCGATAGACTCCCGGTCCAGGTGTGTGGTAGAATGCGGTTCCCGGACCCACTTTGCGTTCTCGTAAAAACTCATGAAATCGATTGTCCCGGCCACCCTTTTCATCTCCAGTTTGAGAAAAAGGCCCATGAGAAAGATCAACACTCTCTTAACAAGATATAACATCAACCCGCAAGACATGTTGGATCCCGTCAATTCGCTTTCGCTATTCTGGAGACATGGCAAACCCTTCCTAGGATTAGCTGACATACCCATTTCAACTGGTCTCATTCCGCACATCTTCATTATCCTTGACCATGAAAGCGCATTCCAATCGGATAACCTATTGGGTAGGGCTCTCCTTATGTTTCTCCTCTTAGTGAGTGCTTTACTAACAGATAGAGTTGAGATTAATGCTCTTCTAAAGAGTGGAGTGCGTCTCAAGGGGTCATTAATTGGAGCAGCGGCTCAACCCGAAATTCAATGCTGAGCAGAGGCCCTATTCCCACATGTGACCTTTTAGATTGCTACTAGGTTCATTTATTCCACTTGTTTGACCGGCCTCCGGAATAGATATAGGCAAGCAGACTTCATGGAACATCACTGATAAGGTCTCCCACTGGCCTCAACAGTGACAGTCCGACCCATTCCCTGACCGTCACGGTCACGACAAGTGGGATGGCCTAAGTAACTCTCTTGTTTTTGTGGACTCGGAGAGTCTTTGCCCAGTTGCTAAAAAACACTTTATCTCTTAATAAGCGGGTTGTGAATTTTGTACTAGGGGGTGAACATAAGTACGGCAAACTTCATCCATGATGACCAGCATTGTCCTAATTTTTGACATAATGTAACCGCCTCCAGGGTGGTGGCGGGAATCGATAGGGTAACGATAGTATCTCTATACCAAAGCGCGGTATATAACGAGACTAAGTACCGGAGGCTTAGACTAAGTTGTCGTAACAAACTTCTTACTATATCGCAACTACCAAGTAGTTCCTAATAGCTAAGTATGTTTGGTCTTACTGGATTCTCAAAGCGAACTGAAGAAGTAACTGTTCAACCAAGTATATTGAAACTCTGTCTGTCGAAGTCTGCTCTCTCTAAGTTCGGAGAATAGCAGGTCTTTAAATACACTTGTCAGGCTTACCGGAGCCTTGTAAACAATAACCATAAAGACTCCCAAACGGTACCCTTGAAACGTTACATCAAACATATCAAATATCAAACGATATCTTGATACAATAAATAAAACATACTGAGTATCAAACGATACTCAAAACCAAACATAAAACATCATGAGTATCAAACTCAATCATAAAACATACTGAGTATCAAACGATACTCAAAACCAAACATAAAACATCATGAGTATCAAACTCAATCATAACCCGTACCGGTTACACATAACAACTTTTTACTTTCATCAAGATATGAGTTTTACGGTGTATAGTAAGTTTCCAACTTGCGAATACCACGGCTTCATTTCAGAAACTCTGGGCTAGTAGATATCCAGACAGCAAGGTGAGAAATAGGAAAGAAAGAGGGGGATAGACTAGAGGTGAAAAAATTGGGGTTAGGGTTGAAAAGAGTAGTGTTGCCAAGAAGGTATGGGCTAGCAGGGATATTAAGAGGTTAGACGATTTGAATGGTGGAAAAGTGAGGATGTGATGAAGTTAGATGATTGAGGAAATAGTGAACAGGATAATTTGATCGAGGTGGGTAGAGAAATGAGAGTGTTGGAGGAGGAAGAAAAAAGGATAATAGATGTTAAGATGGATTTAGAAGAGGGAAGGAATTCGGAAGGTGGTGGGTTGGAGAATTCTAGGTAGAAGGTGAGAAAATTGGATAAAGGGAAAGGGGTGGAAGGAAACAAGAGTGAGAGGAGGAAATTTCAGATTTTGGAGGATGTGGAAGGGATAAATGACAGGAGAGTGGAAGAAAAGGGTATAGAGAGATGAAAGAAGGGGAAGATAGAGAAGAAAAATGAGAGAAAAGTGAGAGAAAAATGAGAGAGAGTGAAGGGGTTATAGAGAAAGGGAAGGGATTATAGAAAGAGGAAAGGAGTAGGGTTTAAAGAAGGAAAATAGTATGAAGTTAAAGAAAAATTTAAGGAGGTTTGAGAAGAGATTGGAGGATGTGGTATATGTGACAGGGAAGTCTAAAGAAGTGGTAGGATTATATTGGTTAGATGTAGGAAGAAGAAAGATAGAAGAAATGATGCAGAGAGGGGAGGAGAAATTAGGATGGAAGAAGGTGAAAATAGAGTAGGTGGTTGAGAGCCAGGTAGAAGTGGGAAAAGAGTTGAAGAGAGAGAAGGAGGGAAGGGAAGAAGTATTGAGGAAGAAACTGGTGGAAATAGTGAGTAGTAATAGGGAAGTTTTGGACAATAGTAGGATAAAGGGGGGAAAGGAAGAGAAGGAAGAAGAGGAAAAGAAGAAGCAGGAGCAGAGGAAGTATAAAAAGAGAAAAGAGGAAGAAATAGGGAAGAATGAGGTTTTGAGCATGGTGGTGGTAATGGATTCGCAAGAAGAGCAAGAAGGTAAGAAAGGATGGAAAAAAAAAGGGGAGAGAAAGAGAGGGGTTTAGAAAAGGAGCAATAGTGGAAATGAAGAGCAAAGGAGAGAGGTGCAAAGTGGTAGTAAAGAAGAAGGAGGATCTGGAAATATATAAGGAAAGGAAAAGAGAATTGGAGCACGATAATGGGAAAGAAAGTGATAGAGTTGAGGAGAACGGATAAATAGGGTAGAATAGTGGTACTGAGTTTATTATTGGTAGATTGGATAGAAAAGGAGCAAGAGTGGAAAATAGAATTTGAGGTAGAGAGTGTGATAAAGTTGATAAAAAAGCTAACATAGTTGATAAGTCCTGGAAAGGCAAAAGAAAGTGGTTTGCAATAGGCAGGATGAGTTTGTCAGGTAGGAAAGAAGAGTTAGAGGAGGAGCTCCTCGCATACGTAATAGTGAGTAGGAAGCCTAAGCACTTCTCTCACGATACCTCTACTAGAGGACTAATTCTCAACAGACGGTGGGCCCTACAGAGGGGGAAATTTGTGTTCAGCGTAGGGGGGGGACCGTGGGGGACAGCCAGCTGCAAGGGACTTCACGAGTGATATCTCATGATGCCGTAGTGGTTTGTTTGGAGGTGTATGATTTCAGCTTGGACTAGTGCTGGAGGTCCAAACACTGGGACTATAAGTGTCTATAGTCCGTCCTGTCCTTGCCTTCCCGGGCGTAGTCTGTCTTAGCACCCCAAAAAAAACTGACTATGAGCCGCGTTCCGTCCAGTCCTACCCCGAAGACCGACGGATTGGACGGCTGGGAACGCAGACTCTAACATTTTTCTCCAACTGCGATTAGTAGATCTTGGGAACAATTTGGTATTCTAAATGCACAAGGGAGGTGGGCATCACGAAATATGGGTCCTCTCGGGTGCCGCGGCATACCTCTCGCACAAGCTTTGTTAATAGCAGAATTTTAAATATTATGTGGTTCAAAAACATTTTCAAAAAGGTAGAAGGTTGTAGGGGTAGTATAAGAACAGAATTAAAAGCTAAGTTTGCATATGATATTATATTATTATTATTATAAAATGGTAGATAGCCAACATGTGGATAGCCAGTAGAGGAGGAATGTCGATGACTATCTTTATTTTATTTTTTATATAACTCATTAATCATCCGTTAAAGGTACAGAAAATTCAGGCGGTGTTAGGTTAGAGAGACATAAAAACTCTCAACAGCCCGCCCGACCAAAACAAACTAAAAAAAACTCTTGTCATCATGCATTGAAATATAGAAAAAAACTAGCACAGCAAACAGGGGCTGAGTATAATGAACCCAAGAACCACGACAGACAGGCTACAAGGAAATCCCAAACTAGACAAGTTATGCATGTTATGAATACATTCAAAAAACTGTGATTTATGGTAAAACTTAGGCCATGGTAATTGAAAAATGAAAGGTGAGGTGTAGAAAGAGGGGGTGTAACAAAGGCCGGCGTTTGATCGTGGGGGGGCTGGAGATCCCGGTTTGAAGGGTTGGGTTCCGAGGGGGCGTGCTATCGAGTTAGTTCGTGATTGGGGTCTTCGAGAACCGGGAAGGGGGATGAAAGAGATATGGTACAGGGGGAACGAAGGAAACCCACTCCTTGGGTCTAGCACCCCCTCTCATCTGCCTAATAAAAACCAAGGGTTTTTATAGCACGGAGCTGCCTTCCACTGCCCGATTGGAGGTCATGTCCAGGGAGGAAGGCACATTAGGAGTCCGGTTGTTGATCTTAGACAACCTTGCTTAGAGGCTCTGTCCATAGAGTACTCTGGTCCTGGAACTTCGCTCATGATCCAGGCTTTCTTCTCATAATCCTCGGCACTCGGCCTATCCTTAGGAATTAGTTGTAGAATGTCAAGGAGGAAGGAAACATAGGGGATACCGAGATCAATGTTGTCAAATCCTAAGGCATATTTCCATACCTCGACGGGATCATTGAATAGGAGACTCCCGGCGAATATCTAGTACAGGACCGGCCCAACGGGCCAGATGTCTACCTTATTGGTCTTCGATTTCCATGTGTCATGCACTTCTGGTGCTATATAATCCTGTTTGCCGGTGGTGGTTTTCAGATACGTGGTGTTGGAGGGTGGGATGTGCTTTTAGATACCAAAGTCACCGGTTTTAAGCCCGAGGACATGAATCCGATTCTCTGGAAGATTGAGGAATATGTTCAAGGGATTGTTAGGTTTTGGCAACTGTGCATTAGGAAAGAGGGGGGGCAGACCTCGGGCTTGATATCGCGATATGTGATCCCCCCTCTATTAATTACTCCTAATCCGCGAAGCAGTTACTTGATTACAATCTTTGTATCGCTTTCGTTCCACCGATAGCCATCGGCAAAGCTCTGCAATACATCTATTATATACTCCATAGCAATGTGCGTGTATTCAGTGTACTGATACGTAGGGTTGAATTCGACAAACCATTCGTGCTGTCCAGATATTAGAAAATATTTGAGGCAAATTTGACGACACCAATGCCAGTTATTAAACGATTCAACCCCGGGCAACACTTACTCTTGCTAATGCCTGTAAATTCTTAACCTCGTCTTGATACCACTTAAAAGTGAACTTTGGAAAGTCTCATGGTATCCTCTTCACGCCCATTACTCAAGGGACTTCATTTCGGGTATGTGAACGTTCTCTAGGAATACATTAACCCAATCCCTCCGACAGTCGATTTACACAGGAAGCCTGATGGAGGGAAGGGATCGCTAGGATGGTGTTTGGTTTTCTCACTTCCCTGTATCCGGTTGTTTTTCATTCTCTACTATCTCAATATATTTGATCGGCTCTGGAAAATCGGATTGCCGAAAACCTCACTCACTTTTGTCCTCTGGTCTATCGATTCCATTACTTCGCGGATCTAAAGCGTATCTTTATTCAAACAATGCAACGATAAGCTCAGCATGGCCAAATGTCTTGGCCCTCGGAACCTCCCGATCGGGGCTTTTAATGGGTGGCAACAATACTCTAATGGAGACTACCAAGAGTTGATCTCACAGCGCTTCGATCGCCAGCGCACTACTGTGGGGAGTTCTCTCCCATTCACTATCTCGCTCCAAGCTCACTAACGCTCAACTAACTCATCAACTAACTAGCTCACTGACTGACAGACCGCCTAACTGACTAAAGACAAGACTGTGTATAAACCCCAATGATTTTCGTACCCCTATCTTTCTACTGATTTCTAAACGCATATACACTCCCTTCCACCTCAGTTCCCTTTCTTTCTTTCGCGCATTTCCTCGCTAACAAAAGTAAGACCGGAATCACAAAGAACTCTCGCTGCCGCTAGCCTCGGCCCCGGTTATCCAAATCTCCAGGTATCTGACTCATTCATGTGGGATATCTTCCGTCCTTCTTCGATCCAAGTGCATATCCGAAGCCTTTGTCCTAACGACAAAGCCAGAAGCTGCGCGTGATATGCCTAGCGCAACACAACGAGTGGTATGAAAGACTTCCAATAAGACCTACTGTTTGTGTATTGGCCATCCGGTGGTGTCAATACAGCTTAGGCGGCGAGAATCTTCTACTATACCCTTACCTCCTAATTCACGGGGTAGGGTTTCTTCATTGTTCCTCCTCAGCTATTATTTTTTTCCTTTTCTCTCAGAATTTCCACTAGGTCACCTTCCCCGCCATCTAGATCCAGAGAGACCTCCATAGTGCAGGTGACTCGTTGGTTTTTGGCATATAAAATACAATCCCGTACTATTAATTAAGCTGTTTTATTTATGATAGCTCCCACTATTATAGGCAGTGTCCTATAGGGTTTTTCGCAACTACCTGAAGAATCCTCACGCTATCATGTGTCACTTTTCCTCTATCTAAAAAAAACAAAAAACACCTTATGCAAGTATACAGTTCATCTATAGCGCAGGAAAGAGATTAGGGGGAAAGGAAAGGAGGAAAGGAAAAAGAGTACATAAGAAAAAAGGAAACAGAGGCGAGGGTTGACAACTAGAAGGAAATAAAATACGATAGGATAAAAAACGAAAGTTATAAACTGAATCCTATCACTATAATAGAACTATTTCATGCCACAGACCAGCCACTACTCCACTTTTTAAACAGAAACTCATAAACCCTGACCCTTCTAAGCTAGAAGAGGAGATTGACAAAGGTGTGATAACATGTGTGGTGCCTTTCCGTCACGAAAGATTTCCTTGACCTTGGAGCATGATGTCAAGGATAACTTCTACAAGTAGCGGACTTGAGAAGTGAAGGAATGGCGATGATTTCCATGCTGTTGGGCCATCTAGCTAGTGTAAGTCACTATGGCGAGAGGCTATAGGAGCTCCTAGAACCTCTAATAGCTATACCAGCAGCGGACATGCAGAGTGTTTAGAGGTTATTGGCTAGGTTGCCGATATTGAGCACCGTCCACCAGAATAGTGTTCTGGCACACGACTCATGTCCGCTCCGAACAGCATACGGGAGTGGTGCCCGGCCCTCATTATCTGGCTGGTTGGGGTTGACCTTTTCCCACTCGAGTAGTATTTCCACCATTTTCCCATGTCCATTGGCAGCGGCGTACGAGAGCGGCGTTCGGCCCTCATTGTCTGGCTCGTCGGGGTTGACCTCTTCCCACTCGAGTAGTATTTCCGCCGCTCTTCCATATCCATTGCCAGCGGCATAAGAGAGCGGCGTTCGGCCCTCATTATCGGGCTTGTCGGGGTGGACATCTTCATGCATGAGTAGCATTTCTACTACTTGCCACCATTCTTTGCTAGCAGCATACGAGAGCGGCGTTCGGCCCTTATTATCTGGCTTGTCGGGGTCGACCCCTTCTCCCCCGAGCAGTATTTTCATCACACCCATGAAATCCTCAACTCGGTTCAGATACCGACACTCAGTTGCATAGGAGAGCGGTGTTCGGCTGTCATTATCTGGTCTGTCAGGGTTAACCTGGCCCTGACCGAGTAGGATTTTAACCACTTCCCCATTTCCTTCTCCAGCAGCATATGAGAGCGGCGTTCGGCCCTCAATATCTGGTTTGTCGGGGTTGACCTCTTCATGCTCGAGTAGCATTTTCACACAGACCTCATGTCCTCCGCCAGCGGCATACGAGAGCGGCGTTCGGCCCGTATTATTTGGACTGTCGGGGTTAACCCCATTTCGCTCGAGTATCATTTTCACCATTCCCACCCGTCCTCCCATAACGGCATACTCGAGTGGCGTTCGGCCCTCATTATCTGGCTTGTTGGGGTTGACCTCTTCCCTCCCGAGTATCATTTCCACCACTTTCACCGGTCCATTGTCAGCGGCATACGAGAGCGGTGTTCGGCCCCTGCTATCTGTCTCGTTGGGGTTGACCTCATTTCGTTCGAGTAGCATTTTCACCACCCCCCCATGCCTTTCAGCGCCACCCCAATAACCACGCCCAGTAGCATATGAGAGCGGCGTTCGGCCCTCAATATCTGGCTTGTCGGGATTGACCTCTTCACGCCCGAGTAGCATTTTCACCACTTCCCCCTCTCCGTTGGCAGCGGCATACGAGAGCGGCGTTCGGCCCTTATTATCTGGCTTATCGGGATTGACCTCTTCACGCTCGAGTAGTATTTTAACTACTTCCCCATATCCATAGGCAGCAGCATACGAGAGCGGCGTTCGGCCCTCATTATCTGGCTTGTCTGGGTTGACCTCATTTCGTCCAAGTAGCATTTTCACCACCCCCTCATGCGTTTCAGCGCCACCCCAATAAAAACTCCCAGGAGCATATGAGAGCGGCGTTCGGCCCTCAATATCTGGCTTGTCGGGGTTGACCTCTTCCCGCGACAGTAACATTTTCACACACTCCTCATTTCCATTCAGAGCAGCATACGAGAGCGGCGTTCGGCCCTTATTATCTGGCCTGTCGGGGTTGACCTCTTCACGCCCGAGTAGCATTTTCACCACTTCCCCCTCTCCGTTGGCAGCGGCATACGAGAGCGGCGTTCGGCCCTCAATATCTGGCTTGTCGGGATTGACCTCTTCACGCTCGAGTAGTATTTTAACTACTTCCCCATATCCATATTCAGCGGCATACGAGAGCGGCGTTCGGCCCTCATTATTTGGCTTGTCGCCGTTGACCTCTTGACGCTCTAGTAGTATTTTCATCACTTCCCCCTTGGCTTTTGCCGCTGCATTCGAGAGCGGCGTTCGGCCCTTGTTATCTGGCTGGTCGGGGTTGACCTCGTGCCGCCCTAGCAGCATTTTCACCACTTCCCCATATCCATATTCAGCGGCATACGAGAGCGGCGTTCGGCCCACATTATGTGGCCCGTCGGGGTTGACCTCATCCTGCGCCAGTAACATTTTCACCACTTCTCCCTTTCCATCGGCAGTGGCATACGAGAGCGGCGTTCGGCCCCAAATATCTGGCTGGTCGGGGTTGACCTCTTCCCGCCCCAGTA
>Ga0307507_10012036_pt1 | contig 10781 bp, 12 predicted proteins | sample 7_EM_MG_FD_207223 | JGI IMG/M metagenome (GOLD analysis project Ga0307507, IMG submission 207223) | Populus trichocarpa ectomycorrhiza microbial communities from riparian zone in the Pacific Northwest, United States - 7_EM | ecosystem: Host-associated > Plants > Roots > Unclassified | place... | reverse complement strand
AGGGGCACCTTCGTTGCACCAGAAGCAAGGAAAGTCCCCCTCGCTCCACCCAGCCGCCAAGGGTGAGGTCGTGAATGACGCCACATTTGCCTTACCCCTCAATAACACCACTAAACACTCACGACCCCGCGCCCGCTGCGCCCCACAGGCCTCCACAGTCACAATCGCCCCAAAAGCCACACCCTGCAACCGCCCGCCGATCCCCGCGCTCTGTGGTCCCGATGGGTGCCGCGCTTCGAGCCGGGCACCCCGCCGTCACGGACTGTCGTACCCCCCAGGTACCCTCACCTGGACAAACCCTCCTGCCACGGACAGTCCGTGGCCGCGAGCCCATAGGAGGTGAGTGGTTGTGTCACGCCATTACGAGGTAATGGTCATCCTTGACCCCACGCTCGACGAGCGCACGGTCGCCCCCACCCTCGACACTTTCCTCAACGTGATCCGCACTTCGGGCGGCAGCGTGGAGAAGGTCGACGTCTGGGGCCGTCGCCGGCTCTCGTACGAGATCAAGAAGCACGCTGAGGGCATCTACGCCCTGCTGGACCTGAACTCGTCCTCGGACGCGGTCAAGGAACTGGACCGTCAGCTGTCGCTTCAGGAGACCGTGCTCCGCACCAAGGTCATGCGCCGCGAGATCAAGCGCGCCGCGGCCAAGCCCGTCGCCGCCGCCAAGGCCTGAGCCGAAGGGATTTCCCGATGGCTGGAGACACCGTCATCACGGTGATCGGCAACCTCACCTCCGACCCGGAGCTGCGGTTCACGCCCTCCGGCGCGGCGGTCGCGAACTTCACCGTCGCGTCCACCCCGCGCACGCTGGACAAGCAGTCCGGCGAGTGGAAGGACGGCGAGGCGCTGTTCCTGCGCTGCAACATCTGGCGCCAGGCGGCGGAGAATGTCGCCGAGTCCCTCACCCGCGGCGCGCGCGTCGTGGTGCAGGGCCGTCTGAAGCAGCGGTCTTTCGAGACCAAGGAAGGCGAGAAGCGCACCGTCGTCGAGCTCGAGGTCGACGAGATCGGGCCCTCGCTGCGCTACGCCACGGCCAAGGTCAACAAGGTCAGCCGCGCAGGCGGCGGTGACTTCGGTGGCGGAGGCGGCGGCGGTGGCAACCGCGGCGGTGGCGGCGGCGGTGCACCCGCCGACGACCCGTGGGGTTCGGCCCCGCCCGCCAGTGGCGGCGGGGGCGGCGGCGGTTTCGCCGACGAGCCCCCCTTCTGATCTCGCGCGTGAGCGCACACACCCACAAGAGTTGAATTCCAGGAGTAACCAGTGGCAAAGCCACCCATCCGCAAGCCCAAGAAGAAGGTCTGCGTGTTCTGCAAGGCCGAGAAGAAGGGCCGCCCGGAACTGATCGACTACAAGGACACCAACCTGCTGCGGAAGTACATCTCCGACCGCGGCAAGATCCGTGCCCGCCGGGTGACCGGCAACTGCAGCCAGCACCAGCGTGACATCGCCATCGCGGTCAAGAACTCCCGCGAAATGGCGCTGCTGCCCTACACCTCGACCGCACGCTAAGGAGGCACGACGATGGCGAAGATCATTCTCACCACCGACGTGGCGAACCTGGGCGGTCCCGGCGACGTCGTCGAGGTCAAGGACGGCTACGCGCGCAACTACCTGCTCCCGCGGGGCTACGCGATCGTGGCCTCCAAGGGCGCGGAGAAGAACGTGCGCACGATCAAGCGGGCGCAGGAGAGCCGTCGCATCCGCGACCTCGACCACGCCAAGGAGATCAAGGCGACGCTGGAGGGCCTTGGCGCCATCCAGCTGATCGGCAAGGCGGCCGAGGGCTCGAAGAAGCTGTTCGGGTCGATCACCGCGGCCGAGATCGTCGACGCGATCAAGGCGGCCGGTGGCCCGCTGCTCGACAAGCGCGTGATCGAGCTGCGCGAGCACATCAAGACCGTCGGCAAGCACTCCGTCGGCGCCCGGTTGCACCCGGACGTCAAGGTCGACGTGCGCCTCGAGGTCAAGGCCAAGTAAGACCGCTTCACCCGTGAAGGCGGGACGTTCCCTCGGGAGCGTCCCGCCTTCACTGTTTTTCGGGTGACACAGTCGGGGAACCTCGGAAATGCGTGCCGCGTCGGAGGAGAATGGGCGGGGGTCGCCCGGCTTGACGAACAGCGGTGGGCATTATGAGACTCGACGGGCGGGACGGGGTGCGAAGGGGATGAACTCCAATGGCTGACCAGGTGAGCATGGACGCGCCGGCCGGGGGCGGTTTCGTCTTCGACGCCGACAAGATCGACGGCGTCATCAAGAAGTGGCAGGACCTGCTCGTCGACCTGCGCCGGGACGCGACGGACGCGAACGTGCTGGCCAACACCAAGGCGCCGGGCAAGGAGTTCGCCAGCGGCGACTGGGAGAAGCTGGCCAACCCGTCCGGCAAGGCGTTCCTGGAGCAGAACAAGCGGATGCAGGACTACATCCAGACCTACATCGACCAGCTCACCGCGGCGAAGCAGAAGATCGCGACCCAGGAAGCCGACCACACGTCCGACATCTCGAAGATGGGGAACACTGCCTCGTGAACCGGCGACTCGTCCTTCCCGTCCTGGCCGTGACCGCCACCGCGCTGGTGCTGACCGGCTGCGCGGCCAAGCGCCGCGGCTCCGCGGCACCCGCGCCGACCGACACGAGCGCGTCGGCACCCAGCACCGGCGCCGCACCCCGCGTGCCCAGCCCGCTGAACACGGCGAAGATCGAGGCGAACGCCTGCGACACGCTCTCGTCGACCGACCGCAGCGACCTCAAGCTCGACGGCGGCGCGCCCAGGCAGGGTCCGGCCGGGCCGAGCTGCACGTACCTCGAGGCCGCCGACCCCAGCAACCAGATCGACGTCACCACGGTGACGGAGAACAAGAACGGCCTCAGCGACGTCTACGACACGAAGGCCAACGACGAGTACTTCGGCGAGTCCCAGATCGGCGGCTACCCCGCGGTGTTCGCCGCGGTGAAGGACTACCGCAAGGACGGCCAGTGCGGGCTGTGGATCGGCGTCACCGATCAGCTCGCGGTGCAGATCATGGTCCAGTACGGCCACGGCCCCGGGGTCCAGGACCCCTGCTCGGTCGCCAGCAAGTTCGGCGAAGCGGTGGTCTCGACGTTGAAGGTGGGTTGACATGCTCGAACTGATCCTGCTCGGCGGGTTCGCGGCCTACAACATGGCCACCACGCACTCGGACAACCACGAATCGCAGCAGGGTGATCGCAAGATCGGCTGCTACGACATCTGGCAGCAGATCACCACCGGCCCCGGGGCCGCACCGATCGCGGAGAGCCAGGCGGCGGCGGGCCGCCTCAAGGGCGTCTACAGCGAGCGGCTGGGCACCATCGACGCACTGTCCAAGGAGATGGACGCGGCCTGGAGCGGGGGTGGCGCCGATGCCGCACAGCAGGCGGGCGCGCATCCGCTGAAGGTGTGGATGGAGGACTCCGGCAAGAAGCTCGGCGAGTCCGACAAGTACCTCGGCGACCAGCACACCTCCTTCACCACCGTGCACGCGCAGGTCCAGGAGGTGCCGAAGGACCCGCCGAAGAACAACCTGCTCAACGCGGTGACGCCGTGGACCACCGACACCGACCGCGCGATCCGCGACTACAACACCAAGGGCCAGGCCAACGTCGACGCCTTCAACACCTACTTCAAGGCGAGCAACGACAACGGCCAGAAGATGCCGACCTACGCGGCGCTGGACGGGCAGAAGGAGTCCGTCGACGTCAACGGGGGCAAGGACGGCAAGGGGGACGACGGCAAGAAGAAGCCGACCGGGAACGGCGATCACCCCGGCATCGACCAGCCAGGCTTGAAGCCGGGTGACGTGCCGGGCATGACCGACCCGCGCGTCCCGGGCACCGGCGGGCTGAACCCGCCGAAGATTCCCGGCGGCGACTACAACACGCCGAAGATCCCGGGCGGCAACGACTTCAACACCCCGAAAATCCCGGGCGGTGACTACACCCCGCCCAAGTGGGACGACGGCACGCACTCGTCGGGCTTCACGCTGCCGAAGATCCCGGGCGGCAACTTCCCGGGTGGCGGTGGCTTCGGTCCAGGCGGCGGTGGCGGCGCCGGTGACTTCTCGAGCCCGGGTGGCGGCGGCGACTTCGGCCCCGGCGGGGCCGGATTCGGCCCGGGTGGCAGCGCGGGCTTCGGGCCCGGCAGTGGGAGTGGCGCGGCAGTCCCCGGTGGGGCGGGCGCAGGACGCGGCGGCATGGGCGGTGCCATGGGCGGCGGCGCCGGTGGCGGCGCGGGCACGGGTGCCGGCGGACGCGGTGCCACCGGGATGGGTGGCATGGGCGGCATGGGGCACGGTGCCAAGGGCAAGGGCGGCGGGGACGAGGAGCGCACGTCGAAGTACCTGCTCGGCGACGACCCCAACGACATCTTCGGGAGCGACGAGCTGACCGCGCCGCCGGTCATCGGCGAGTAGCGCACGCGCGGAGGCCGGGTGCGTGCCAAGATGGGCGCGCCCGGCTCAAGACCATGAACTAGGGGGAACGACCGGTGCTGGACAGGCAGGTCACGATCACGACCGGCACCCTGATCAACCTGATCCGCCGTCGTGGCGGGGAGCCGCACACGGTGCTCACCGACACGCCGACGTGGTACAGCGACGAAGCGCAGCGGGCCGAGGACGAGCGGGTCAACGCCGAGCTCGGGAAGCAGGGGCTGTTCGGGTCGCGCGGGATGCATCCCGGGTTCGTCGCGACGATCGAGGCGATCGCGCGTCCGCAGCTGGAGTACTTCGGCTGGATCGACGGCGGGTACCAGGGCAAGGCGTTGAGCTACCGCCTGCTCGGCGGCAGCGCCGGCGGTGAGGCGTTCGTGCTGGCGAAGCACGAGGAGAACGACATCGTGGTGATCGAGTCGACGCGGCCGGCGGAGCTGCTCGACGACTTCCTCGGCCAGATCCCGAAGCTCGCGCCGGGCCGCGGCCAGCCGCTCGCAGTGCCGAAGAGCCAGCTCGAAGGCGCCCGCCCGGCCGGGGGCGACGACGGCGGGTACGCGGTGCTGCGCAGCGACCGCCCGGCGGAGGGCTCGCAGGAGGTGGCCGAGCTCCGGCGCATCCTGGCCTTACGCCGAATGGGGAGCGGCAGCCTGTACGTGGCGGCGCGCAGCCGCAGCGGGGCGCGGCAGCGGATCGAACGTCCGGTGAACTACATCGATACGTCCGAGGGCCGCTGGCTGACCGAAGAGATACCGGGACGCGGCGAGAGCCGGATCGCCTTCACCCCGGCCGACCAGCGCGTTCTCGCCGACCGGTTACGGAGCGCACAGGGCAGGTTGACCGCGGCCTGAGTACCGCGCCGTTCAGCCCACCGGGGGACCCCCTCTACCCTCCGTAGCAACCATCCACAGGCCGGCGGTCCAGCCGGGGATCGATCGGCCCGCGACACGCCGAACAACGGACTTCACACGACACGCCGAACGGGTTTCCGCGAAGTTCTCCACAGCTTGCGCACAGGCCCTGACCTGCGGAATCGGCAAACCCGATCAGCACTGTCCCCAAGTTGTCCACAGCGTTGGCGGCACCTGTGACTGGTTACCCCCATTCATCCCCAGGTTGTCCACAGAAGGCTCCCCAAGTGGAATTGCCTTAGGCCTTCCGGGGGTTCTAGCGTCCCCGCCGGACCAGTACGCACGGTGGCGTCCGCCGGCCCTACGGCGCGTCGGAGTCAGACGAAGGGGTCTCGCGGGAGATCATCGATCCGCCCGCGACCCGCGGCCGGGGCAACCGGATGCGAAAGGGGTGCCCCGAGCGGGCAGGTCCGGCATAATCGAACGGGTGTTCGCACGAGGAGGAGGTGTCCGGGGCGGTGGCGCTGACCGATGACCGCAGTCCGATGTATGCGGAGAACGACCCGGGTCCGAGCGACCCCGGGTCGGGCTCGGGCGGGTTCGACCGCCAGCCGCCGCAGGACATGGCGGCCGAGCAGTCCGTGCTGGGCGGCATGCTGCTGTCGAAGGACGCGGTCGCCGATGTCATCGAGGCACTGGGTCCCGACGATTTCTACCGCCCGGCGCACCAGGCGATCTACGACTGCGTCCTCGATCTCTACGGCCGCGGCGAGCCGGCCGACCCGATCACCGTGTCGGCGGAGCTGGAGCGCCGCGGCGAACTGGGCCGCGTCGGTGGCGCGCCGTACCTGCACACCCTGATCGCGACGGTGCCGACGGCGGCGAACGCGGGGTTCTACGCGGAGATCGTCGCCGAAAAGGCGGTCCTGCGCCGCCTGGTCGAGGCGGGCACCCGGATCGTGCAGTACGGCTACGGCGCGGCGGCCGCGGACGGCGCGAACATCGACGAGGTCGTCGACCGCGCACAGGCCGCGATCTACGACGTCACCGAGCGCCGCACCAGCGAGGACTACGTCGCGCTGGAAGAGCTGCTGCAGCCGACGATGGACGAGATCGACGCGATCGCGTCCCGCGGCGGCATGTCCCAGGGCATCCCGACCGGCTTCGCGGACTTCGACGAGCTGACCAACGGCCTGCACCCGGGCCAGATGATCATCGTCGCGGCGCGCCCCGGTGTCGGTAAATCGACACTCGGATTGGACTTCGTGCGGTCGGCGTCGATCCGGCACGGGCTGACCAGCGTCATCTTCTCGCTGGAAATGAGCCGGACCGAGATCGTCATGCGCATGCTCTCGGCGGAGGCGAAGATCCGGCTCGCCGACATGCGCGGTGGCAAGATGTCCGACGACGACTGGACCCGGCTGGCGCGGCGGATGAGCGAGGTGTCCGAGGCGCCGCTGTTCGTCGACGACTCGCCGAACATGACGATGATGGAAATCCGCGCGAAGGCGCGGCGGCTCAAGCAGCGGCACGATCTGAAACTCGTCGTGCTCGACTACCTCCAGCTGATGACGTCCGGCAAGCGCGTTGAATCGCGGCAGCAGGAGGTCTCGGAGTTCTCGCGGCAGATGAAGCTGCTGGCGAAGGAGATCGAGGTCCCGGTGATCGCGATCAGCCAGCTGAACCGTGGTCCCGAACAGCGCACCGACAAGCGCCCGATGTTGTCCGACCTGCGTGAGTCCGGCTCGCTGGAACAGGACGCCGACCTCGTCATCCTGATCAATCGCCCCGACGCCTGGGAGCGGGACGACCCGCGTGCCGGCGAAGCGGACCTGATCGTCGCAAAGCACCGCGCCGGGCCGACGGCAACCATCACCGTCGCACACCAGCTGCACTACAGCCGCTTCGCCGACCTGGCCCACGACTAGCCCCGGTGCGCCGAGCCGCGCCTGCCCTCGTGGGCTACTTCCGAACCAGCCCAAAACCCCTTGCCAGAAGCCAAAACCGCCCCACCGCAGCCCCCACCCTTCCCGGGGGGCGACCCCAGCACCAGTCTATCGGCGGGGTAGGACGGCAGCCGGGAAATGACGGCGGAGGGGTCGAGTTGTCCACACTGGAGGGGTTCTGTGGGTAACTCGCTCCGAATTCCGCCTGGAACAGGCAAAATGCGGCGAGGTCAGCCGAGTTCGCTGTAGCGGCGGACGAAGGCCGTGAGCAGGCGGCCGAACGCCGCTCGGTCCTCTTCCGGCCAGTCGGTCATCACCTCGGCGAACACCGCCCGGCGGAACTCGTGCATCTCGTCGAGCAGTGCCTGACCCTGTTCGGTTGGCAGCAGCACTGCCCGCCGGCCGTCGCTTTGGTCGGCTTCGCGACGGAGCAGGCCCTGTTCGACCGCGCGCGACGCCAGGCGGCTCGCGCGGGGCTGGTCGACGCCCATCGCCGCGCCGAGCGCGGTCACCGTGCTCGGTTCGCCGCGTTCGCCGAGCTCCTCGACCACGTCCAGCAGCTCGTGCACCGGGTCGTGCGCGCCGCGGCCGCGGGCCTTCGCGATCCGGCCGAGCGCCCGCCGCTGCTGGCTGCGGCGGATCGCGATCATCGCGCGCTCGACCTCGGCCACCGCGTCCGTCATGGTTGCCCCACCTTCAAACTGCATGTACTTTTACATGTAGTTGCACATCGACATTCAGGAGTCTCCATGAAACCCCTCGGCTGGTGGCTTCGCCACGTCCACGAGCTTCTCGAATCCTCCATGACCCAGGCCCTCGAGGCAGAATCACTGACGCGACGACACTGGCAGGTACTCAACACGATCGCCCTCGGCGCGCGCACGTCGGCGGACGTCGACACGGCGATGTCGCCCTTCGTCGCCGAAGAAGGCTCGATGGCGCCGAAGATCTCCGAGTTACGCGAACGCGGCTGGGTCACCGAAAGCGGCGAGCTCACCGACGAAGGCCGCGCATCGCACACCCGCGTCGAAGAAAGAGTGCAGGCGTTCCGCGCCGTCGTAACGCATGGCATCAGTGACGACGACTACGTCACAACCGTGAAGACGCTGGAGCAGTGCGCCGCGAATCTCGAAGCGCTCACAACTGCTTGAGGAATACAGCGGGACCGCGAAGCGTCGAGTACTCTAGTAGTTGAACTTTCAAACACTGGAGGCGTCGATGACCGACACCCGGACCCCGGTGCTCTATCTCAGCCACGGCGCGCCGCCGCTGGCCGACGACGCCACCTGGACCGCCGAGCTGGCGTCCTGGTCCGCCGAGCTGCCGCGGCCGAAGGCCATCCTGATCGTGTCCGCGCACTGGGAGGAGGCGCCGCTGACCCTCAGCGCAACCACCTCGGTCCCGCTGGTCTACGACTTCTGGGGCTTCCCCGAGCACTACTACCAGGTGAAATACGACGCGCCCGGCGCGCCCGAGCTGGCCGCGAAGGTGACCAAGCTGCTGCACTCGACGAGCACGCCGGTGCACAACGCGCCCGAGCGCGGCCTCGACCACGGCGCCTACGTGCCCCTCGTCGAGATGTTCCCAAACGCCGACATTCCGGTCCTGCAGATCTCGATGCCCTCGCTCGACCCGCAGGCGCTCTACGACCTGGGCCGCAAGCTCAAGCCGCTGCGCGACGAAGGCGTGCTGATCATCGGCAGCGGGTTCTTCACGCACAACCTGCACGGCATGCCGCGCGAGACCGACGCCGCGCCGCCCGCCTGGTCCTCGGAGTTCGACCACTGGGGCGACGAGGTGTTGCGCGCCGGCGACGTCGACACGCTGCTGGACTTCCGGCACAAGGCGCCCGCCGCGACGCTCGCGCACCCGCGGATCGAGCACTTCGCGCCGCTGTTCGTCTCACTCGGCGCCAGCTCGGACGAGGCTCCGGGCCGTACCGTGATCGACGGTTTCTGGCACGGCCTGGCGAAGCGGTCCCTGCAGTTCCCCTGAGCACAAAAGAAAACGGGCCCCGGAAGCTGGCTGCTTCCGGGGCCCGTTCTATCGGGTACTACTGACTTACTTGGTGCCCTTCGCCATTCCGAGCAGCTTCTGGAACAGGCTCAGCGGCGCCGAGTCCATGCCCGAGAGAGCCGGAACCTGCGCGGCGGGCAGGGTGTCCAGCACCGGCAGCTTCGCCTTGACCGGCAGCGTCGTCGGCAGCGCGGCGGGCGCGGCCGGGGTCGCCGGCAGCGTGGTCGGCGCGGCGGTCGGCAGCGCGGGCAGGGCGCCCACGGCCGGCAGCGCGGACAGGTTGCCGGCGGTCGGCAGGGCCGGGAGGCCCTTCACACCGGACAGGGCCGGGGCGACCGGCATGTCCGACAGGCCACCCGCGAGGGGCAGCGCCGACAGCGACGTCACGGCCGGCAGCTGCGGCAGCGCCACCGGGGTGCCCGGGACGTCCGCACGCTGGGTGCTCTGACCGGGCAGGCCCGGCAGCGCGGGCAGGGCCGACAGACCCGACAGCGCGGGCAGGCCACCGGTGCTCGGCAGAGCCGGCGTCGGCAGAGCCGGCGTCGGGAGAGCCGCCGGGGCGACGTCCGCACGCTGGGTGCTCTGACCGGGCAGGCCCGGCAGCGCGGGCAGGCCGGTGGGCAGGTGGCCCAGCTGCGAGACCGAGGACAGCGCCGTCAGGCCGGACAGCGGGGAGCCGCCGGTCTGCGGAACGTCGGCGCGAGGCGCGAACGCGGCCGGGGTCGGCAGCATGTTCGCGCCGACCGGCAGCGACGGCAGGGTGGTGGGCAGGCCGCCACCCAGCGACGGCAGCTCGGTGGCACCGAGCTCGGAGCCCTCGACCGGGAACGCGATGGTGCTGTCGTCACCGTCGACGCTGGTCATGTCGGTGGCTTCCGCCGTGGCGCGACCGATCAGCTCCAGCGGCACCCCGAAGATCTGCACCGGGATCACGAAGTCGTGGTAGAAGTTGTACCCCGACAGGCCCGACCCGTCACCCTCGGTGACCGGCACGCCGCCGTTCTCCGTGGTGAGGGTGTTGTCGCCGACAGCGTTCGCCACGCCACCCGCGGCCACCGCGTCGCCGAAGAGCTGCGCGATCGCCGTCACCGGCAGGTCGAGGATGTCGCCCGACACGGCGCCGTCGACACCGGAGGTGGTGTCGTCGCCCGCGCCGGTCACCGAAGTGGTGTTGACCCCGTCGCCACCGGAAACGCCGAGCACGCTCGCCGCGTCGCCGAAGGCCTGGGCCACCGGCAGCGCGTCGGCACCGACGATGTCGCCGGCGATCGCGCCACGGTCACCGTTGGTCGTGGCGTCACCGCCCGCCGTCGACATGATGTCGTTGGTGCCCTTGCCGAAGCCGAGCGCACCACCGGCGAGCCCGTCGCCGAACAGCGTGCCCGCACCGGCGATCGGCGCCTTCACGATGTTGCCGGCGATCGCGCCGTCCTGACCGTCGGTGAGGGCGTTGCCGCCCGCCTTCGAGTCGGTGATGTTGTCGTTCTCACCGGTGCCGATGCCGGCCACCGCGCCAC
>Ga0307507_10012035_pt1 | contig 10782 bp, 11 predicted proteins | sample 7_EM_MG_FD_207223 | JGI IMG/M metagenome (GOLD analysis project Ga0307507, IMG submission 207223) | Populus trichocarpa ectomycorrhiza microbial communities from riparian zone in the Pacific Northwest, United States - 7_EM | ecosystem: Host-associated > Plants > Roots > Unclassified | place... | reverse complement strand
CCTCCCGCCCTTCCCCAAGGTCAAAACCCTTGTAGACCCTCCTCCTCACGGCCCTCCGCCAAGAATTCGCCAAAGCCTCACGCAAGGCAATCAAAAGAGCCAAGGCCTCCTACTGGGCGGACTTCGTCACCAAGACAACACCTCACAATATATGGACTGCTAAGCAAATTGTAGCCCCCAGAACAACCCTCAGGTTCCCCTCCCTCCCGGGCGCTAAGGACCCGGTATCAATCAACAAGGCCCTTCTGGACCACTTCTTCCTACCAAAGGACCCCCTCACCCCTAGTGGGTGCCTATTACGAGATTGACGGCACCCCCCTTCACAGGCGAGGAAATAAAACTCGTCCTAAGCAACTCCTCCCCCTCCTCTGCCCCTGGACCGGACGGTATTCCGTATGCGGTCTGGAAAAGAGTCAACCTTAACCCCATGGGGTCTCTTGGAATTTCTCTCACCCCTGGTGGTCTTCGGGTACCACTCCCCTTCACTAAAAACAGCGAACGGCGTGGTTCTGGACAAACCAGGAAAAACCTCGTACAACTCTCCGGCATCCTTGCGCATAATAGTCCTCCTCAAAACCGTGTCGAAGATCCTCCAACGGGTCATGAGAGTTAGGCTTTCCGCTATCGCCCGCTCCAAGAACATGCTCCACCCCAACCAGTGCGGCTCCCTCCCCGGCTTTAACGCCTCAGACGCCTGCCTCTCACTGACGCAAGAGATCAGGACCCTCCAAAGGCCCAAACTGAAGGTCTCGCCCCTCTTCATCGACATCAAAGCACACTTCGATAACGTCAACGCCTCCACCCTCAGGGCCTCTCTCCTGGCCAGACATACCCCCTTCTCTATTGTCGACTGAGTCTCATCTTTCCTGTCCGAATGGCAATCTACCCTGGTCTTCCAAGGCTCCCCCAACCTCCCACCACCAGTCTCAATGGGCACCCCACAAGGATCCTCCATTTCGCCCCTCCTCTTCCTCCTCTACGTTACCGCCCTACACTCGACATTACCAAAGGGCATAATGCTCTCCTATGTTGACGACTTCTCCTTCACAGTAGCCTCAGAATCCCACCGGGGTAACATCTGCTGCTTACAAAGAATTCTCACAAAGATGGCCGGAAGGGGCAAGTACGTTGGAGTTTCCTTCTCTGTCCCCAAAACCGAGCTAATACACTGGCGAACTCGCAGCCAGAGGACCCACCACACCACCACCCCCATCAAAGTGGACGGTCACCTGTTTCACCTCCAACGAGTTGTCAGGTGGCTGGGTAACTGGCTGACCCCCTCCCTGACCATTACACAGCCACTACAGACACAGGCTTTCGCTAGCCCAGGCCGCCTTTTCATTCATCAAAAGACTCTCCTTCCCCGGCGCCGGTGTAAGGCCCTTCCTATGCCACAGCATAGCCCAAGGCCTGCTACTCCCTATTTTCACCTACAGGGCTGACCTCTACGCCCCCAACTACAGCGCCCTCAGGGGCCTGAACACCTTCTGGCATAGTGTCCAAAGATGGACCACCAACACCTTCTATTCGACCCCAACCTCCATTTTGTCTCGAGAGGCTTGCCTCCCTCCCATCATTTCCTACTGCAGGTACAAAAGACGCTTAGCAGCCCTAAGAGTCGCCTGCGCCCCTCCCACGAACAACCCGGCCCTCGCGAGGCCCCCATGCATCCTTTCCCTCCCACTTGGCCTTCCGCGCCCAAGACTTGTCTCAACAACTCACCACACGCCTCTCGTCGGTCCACCTCCCTCTGGACTGGCAGAGTCCCGTTCGGTCCCCCCCAATCAGGAAACACCAACCTATTGATCCCTTAGCGCACCTCACTCGCCCTCTACAGGAAGCCCTAACCTGCCTTCCTCTTGTCCTCCGCGCCCCCCTCCCCACCGGGAGCAACATCCCTCCCCCCCAACTCATGAAACACACCTACTGTGCCCTGCGAACCAGGGGCATGGACATGCCACTTAAGGATTGGGACACTGATGCCCCCACCCCCCCTACTACAACTATCCTCCCCACCTGTCCCCTTACCTCTTTATAGGCTTGGGGAAGCATCAGGAAAATGGCAGAGTATGGTCCAAGGTGGTCCTGAACGCTCCTAGTCCACCAAGGGGGGTTGTGGTCCCCGTGGTCCACCTGGTCCACTCCTCTCCATTCTGATCCACTCTTTTTAAAATTTTACCGAAAATCTGGACAAGGGTGGATCAGGGTGGACCAGGAGGACCAGGGGGACCATAACCCCCCTTGGTGGTCCAGGACTGGTTTTTACATTTTGCTGATGAAGTTCGTGGCCGAGAGAATCCAGCAGATGCGCTCCGCCAAAAGCTACCTCGCGGCCCACCCCTCCTGGTTCGATGAGAGCCCTGAACTCACCTGTGCACGATGCGGAACCGACCAATAGAGACTCCGCCACGCGATGTTCCACTGCCCTGCCCACCCACGATGCAGGGACCTCCTACTGAAGGTGGTTGACAGTATCGACGCAGTGGGCCCCATCTGGTCCGAACCCCCGCTCATAAAAGCCCTCGGCCAATACATCTCCAGCACCAAGACTGGCTTCCTCCCGGAAATGAACATTGATTTTGCTCTCCTACCCTCCCCCTGCGACAACTCTCCCACTTCCCTTGAAGGCGTAGCAACTTTCAAGTAAAGGTTTTTGCGGTATGCTTTCATTAAAAGATTATTATTTTATTTTTTTCTTATGCAAAAAACAGGGAATTTTATTTGGGTGTTGCAAGTTCCCTATATTTTTTCTCCTTTGCGAGAACGTTGGCAATTGGTGTTAGCCAAATTGATTTCAGATTAGTTGGTGGACTCGGGAATATGATTTCTTTTGTGTTTTGTTTGATTTATAGATTTTGTTATTTCCATAGCTAGCGCTGCACGAAGCTTCTTGTACCTAAAAACAATGAACGCATGATATAAAAAAAAAAGAAAAAATACACCTGAGATTTGGGTCACGAACCATCTCCTCTACACACCCGGCGATTGAAATCTCAACACCCTGAGAATTCATCGTCAACATCCACCCTCTCTCCCCTCCTCTGAGGGCTCTTTTGCCTAGGAGGGTGACACTACCGCCACCCCTCTCTCCTCTAATTCCCTTCTGATCTTCCTATTGCTTTGGCACCCTGCTTGTATGGGGTTTCACAGTCCCTCTCCCCTTCCTCTTCCGCACTTGCTTCACTGCCGCGCTTTGCATTTGCACGGTCGGCAAGCTGTTTCTTTCGTCAATGGATCAGTTGCAGTCTCGGGCTATCGTCGAAGTAGTGGCCCCGGTCGCTCTGCTCCCTGGTATTGCACTATCTCCTTGGATCACTGTGCAGCACAGTTAGCATCGTCGAAAAGTCATGATCTAGTTTTGGTCCTCCCTCCCTCGTACTTCTATTTGATTGGGCACAACCCGCCCTCCACTCACTCAGTCCTCGTCCCGTGGCTCGGTTACAGTCTCACAACTGCCCCCGGTCCGCTCGGTCGCTTTGCCGTCCGGCTACCATTCACCTCGCCTCCTCTAAGGATGCATGGACTCTCTAGGCCTAACCCGCCACACCTTGTACCATCAGTCCCGCGATCTGGTCACTATGGCCCTAGTACAATTACCCTTGAATATGGTTGTGGTTCGGTGATGTTTGCAGTTAGGGATCGCTAAAGGCCTTCACGGGGGATGGGCTTTCTCTAGTGCTTCTTCTACGGATTTGGTATTTTTGGTTTTTCTCACTATTGGGTTTTTCTTGTGTTTTCAGTAGATGCTTTCTTTTAAGTGCGAGTTTCATGTATATTTTGTTTTAGTTTTCAGCGCCCTGGCGCTTGGTGAGGGTTTTAGACCAGGGGTCTTTCTCCCACGGTTTCCACCGCCTTGACCATGGGTTGGACTTGGTGGAAGTTTGTTGCGGCCATAACCTTCGCAGTTATACGCTATTTTTGTACTTATTACTTCGGCCTTGAGCCTTAGCTAGAAACAAAATTCAAAATATCATAAAACAAAAAAGAAAAAGAAACAAAGAAACGCATGAGATTTGGGTTCTTCACGCAACCATCTAAGTTCTTTCACATGCTATACTTTCAATACAAGATTCTTTATCTATCATACTTTCCGGAAATCAAGACACAACTGTCTTATATGAGCCTACCGATCAACGTTCCATGATAGGAGTCAGAGTACTTAGCTATCGCAACAGCTATCAGGCTAAGAGAAGTGATCGTTAGCAAACTATCAGTTACCTGCTGCAGGTATTACCTGAAGAAGAGAGAATTGTAACAATTGGGTATGTAAATGTGTGAGAGTTTATACTTTAGGCTACTGATTTGGTTGTTTAAAGCAGCTCTGTTAGCGTGCTAAACAATAAAGACACTTAAGCTAGGAAGAAAACTTGTATTAAAACTCACATAATCACTGAACCCGAGATATTAAATAGTATCAACAATCTTAACAAAAGACAAACTATTATGGAAATACTAAGAAAATCTTATTGACCTGCATTAGGACTAATGATTCCAACCAGGATCCAATCCACCTTGTGAAACAACCTAATGAGATTTTGCAAAGTTATAAGATAGGGCATACTAGGCATAACTACTAGCGAAATTGTTTAGTTGTAATTCTGTTGCTAGGGGTATGTGTTGGAAGCGAGAAATGATGGAATATATTATACTAATATATCTATCAGGTTTTCCTGAGTTGCACTTGGATTGAGGTAGAACTTGACTATTATATACAAGAACAGACAAAACTTAGTAGGGTAGCCCTTAAGTCTTACATTCTGAGGGCACTCTCAGCAATGCAGTTCAGACTAAATAAAGATAAGTAGAGGAATCAAGCTTAGCAGAATGACCAACAATTATATTTTATTCCCTTTATCTCATCAAAATTTATATAATAAATGAGAAAGATAGTGTTGGAAAGAAAAAAAGTAAGTGTAGTTAATTTTCTATGCTTCAATTATCCTAGATAGCAGAGAGGTGGTTTAAAAAATATATTGACAATAAAAAATATACAACCCAGGACTAGAAGTAATGTCCAGCAGTAAAGGATATCTATAATATCTGAAAACTAAGAAAATCTCTTAACTATCAAGTGTATTTTCATGCAACTGATATTAATTATGAAAGATTATCTAGAAAAGGCAAAAATTGTGGAAAGTTGGTCTATTGGGTAAGCTAGTAGACCCTTCACTTAGTAGGTTTACTGGGGGAAAAGAGGACAGGAATATTACCTAGTTTGGGCCCAGAATACGACTAGAATTTAAACTACTGCAGTAAGTGGTTTTCCAGAATTTTCACTTACACCCTTGACCACTCTCCCCTTTCACACTAACCTATCCCTACAACTATTACTTCAGTATTTCTCCCTTTATGGTCTTGATCAGAATGCTAATTGCCTTTAAACCCGTCGTAAGGTCCAAATGAGGTAATACTTGTCGTTATAGTTTGAAAATCTCCAAGTTGTTCGTATATTTTATCCTGAAACTTGATACCTCACATTAGAGAAATATCAGAGGATGGTCCACACTGGATATAGTCCTGAACACTCCTGTTCCACCAAAGGGTATCATGGTCCCTGTGGTCCAAATGGACCACTCTGATCTGCTCTAATTCACACTTTTTCTAATTTTACCAAAAAGGTGGACCAGGGTAGATCAGGGTGGACCAGGAGGGCGAAAATACAGTGTTTTTACATATTGCTGATGTAGTTGACGAAGTTGACAAGCTGTTACAATCCTCTTCTCTCCGGGTGATACTTGCAGCAGGTAACCTATAGTCTCCTAACGAACACTTCTTGTTAGCCCGATAACTTTTACGATAGCTAAGTCCATTGACTCCTATCTAGCAACTTTCCTCCCTAGGCTCATATAAGACCGTCGTGTCTAGATTCCCGCAAGCGTGGTAGATAAAAATCTTTGTATTGAAAGTATAGTGTATGACCGAACTTAGATGGTTGCGTGAACAACTCAAATCCCATGCCCCGGGGGTACCCTTATATAGGGGTTCTTCCCTCAACCATAACCCTGCGTGACTCATACTCTTGCGTCACGTGACTCATGACTCATAGTGAGACATAGTGTGAAATCTATCAGCTGACTCGTCCGAGTCATCTGCACCATATCTCGCAACCAATCAAAATCCCTAAAACCAGTCATGTGCCCCAACGGGGTCACACGAACGAAACCTATGACTCATAAATATGAGTCATGTGCCAAAATACATAAACCACATGACCACGATCATGCGTCATGTCAAATAACAACCAATAATGATAAACTAATGACACCCTATTGCGTTGTCACGTGAAAACCTATGAGTCAACTGATCTCTCAGCGTGAAAGATAACAAACCAATAACTAATAACTATTAGTCATGTGAGGGTCTGCCTTGCTTAGTCACCGTTTGTGACACAAGCCTAGGAAATTTCATGTATGAAAAAGAAATCAAAACCACTTGTCAATATGCTCAGGCTCTGAAAACTGTGACTAGCAAAAACAGAGAGCCTCAAATTGGCAACAAAGCAGCAATCCTGACTGACAAGGACCTACTGGCAAAGTCTCTGATCAACAATAATAGACATATTCAAATCAACAATACCGGAGACCTGTTGAATGATATCCATAGTTTACTCCAGGATGGACAGTTATGGTGATAGTAAAGGGAATCTTGTAACCAGAATCTATACTAATGCAATCTATTCCCAACAGGATTTAGTGAATCTGTTAAAACAAGTGGAAGAAGGCTGAGGGTTCAAGTAAGAAGTGATGGGCTATAAGATGCAAAATTATTGGCTAAAATTATTGAATGTGAGAAGCAGAATCTGAAAGAACTAAACTACTATATGGTGCAAGAATATCCAATGTGTCAAAAAAATAACCAATTGAGCAAATACTCATAGTAAGGAGAACACTTGAAGGAAGGCGCACTCTAATTCCTAGTGGTTCCAAGTATGTGTGGAAGTTGCTTTGCAATTATGCTATTATTGAAGTGGAATTCTAACATGGTCAAGTGTTTCAGAACCCTTAATACAGATATAACTGGTATGACCTTCATGTGTAAGCCCTTTGCCAAGCAGCCACTTGTGCCACCCTGGTGGGCCTCAGCCTAAGGGGCCTACTGGTAACGTGATTTACAGGGAAGCAGCTCATAATAGGGATCTGGCTCATCCATAGTAACCAGTGAATAACCAAACCTATCTTTAATTATCTCAATGAATAAGACAGATATTAGTTTGAAAGTTTAGCTACAAGTACTTTAAGATGTAGAGAATCTTTAAATATAGTTTTTATTTCTTTGTAATAAATTGCTACTCTGGTAGGGTGGTTTTAAGATTGGCTACCCCAAAAAGAAATTGCACTCCTTCCAAACAATATAAACATGGAAAAACTTCCAAGAAGGACCTTCTAAAATTGATAGATAGATAATAGAAGCCTTATATATTCAGAGTATACTGGTTTTAATTTTAACTTTATGCATTTTCTAGAGCAACAGTGGTCAAAAGAGAGATCAAAAGTTATGTACAAATTACATACAAATGTAGAAATTTTACTATGTAATAGCTACATACATTGTAAGACTATGTAGCCAATCTTTTGGGATATCTTATATTATGATATTGGTAGCAAGTATGGAATGTTTAAAGTTAAGCAAACAGTGCCTGCATGTTCTTTACTGTATTCAATATAGAGACAAATCGTATATAGTTACTCTGTGTGTCTGTCATTGTTAAATAGCCATAGAAATAGTTTTAAACCAAATCTATATCTATTTAGGATTCAATTCCCTCTCCAGAATATGAATAGAAGGCTTCAGCTCAAGGAAAAAAGTTTTGTATTTTCTGTATATTAATTATTATCAAACTAGTACAAGTATGGAAAAAGTACTTGTATTATGATAAAATTGCAACAATGAATTATTTGAAATGGCAAACAATTATCACATTAACTTAAATGATTTAGGAAGTCAACCTACACTTCTTGGAGCCAAGAAAATCTATATTTATTCATCACATTCTAAGTTAATTGGCTATTATTAAATTGCATTAATTCTCTACAAATTCAAGAATACAATCAGACTAGCAGCCCTCTCGCCCCTACAGGTCTTAATCTAATAGGTATGATCAAAATTTACTAATAATATTTAAAACAAATATAAATATATAAGATTAAGGGGATATAAATACATGTATAAAACTAAAATACAGGATGTAAAGAACTGAGATATATGTATCATTAACAATAAGCAGTTCTGGATTCAGTTCCTCAGTTAGATAGAAGTTATATGGGTAAAATAAAACTATGAACCTAGCCTAAAGTTCTCATGGCTGGTATTTCATAGTCAGTTGCTTCAGGGAAGTACTTTAGGTATACTTATTGCTTAGTGTTAGATTCTATTTTATATTTCTACTGTGTGTTTATATACTGACTTATTCTTTATTTTTCTTTTTCTTTTTCTTTATTTTTCTTTTATTTAGTTTTTCTTTCTCTCTTTCTTGCATTCCGCCCAGCTTTCCAGGGATGCCTCATATTTGCAGGGTGGGGAGAGTCCACCCCAGCAAGGAAGAAAGCATCAGATTAATCACATTATTACAAAGGGAAAGATGTAGAGAGCAAGGTAGAGAGGGAGATTTAACCAAATAGGGAAGGGTGTGAGATGTGAGTGGAAATCATGTTGATACCGGTAGTTGGAGGTGGTATGACAGGTAATGAAAGATTGTGTAAAAAAAGATGGTGTACTCGTATAGTGAGAAGAGAGGGCTGGTATGATAGTAAAGGAAGAGAGAAGGAAGATGGAGAGCGGAGATTAAATGATTTTGAGGGAGAAAGGTTACCCTGTATGTCTGGGTATCATAGTATAGGCAGTCACATTTGTGGGCTGGCATACCCCTATCTGATATTCAGTTATTTTATCTGATGATCAGATCCGTCATTAAGATAGTGACACATGGTACTATATAGACTACCAGCCCCTCGATCGCACACTCGAGCGTAGTATGCTCAAGTACATATTGAAAGTGTATATTCCACTAGAAAAGGCAGAAATAATCACTATTGGACAGGCCTGTTGTGACAGAAGCATAGGTTAATAGTTGGAAATTATAATGTATGAAGCCAGAGTGTAATATACAAATACATCAAGTGAGAAATAAAAAAACAATAAATAAAATAAATGTACCACTAACAGCAGGCTGTACTGGATTTAGTTCCATGGTTCGATAAATCTTACATGAGTAAGCGAGAACCCTGAACCAAGCCTAAAGTCTCAAGTACTTGTAATCCTTCCACAGTTATTTCAGAGAAGCACCTTACTGAATACAATGTTTCATCTCACTGTTTGAGCCTCTCCTGCTTTTTCCCCTGTTAGAAAAAATTCGATTCAAAGGGATGTCCACTCTACCTGCTTGGTCTACCCTCTGCATTACCCCTGCTCCTCCTAATGCTGCATGTTGTGCTGGTCCTGTTCTCACTATCAGAATTGATGCACAATAAAGGATAGAATAACTGTACCTATTGTGGCCTCCATCTCACCTGTCTCTCAATGTTCCGGGCCAGACTGTTGTCTTCTCAGATTCCTCTGTCTTTTCTGTTTAAATCATGAACAAAATCAGTATCAGATTATCGCAACAATGAATACATTTGAAAGAGGGAGGAACTTACCAAGCACTCCTGGTAGGTACGGAGTAAGCTTCCTCTCAAGGGGTGCCTGAAAGCCACCTCTGGCTTCTCCCACCTACATCGCCCACCCCATGGCATAGTGGATAAAGCAGAATTTAGCATGCAATTACCGAGATGTGGAAACGCTTGGAAAATTGTAAGCGCAAAATGATGGTGGAGATCGATAAAATAGTCCGTGGTTGTGAGCTTTCAACAAAGTAAGAGGAATGTAGAAGGAGTGAGATGGGAAGCAAGATGGCCAACATGGTTGGAGCATATAAGGGACTAACATTTTTCGCATTTGGCTTGGCATCTTGGCATTGGTGTGTTGCATCACATACTCGTTATAAGAAATACCATGCACTGTACATGTCAGCCCAGAGATCAAAACTATCAGATCCTTAGATCCAGCATTTTTATCAGATAGATCCTACTTTTTGATAAACCCTTTAGTACATATATGACTAGCAGCCCCTTGACCACACGGACAATCTCGTCCTCATGGGTATTACTCGGAACATGGTATATGAGATATAGGCTTTTATTGCACTGTCCACATTGCCTTTGATGGCCTTCAGCATTTTCTGGTACTAAGAGTTTGATTAGAAAATAGTCTTGAAAAGCTTTAAGAAAGACTTACCAGCTTGGTTCTCCATCAGCACTACCCCTTGTCCTCCCATTACTGGTGCATTTTCTGCTAATTTTCTGTAGGTTAGACTTATTGCTTCAGAAATGTGATCAAAATACTCACCACCCTGGGCATCCTGAGGCACCACCCCATATCTTCCTCCTGCTACTGAATTGCCTGCTGATCCCTCTCCAAGCCCACATTCTTGTCCCCTTATTCCAGACTCGGAAAAGAGGTGTCTGTTTATGCTCGGGGGTGAGCTTCCTTTACACACTCGGAAAGGGGGGTCCATTTATACTCGGGAGTGAGCTTCCTTTACACACTCGGAAAAGAGGGGTCCGTTTAGGCTCGGGAGTGAGCTTCCTTTACACACTTGGAAAAGAGGGGTCCGTTTATACTCAGGAGTGAGCTTCCTTGTACTCGGAAAAGAGCCTCTCATTTACCCTCTGAGGGAGCAACAGTTTAGACTCCTGTCAGAGAAAAGTAGAGTTGAAACCGGTACTTTTGGGCCATAGATGCCTC
>Ga0307507_10012034_pt1 | contig 10782 bp, 11 predicted proteins | sample 7_EM_MG_FD_207223 | JGI IMG/M metagenome (GOLD analysis project Ga0307507, IMG submission 207223) | Populus trichocarpa ectomycorrhiza microbial communities from riparian zone in the Pacific Northwest, United States - 7_EM | ecosystem: Host-associated > Plants > Roots > Unclassified | place... | reverse complement strand
TTTGTGACATAAGCTCCCTTCCCTCTCTTGCATCGGTCTCTCGATGCTAAACTCCGGCCTTCCACAGCATACCGACGTTTTGGCGCATCCTCTGTTTCGTTCGATTGTAGGCTTCTTGGAGTTTTTCCTTTTCCTTATCGAGTTGTTCCAGGTCGTTGTCTTTTGCGACAATGGTTTGCGCAGCGCAATCGAGTTGGCTTTGCACGTCCCAGATCATTTTCTCCAGAGTTTCCCTCTCTGGAACAATTGTTTTTTCGCTCCCCTCTCCTTCCAGCCGCGTCCTCACAGCTCTTCTTTTCTTGTGTTCCCTTCTGTCATTCTTTGACAGTGTCCCTTTCACTTCCACTTGTTGGGGGTAATAGCCGGCGTCCACCTTTTCCCATCGGTGTTCGTTGCAATTGTCGTTAAAACAATGCTCCCAGCTGGTAATTTCATTATGAGCCCTTCTGGCTCTTCTCCGGCGAGGTCAGTGCGGGGCCCAGTCCTCTCCTGGGTTCGCTTCCATTTCCTGTCGCCAGTCGTGTTCTTGGGCGACACTTGGTTTTCTCGATCCCCTGGTAAATTGGGGGTACCAGCCTGACCCTTGTTTTTTGCCGAGATGGATTTGGCATCTATCATCAGTGCAGTCCGGCCAGTTCATGGAGGCATGCACTACCTCCCTCCTTGGTGAGCCCAAGTATGCTGGGCTAGTAGCGCTAGCGTTGCGAGCTATGCGCTGGGCGTCACTCTCTGGTGTGTCGGAGCGTCGTTCTTGTTTGACGACGAGGGGAGGTGCGGAGGACGATCCGTTGATCGTGACGTGTATCCACGCCGGGCTTTCCTTGGTAGCGCCGGTGGAATCGTTGGACTGTGTGTTCTGCATTGTTGGAGTTTTCTGCGGGGTACCAGACTTTAGCGTGTTCTGGTGAGTAGCCTTGCCACTTAGCTCGGTATTGGAGCTTGTTGTAGTGGAGTCGAGAGTCGATGATCTCGTCGAGTTCGTATTTGTCTTCACCTTCTATCTGGATAGGAGGAGGGGGTTCTTTGATCTGTGAGGGGAATCAGTTGTCTTGGTAAGGTTCCACGAGGCATATATGGAATGTGTTGTGTATGGCCATCGAGGGTGGTAAGGCCAGCTTATATGCCCTTGTTCCAATCTTTGCCGAGATTTTAAATGGTCCAATTTTCTTGTAGTCCAGTTTCTTCGATGGTCTTGTGGTGTTGATGTTCCGTGGTAGCAACCACACCATATCTCCTGATTGTAGATTCGGATTGGGTTTTCTGTGTAGATCGTAGTACTTTTTTTGTCGTAATTGTGCGGCCACCATCTCGTTTTTTAACCACTCATGTAATTGAGTCATCTCTTCCCGTTTGGTCTGTTTTCCTTGGATCAGATGACCGATCATCTTGTATTCGGGGTTGATTCCGTAATTAGCAAAGAAGGGTGTGTTCTTTATGGTCTCCTAATATCCATTGTTGTATGCAAACTCTGCCAATGGTAGGTAACCACACTAATCGTCTTGTTGATAGTTGATGTAGGCTCGGAGGTAGTGTTCTAATATGGGGTTGGTTTGTTCCGTCTGTCCGTCTGTTTGTGGGTGAAACGCCGTGCTGAGTCGTCTTTCGATTCCTAATTTACCCCTGGTTTCTTTCCATTGGTCCGAGGTAAATAGGGTCCCCCTGTGGGTGATGATATCGTGTGGTAGTCCGTGTAGCCTGACTATCTCCCTTATGAAGAGATTGGCGAACTGCCGTGCGTCCAGGTCCTTCGAGCATGGAATGAAATGGCTCATTTCTGTCAGCCGATCGATAACCACCAGTATGGTGGCATATCCCGCTGATTTGGGCAGGTCCGTAATCAAGTCCATAGCGATTGATTTCCATGGTCGATCGGGTGCCTCGTTTGACTGTAGCAATCCGTAGGGTGCATGTCGGACCACTTTGGTTCTTTGACATTTGTCGCAATTCTTTATGAATCGTTTGATGTCTTCTCTTGTCTTTGGCCAATGATATCGTCGGTTAATGAGTTCGGTTGTTTTTGCTGTTCTGTCATGTCCCGCATGTGGGGGTTCGTGGTGTTTAGCGATAAGAGCGGTTCCTATCCCTTCGTCGTTTGGTATCCAAATCTTTCCCTCGTACCATAAGAGGTCGTCTTTCTATTGGTATAGCCCTAGCGCTACTCCTTTCATTTCTTTTCTTCCTTCATCCAAGTTTCTTTTGATGTCTTGGATTTCTGCGTCGTTGTTGCTTGCTTTCTGTATCTCTCCTTCGTTCTTGTCTCGAAACTCGGTCGTTTTCAACATGTCGAGCGTCATTTCTTCGGTGTCCGGGATGTCCCAGTATCATTCTTTTGGCAGTAAGATTCCCACGTTTCGAGTGAGTCTCTTGTCTCCTCCTGTGGGTAGGTCCACTTCTCTTCTTGTGAGGGCGTCTGGTTTTCCTCCTTCCTTTCCTGCCCCGTATTCGATTTTCAAGTTGTATTGACTTAGTTCTTGCATCCATCACGCTTCTCGTTGGTTTAGTTCCTTTGTGGTCATGAAGTTGACCAAGTTCTTGTGGTCTGTCAGGACCCGTATTGGTTTGGGGTTTCCTCTCGTCTATTTTTTCCATTTGTGGAATGCTTGAACTATGGCCAGTAGTTCTTTATCGTGTATGTCATAGTTGCATTCGGCGTCCAACATTGTCATGGATCGGTACGCCACAGGTCTCCATTTTCCGTCCTGGCATTGTTGCGACAGTATACCGCCGCAGACGTATTTCGAGGCGTCTGTTTCGATTTTGGTCGGTGCGACGGGGTCGAAGTAGACCAGCACTGGTGCCGTAGTGAGTTTCGTCCGCAATTCGTCGAATGCTTGCTGTTCTTTGTCTCCCCATTCCCATTTGCCAATGGATTCCTTTTTTGTTCTTGCATATAGTGGTTTGGCCGTCCTGCTGAAACCTTCTATGAATCGTCGGTAGAAGTTGCAGAAACCTAGGAAGTATTGGATTTTCTTTATTTTCTCGGGGGTCGTCCAGTCCCAAATGGCTTGTGTCTTGACTGGGTCTGTCTTGACCCCTTCTTGTCTGATGAGAAATCCTAGATATTCCGTCTCGCTTTGGTGGAATTCGCACCTGGATGGTTTGACCTTCATCCCCAATTTTCGTATCGCTTCGAGGATATTGCTGACGTCTTTTCGGTGTTGTTGTAGGGTATTTGAATATATTTGTACGTCATCTAGATAGACGATGCAACACATGTCGATGTGTTCCATAAGGACCTCATTGATCCATCGTTGGAACGCTGCTGGTGCGTTGCATAGTCCAAATGGCATCACTAGATATTCGTAGGTTCCCAGTTTTGTTGATAAGGTTGTCTTCCACTCGTCTCCTTCTCTGATTCGAATCTTGTGGTAAGCGTCCTTGATATCGACCTTTGTGAAGTATTTGGCTCCTCCTAGTCTGTCTAGGGCTTTGGTAATGAGTGGTTGTGGATGTCGATCCTTTTGTGTAACTTCGTTGAGGGCCCGGTAATCGGCAGATAGTCTGAGTTTGCCATCCTTCTTTTTGACAAACATGATTGGCGAAGCCCTTCCTGACTTCACCCTTCGGATCCACCGGCGGTCCTCGTTCTGTTTGATGTATCAATGAAGTTCTTGCAGTTGGTCCTAACTGAGGGCGTATATCTTTTTTATGGGTAGTGTTGTTCCATCTTCCAGGTCGATTCCCAAATCAGTCCCTGGTCGGTGTGGTGGTACTCTCGTTTTTTCTCCTTTTTCCAATACATCTAACAGGTGATGATATTCTCGTGGAACCGTGTCTCTGACGTCTTGATCCTCGTTCTTTCTTTTGTTTTTTATCGCCAGTTCTGTGCTGATGTTGATAGCTTCCAGCTGTATTTCGTGATCGACTTCGTCCCATGTTAGGATGCTGGTTGTTTCTCCTCTTCGGTAGAACTGTCAGAAGGCTCTTGCCGATATCTCGTTGATTTCCACTTTTGGTTTGGCCTCCTGGCCCTTGACCCTTTGGTCCCGGGTGGTGTTGGAGCTCCCGTGTCTTTGATCCCCTCTCTCGGTATCGTCCAACTGAGTTACTCCTTCTAGTTCCCTGTTGTCAGTTTGTTCGATGATCAGTTGTGCGATCCGGTCACCTTTTTCTACTCGGTATGGTTGGTCCCCTAGGTTGGCTAGGACCAACTTCACTTCTCCTCTGTAGTCGGAGTCTATCACATCTGCATTTGTCATGAGTCGATGTTTGACTGCTAGACTGCTTAGTGGTGCGATTCGTCCATAGGTGTTGTGAGGTAATCCAATAGCTATCCCCGTCCCAACAATTGCTTGCCCTCTGGCAGGAACGTCGGTTCCTTCTTTAGAGTACAGGTCCTGTCCTGCCGCTCTTGCTGTTCCCTTCTTGGGCACTCTGGCCTCAGCGGATAGCTTCTTAACTCTGACGCTCTGGTCATTGGCAGTCGGCCCATTCTTGGTCGTCGGACCTTTCTTGGCCTGGACCTTGGAGAATCTGGTGATCAGATTCCCTTCCGGGGCTTTATCTTCGGGTACCGCATACGCAACAGGCGAACTTTTGAGACACCACGTCGTACATCGTTCGCTGTTGAATGTGATCCTTTTGTCATTCCAATCGCTTGTTGGATTGTCTTCTTTCAGCCATGGCATCCCGAGGATGACCTCATGGTTTTGGAGATTCGCCACTTGGAAGGTTGCCAATTCCCTGTGGTTACTAATTTCCATAGGTACTTTCGTCATATGGGTAACAGGGCCCATAGCGCTTGGTTTTCCATCCGCAAGGTAAATCTCCCTTGGGTTTTTTGCTTTGATCATCTTGATCCCCTGTTTGTTGCAGACTTCTCTGTCTATCAAGTCTTCTGTTGCTCCTGAGTCAATCATGGTGTTGATAGTGACAGACTCTTTTTCGCCGTGTAGTTGTATTTTGACCATAATGTGGTCATTGTCGTTTTCGAGTGTATCGGTGTAGTTGAGTGCGGTGTAGTAGTTCTTCATGATGATGGGTTTTCGTTCGGGTCTGTCCATCAGACCATCTCTTACTGGAGACAGTCGTGGTTTCCCGACCTTTCGGGTTCCTGTTCGACCTCGAGTTCCCTAATTTTTTGTCTGATTTGCCAAGGGGCAGTTTTATTCGCGGGTTGCCAGCTCCTGGATTGTGCGTTGAATGGTTAGGGTCCATCTTTTTTTGGGCAACTCCTGGCTAAGTCTCCCAGTTGTGCGCACTTGAGGCATAGTTGTTCTCGTATTCTCCTTTGCAATTCTTCCCTCGAGATGTTGAATCTCGGTCGCTTTCGAGTCCCGTCCAGGTCCATGGGGTCGCCGTAGTTCTGATTGCGATTATTTGAGGGTCGGTATGTCCCATCCGGGTTTCGTGGTGTAATCGTTTCTCGTTGCACGCTCCTTGTTGGTGGAGATCCTTAGATATGCCTGACCGTTGCCAACTTGGGCTCCTTCTTGATTGCCCATTGGGCTAGGGTTTCGAGTTCATCGTATTCTTCGCTGCTAGCTCCCCAGGAGTTTTGCAATTCTGCGATCATTCCTCCTAAAAGCAGTTCTCCTCCAGTCGAGTCGTCCAACTCGGCTTCGCTAGCGACTAGGCGGAATTCGTTCCAGTATTCAGTAACTGATCGTTTGCCTTGCTTCATGTTCTTCAGTTTGATCCTTGCCGCTCCTTTGGCGTCGATCACGCCAAATTGTCTTTGTAATTCCGCTTTGAACCCTGCCCAATTGTCCCATGCGGGGGTGATTCGTTCTTCTGGGTATGGTGTGATCCGGGTTCCTGCGTCGTCCCTTAGGAGCCTTGTTGCATAGAGGATCTTTTCCTCATCGTGGCGGTTTTGCCACCCTACTGTCCTGTAGTACACTATGAGTTGGGCTGTCCATCCTCGTAGTTTGTGTCGTTCTCCTCGGTAAACCTCAGGTTCCTTGGCTTTGGGTTTCCTGGTCCCTCCACTTAGGGATGTGACGATTTGTCTCATCTGTTCTGGGCTTATGATCGGGGTTGTGTCCGAGGATGTATCTCCTCCTTGCTCTGCTGTAGCCGCCATCGTGTTTCGTCGTGTCCTTCCTGGTTCTTCTGTTTCTTCAGAGGCAATTGGTGATGGTGGCTCTAGTGTTGTAGGGCTCGGTGCCCTCTCTTCCGTTAAAGCCTTTTCCAGTACTTCTTCTAATGATGATAGGTCGAGATTTTCCGGTAGGGGGTCGATGTCGTTTTCGTTGTTGGTCTCCGTTTTCTCTGTTTGTTAGGTGCTGCTGGTTGACGCAACCAAATGATACAATCCTCTTTCCTCCTGGTGATACTTGCAGCAGGTAACCGATAGTTGCCTAACGATCACTTCTTCTTAGCCCAATAGCTCTTGTGATAGCCAAGTCCGTTGACTACTATCTAGCAACGTCGATCGCTACGCTCATATAAGACAGTCGTGTCTTGGTTTCCCAGAAGTATGATAGATAATGATCTTGGTATTGAAAGTATAGTGTATGAAAGAACTTAGATGGTTGCGTGAAGAACCCAAATCTCCTGCCCGGAGGGTGCCCTTATATAGGGGTTCTTCCCTCAACCATAACCCTGTGTGACTCATACCCTCGTGTCACGCGAGTCATGACTCATAGTGAGTCATAGTGTGAAATCCATCAGCTGACTTATCCAAGTCATCTGCGCCCTATCTCACAACCAATCAAAACTCATAAAACAAGTCATTTGCCCTAACGGCGTCACATGCGCGAAACCCATGACTCATAACTATGAGTCATGTGCCAAATACATAAACCACCTGACCACAATCGTGCCTCATGTCAAATATCAACCAATAACGATAACCCAATGACACGCCATTGCAGCGTCATGTGAAAGCCTATGAGTCAACTGATCTCATAGTATGAAAGATAACAAACCGATGACTAATAATTTATTAGTCATGTGAGAGTCTGCCCTGCTTAGTCACCGTTTGTGACACTGGTACCCACAATTCACCAGGAGATCGAGGAAACCACGCGTCGCCCACGACCACGACTGCCGACAAGAAATCGATGCGAACCCAGGAGAGGAGTGGGCCCCACAACAACAACCTCGTCATCGAAGGGCCAGAAGGGCCCATGGAGAACTCACGAGCTGGGACCACTGTTTTAACAACAACTGCCAGGAACATCGGTGGGAAAAGGTGGACGCCGGATACTACCCAGACAAGTGGGAGAAAAAGGAACCCTGTCAAAGAATGGCAGGAAGGAAGAAAAAGAAGAAAAAAGGCGTGAGGACACGACAAGGAGGGGAGGCGAGTGAAAAAACCGTTCCGGATGTGAAAGCAATGGAAACAGAGATCTCGATTCTCTGAAGCCAACTGGACCGAGCCACCCAAATTATTGTGGCAAAAGACAACGACCTCGAACGACTCGATGAGAAAAAGGAGAAACTCCAACAAGCCGACAATCGATCCAAACAGAGGATGTGCCAAATCGGGGGTCTGCTGTGGAAAGAAGGAGTTTAGCATCCTGAGACCGATGCAAAGGGGGGAAGGGAGCTCATGTCACAAACTGTGACTAAGCAAGGCAGACTTTCAGATGACTAATAAGTTATTAGTCATCTGTTTGTTATCTTAGATGCTATGAGATCAGTTGACTCATAGGTTCTCACATGACGACGCAATAGCCTGTCATTGATTTATTGTTATTGGTTGATATTTGACATGACGCACGATTGTGGTCATGTGGTTTATGTATCTCGCACATGACTCATAGTTATAAGTCATGGGTTTCATGCATGTGACCCCTTTAAGGCACATGACTTCTTTTATGGGGTTTGATTGGTTGCGAGATAGGGCGAGCTGATGCGGATGAGTCAGCCCATGGATTTCAGAATATGACTCACTAGGAGTCATGAGTTGCGCGAGGGGAGAGTATGAGTCACACAGGGTTAGGGTTGAGGGAAGAACCCCTATATAAGGGGATCCTCGGGGCATGGGATTTGGGTCACGAACCATCTCCGCTACATACCCGGCGATTGAAATCTCAACACCATGAGAATTCATCGTCAACATCCACTCCCGTACTCTCAGTGAGCTGCACCCGCACTCTCCGTGAGGTGCACCCTCCCCCTCCCGCCTTCTTTCTGTCATCATGTTCTTGGGCCCTGGCGTCCTTGTCTCTAGGGGTCGTTTGGCTCAATCACCCGCTCCTTTCGCCTGCGCTTCACTGCCTCGATTAGCGTTCGCACGGCCGGCAACACCCTTTCGCCCATGGTACAGACGGCTGGGACTACAGTTCGCAGTAGGAGATAACCTTACAACAGGCCACCGTCGATTTCTCCGTTCTCTTCACTTCCATTAGAGGCTGCCTAGTCAGACACGCACACGGTTACTGATAGTTGCCACAGTTAGTGGGTCTACCCCTCCTCCCCCCCTTCAGGTCTCGTCTCGTTGCTCGGTTACAGCTACAGTCCATTCACTCAGCTGGCACCCTACTACCTTTGCCGCCCTAGCACTTGCCCGGTCGGGCCCCTCGGTGACTCTCAATCCTCGTCTTGCACTGCCTCGGTGGAGGATGTCAACGCCTTGGGTTCTCAAGTAATGTTTACAACACCTCACGGTTGACAGTGACGGTGTTTTGCAACGTCACACGGTTTATAGTGACTCCCGCACCTCCTTTGTTCTTCTTTCATTGTTGGTACTTAGGGTTTCGATTAAGTCGTCTATCAATTATTTACTTTGTTGGTGTCTACGGCAAGGGTTTTCCTGTTGATTCCTCCCCATGTATTTATTTGATGTTTCTTATTCCGCCCTCTTAGTTGGAGTTTAATTTCTTATTTTGCGTGGCTGGTGTGCGGTTGGTCTCGTATCAGAGAGACTTGGGTTGATGGCTTTTTCCCTGGCCCCGGTTGGTTCATGGAGGTTTTTCTTTACCATAGCTAGCGCTGCACGTAGTCTTTGTACCTAGATGACGAATAAAACAAAGCACATTGAAAAAAAAAAGTTGAAAAAAATGAAAATAAAAAAGTGAAAAACAAAAAGTGAAAAAAAAAAGAAAAAAGGCACCGGATCTGGGTCACGAACGATCTCCTCTACACCTCCGGCGATTGAAAACTCAACACCCTGAGTTTTCATCGTCAACATCCACCCCCTCTCCTCTCTTTTGATGGCTCTTTTGCCTAGGAGAGTGACGATACCACCATCCCTCTCCCCTCTGATTCCCTTCTGATCTTCCTGTTGCTTTGGCAGCCTGGTTGTAGGGGTTTCACGGTTACTTTCCCCTCCTTTCTCCGCCCTTGTTTCGCTGCCTTGCTTAGCATTTGCACGGTCGGCAATCCCTTTCTTTCCTTAATGGGTCTGTCGCAGGCTCGGGTTATCGTCGAAGTAGTGACCTGGTGGCTCTGCACCCTGGTATTGCACTATCTCCGTGGATCACTGTTCGGTACGGTCGGCATCGTCGAAAAGTCGTGATCTCGTTTCGGTCCTCCCTCCCTCCTACTTCTACTTGATTGGGCACACTCTTCCTCTCCCTCACCTGGTCTTCGTCCCGTGGCTCGGTTAGAGCCAACACCACCCGCCCAGCTCGGTCGCTTTGGCGTCCGGCCACCATTCAACTCGGTTCCTCCTAGGACTCGTGGACTCCCTTGGCCTAACCTGCCAGACGTTCTACCATTAGCCCTGCGGCCCAGGTCTATATGGCTCCGGTACTATTACCTTCGTGAGTGGTTCTCTTCGGTGATAAGCATACGCAGGGATCGTTAAAGGCCTTCGCGGCGGATGGGCTTTCTCTGGGGCCTCTACATCGGATTTGTGTTTTTTTGGTTTTTCTCACTCTTGGGTTTCTTCTTGGGTTTTCGGTAGATGCTTTCTTTGGGTTGCGGATTGCATGTATATTTTGTTGTAGTTTTCAGCGCCCGGGCGCTTGGTGCGGGTTTTAGACCATGGGTTTTCTCCCCCACAGTTTCCACCGCCTTGACGATAGGTTGGACTGGGTGGAAGTTTGTTGCGGCCATATCCTTCGGGATGCCGGCTATTTTTGTGGTTATTGCTGCGGCCTTCGCCCTCAGCTAGAAACAAAATTTAAAGTATTATAAAAAAAGACAAAAAAAAAAGGGATGGGATTTGGGTCAAGCTACTCGCCCTCTACAACCCCCCCCCTAGATTCTACAGAAACGCACACCCTGCTTTGCTTACGGGAAACCTCCCCACGTCTTACTCTCCACTCCATCCCCTGATGGAAGTCCCTCCCATCCCCACAGGCAACCAGGCCCTGGCAGCTGCCATCTCCCGTGCCAACACCCTCCAGCACCAGGAACCTTCCTCCCCCTCCCACTACGCCCAACCTTCACCCCCTCTCGCCTTCCTGGCGCAAATCTTTTCTGTGACCAGGAACAGCCTCCAACACACCCCTGACCTCGTGCAAGATCTTTCCCCTCATGCCCTCCAGAGCATCACGGCCGGCGAAGGCTGCACCCTTTCCATACTCGGTGCCACTGTCTCAGGCATAGTGGCCATCACCACGCAACTCGACGCCGTGACCAACCAGCTTACTGAGATCGGCAAGGAAAACCTGGAACTCCGCACCAAGGTCCATGATCTCTCCTCCATAGTGGCAAATGAATTACCCACCCACGAAGAAATCCGCCCACTACAAACCGCCCTAAGTGACCTGTCACATCGCGTGACCACCATGGCCCACATGGCTCGCCCCACCACCCTCGCTACTCGCCCCACGGCCCCCGCGGCCCCCCCGCAACGCCTCCGTGCGAGAGGCCAGCCCACCCCTGGCATCCAACCTATGGGCCCTCCCCCCCCACCCCGTGACCCCTCTCACGCCCCCCCAT
>Ga0307507_10012033_pt1 | contig 10782 bp, 5 predicted proteins | sample 7_EM_MG_FD_207223 | JGI IMG/M metagenome (GOLD analysis project Ga0307507, IMG submission 207223) | Populus trichocarpa ectomycorrhiza microbial communities from riparian zone in the Pacific Northwest, United States - 7_EM | ecosystem: Host-associated > Plants > Roots > Unclassified | place... | reverse complement strand
GAAAGATAATTTAGTCCATCGGACCTCGTAAAGAACAAAAAAGAAAAGACAAGGCGATTACATAAACCATGCCAACCTGTTTGCCCTTTGAAGGAAATTGTGAGCATTGCGTTCATACATAACTTCGATGCCAAGATAAGCACGGTTTATAATATCCGCGTTTCGTTGCTAGCAACATTGGCTTGTTTAGCCTTTTTCGACTACCCGAGGATCTAACGGATAAATGGTATTTCCAAGACAAGAAGTATAAAAAGAGTCAATCTGTATAGTATTTTCATGCATGGACAAGAAGAATGGCAGAAGGAGCCATAGCAGAGGAAAAACAGAGTTGTTAAAGGGAGAGAGCCAGGGCCACATAAATTTTGATACCAAACTTTTCATACACATTGCCCTTTGGACTTCTTCTTATCTTTCTGTGTCATGTCCTCTTGGACAACGATGCAAATGGGTACAATGATGTGCTTCGTAAAATGAAGCGAATATTTTTGTTCAGATTCTACAAAAAGTGTAATGGATCTTCTACCGGGTTCTGTTGCTGTAATTTGAGGAGAATCTGTTTTACTACCGTTCAAGGAAGCAAGCAGAAACAATCAAATAACATATTTGATAATAGAAGCTTATATTTTTTTTTTTTTTACAAAATTCGTGAAAATTAAGAGTTTGGAGTTGTAATGCTTTATAACATAGCAATTTTTCATGAACCATTAGACTAGTCCTTGGAGAAAGAAGAAAAGATTTTCATATTCTGTTGGACTCATCAGCATCTAGATGTCCTTGAGCACTTCAAAGCACCTGCAGAGCTTGTCAATGCCTTCACATACTTGGCATCTCCAACCTTGAAGCTTTGCTCCTTATTGTAGTTAGGCTTTGCCATACCTCTGCGACCTGTTTGGAAAAATGAAGCTCCATTTGTAAACAGATCCCCTATGGAGTAGAAGTTCCAGGGCTTGCTTTTCCCACCGATCCCATTTCTCCATGTTACCTGTTATTTCAAGTGTCTGGTTATAGTTTTTCTGATCAATATTTAGCCATCCTTTCTCCTAATTTTGTAAGAGGAAGAACAAGCGTTTGACAATTGTTATTATTACCTCCTTCTTTCCTGATGTTGGTGCAATAAAATAGTTGGATTCGCTCTTGATGCTAGGACTCATGCTTCCCCCAATTGCATACTGTTCCCATCCTCGGTACAGATTGTTGGCTACATGTGCATATCCATGGCGAATCCTGTGTTACATAGTTTTGAATTCTTCTATTAAGATTCACCAATTATACATTATGCAGAAATTATGTTCAAGAAATGCGTCCATATTGAGGGGATCGATGGAGTATTTAGTGAACTAAGAATTACCTTGGCATTCTCTGGTTACAATTAGGTCCGAAACGATTGAAGGCAACAGTGACCTTCATGTTCTTGTCCCTCAAGAACCCATCATCATGGCCAAGTAGCATGACCTTGTCTTGGTCTCTAAACCAATTGTTAGAGACAGTAACAAATGTAGATCCTCGAGTGACATCAAGAAGACCATCCTGGCATGAATACAGTGTGTTGTGATCTATCCAAACCTTAGATGCACTGACCAGCCTTATTGCATCCCCATCCATCTGACCTAATTGCATTTGTTTCCCATCTGGTCCCATGACTGTGCTAGGCCCTTGTGCATTGCAATGGTGAATCCTTAGGCCATGGATGATCACGTCCGTTGCCTAAACAAACAGCATAAGTACTGCAAATCAAAATTATAGACCATGCATTGCGTATTCAATCACGAAAGTTGGCAACTAGAGAAAATTAATGTACCTTGTACACCAAGAAGCATCCGAAGCCTTCAATTCCAACATCAACACCGCGACCGTCAATGGCAGTATAGCTGCTAATAAGAAGAGGTTTCTCAAGTTTGATATCCATGTTCCTTTCGAAAGTGATCCAGACTTTGCCTGTGATCATGGTGGCTCCATGTCTTAACGTCCCTTGTTTGGGGTTCACAGGGTCATCACTAGGATCGGTGACTTTATACATTACAACATCTCTCCCAACATTGTTAGTCATTTTCCCTGCAAACCCTACAGAACAAGATGCCAGTTGTTGCCGGCTTCTTCGCCAATTCGGACTCGGTTTCCAACATTGATCTATGGCATTCATTTTGTTGGCAGCAATACAAGCACTGGGGATGAAGGAAAGGATGGCAATAGAAACGACCACTACTACAAGGTGCCTTAAGACAACCATGATGATGTCTTAGATAAATTATGGGAGAGGGTTAGAGATTTGCAATGTAAGAGTTAAGGAATGGTGGAGGGTTTTTATAGAGGAGCTCAGCAATGGTGGCGTTGCAGTTTGTTCTGTTGGTTACAGTAGAATGCGGCAGTGATAACTAATTTTCTATTTTTGTAATTACAATTATAAGTGGGTGTTGTATCCTAAACATAGATAGATTACAATAAAATCTCCCATGATTTGTGTACTAATACAGTTGGTTTGGTTGTTGATGAGACCATTCCATAGATATAACTAACATTTATGAACATATATATATATATATATATATAGTTATTAAAAACAGAAAATAAACCTTACAAAATCTAAAAAAATGTAAATTAAATGAAATTCTAAATTTTTATCTAACTTTACTAATATTTTATAATTAAAAAACTGAGAAACATAATTAATTCTAATAAATATTCCATCCAAACTTATTTGAATTAAATCTTTAACCTCATGTTTTTGTCTAGATATTCTACATACAGTGATTTATTTATTTTGATAAATTATTAGGTTAATTTACATCTTTATCATTTCAATCACAATTGCACCATCGTCTCCACATTCCTCAAAAATCTTCAATCACGTAATATCTACCAATTTATTATTTTCTCTTAATATTTAATACTTTTATTATATCAGTATTCCTATTAATTAATGTTTGGAGCTATTGAAAATAAACTCCAGAAAATAATTTCATATTGTTTCCTCCACTGTCTCATTTTTTTTTATATAACAATGCAATCCTGGAGCAATATCTTCCATTAAATCTGATGCCATTTATTATTTCTCTAATATCTATTTGTATATCTAATTAAATTTATTTGTATTTTTTAAAATATCTTATATCTATAATCCTTGACGTTAAATCTAACCTACCAAATTAGTTATGTGATAATAAATTTATATTGAATATATGTTAAATTTTCAAGTCATATGCTTTTAGCTTACAAATTATGTATTTTCAAAAAAAAAAACTTACAAATTATGTGATTAATTTTAATGGACTTCTCCTAAATATATTCAAAATAATAAATTAAATAATTAATATATATATATATATATTTAAAAATAAATTTTAGTTAATCTAATATTTGTTTTAAAAAAATAGATTTGAAAGAGCCATTTTTTTTAATAAAAAAAGCATGAATTCAGTACGTAAAACATGCCGTTTTGCACTTAAACGACTTGTCATATTCGAAACATGAATCCATTTTTTATTTTTATTTTTATTTTTATTTTTATTAACTTATTATTATTATTTAAGGCAGTGAGCTTTCCATTTTGCAAATATGAAATATCTCCCTCTCTCTTCTCTTTTGCAGCTGTGGCAATGGAGTCTGCATCTCTAAAGCATGTAATCTTTACAAGAAATCAGTACAGTATCTTCTCGAAGAATCAAAGAAAACACCACCCACTCATCCCAAAAACTCATGTTAGGAGAAGATTTGGCTTTGGCAGCGTCAAAAACTACAAAAAATCAGATTTTCAAGGTAGAAACTTTGATGACTTACATGCTTAGTACATACATGGCCTTGCTTATAGTTATTTAGCAGTCCGTTCATGTGATATGTGCTTCTTTTGCTGCTTGAATTAATGGGTTTTCTTTGTATTCTTCAAAAGATGCTAAATTTCTTGGATTTTTGCTGTTTCTTGAACCTGTGGACGGAAAAGGGACCATTTTGAATACAAAGATTGTATCTTTAATGTCTTCTGTTTTTATTTTTTTAACTTAATTTGTGGAGATTAAGAGTTTATAGTATTCATATAGCTGAGTTGAAAGTCCATTGATTGATTTCAAATAAATTGGTGGAGAGATGGAGGAGTCTTATGTTTGGAAGTCTATGATTTTGTTGTGGATGGCTATGTATCCTACTAGGGAGGTACTAAAAATGGTTTCTAAAATGCTGTAGTGGATAGCAAATTGATGCCTTTCTGCTTTCTGAAGTTGTTATTTAAGCACCCACGATTCGAAACTGAAGGTAATTTATCCAGTTAGCACTATGAAATTTGCAGATGGAAATTTGTTGGGTTGCAAAAGTTTTTTTCTTCATCTGATTAGGAAAAATGACTGGTCCTTGAATTCGTTATGTGATGTTAGTAGTTAGCTTTTTTTTTAAGCAGCTGCAATAGTGTGAATGTGTGATGTTAATGAGCTTATGCTTGGGGTTTTTAGTATGATTAAGTGCTTGCTTTGTGAGCATATGCATGCAGCCTTGAATTATTTCCAAAGTCATGTTTTCAATCCTTGCCTCCTGTTGCTACTTTGATAGTTGCCTCTTCGAAAAACTAGGTTTCCCACTTGGAATTAAGATACAAACTTTGTTTGAAATATGCGCTATATGGTTCCGGGAAGTCCCAAAAGAAAAGGAGGGGCATATGTTCAGTATGAATCTTTTATGTACCTTTGATTTGTATGTGGTAGCTTATGTTCTACAAATCAAACTCTGTATATCTCCCTAGGTACCATTTCGCTGTGAAATTGCATAGACATGGAATTGAAGAAATTGTTAATGAAAGACATTTGTTTATAATGCCTTGTACAATCCTTTCCACGTCTATTAACATAAAATTAAGTTGTGTTCATGATTGCTGAACTTGGCTATAAACTTCTAGTTTATAAGACTAATGAGTTTTCATTTCAGATTTTCAGGGCTATGCAAAACCTTTGCATCTTTTGCCAGCAACAGAAGTGAAAGTTTGTACAGAAACCTCACAAGAAAAGCTTCTTACATCTATCAAAGGATCTTGGTCTTTGTTCAAGGTTAAGCTATGTACAAGTAATGTCTATGGCTCAAGTCTGAGTGATCCTAATGCTGGAATACTCTTATGTTTGATAGACAGGAATGGTGACTCAATATTGCACAGAATACCTGCGATTTCAGAGTCCAATTCTGCTAACTTGATGGACATGGTTGAGTCTGACACACTTCATTTCCAAAGAGGTTCAGTTGATGAATTCACCTTTGAGGGCCCCAAGATGGGGAGGATCGAATCTCTTTGGGTCAGTGTTGAATCAGGTAAGTCCGAGATGGTTGTGAAAAGCCTTAGGATTTGTAGTCTAGAATGTCTTTTCTACTCCATGACTCAGAATTGGGAACAATATACCATGAATGCTCAACCTAGACTTCTACCCACATTGTATCTGATATATGCTTGTCAACTCTCATAGTTTAATTGGCATCCAGTGCAAAACATCCTCATTTATATATCCCTGGGATATTAGGTAGCAGTAACTCATATAGTATTGATTAGGCTTGTCTTGAACATCATAATAATGGTTTTCCTTTTCTTTATTTCTCAAATTTCTAAGGTCAGGTCAGTGGAGATTAGATGGTGTGAGCCTGACTGTCATTAGTGCTTCTCAAGCTTCCCCTGAAGAAAATGATGGACAGGAGATCCGGTATACTGGTTGCCAGTATGAGTTTGAAACTGATGATGTTTTGCTTGGGGAGGGAAGTGACATATCCATGGTGGAACTTAGACCTTGCCATGTATCTGATTTATCTGGGGTTGATCCATCCACATTGTTGAGTAAAAGCCCTTCCATGTCAACCTCCCCACCTGGCAGCAACGTTTCTAACGAGGAAAGCATGAGAGAATATGCAGACTTGAAGTTATCTTTGTTATCCTATGATGCAATGCTAATTTTTGTGGGTACAACAATAACAGGTTTCTCAGCTGGAGAAAATGCTGCTTTTGCTTTCTTTATCGGTGGAATTGGTGGCTTTTTATATTTGTTGCTGCTACAAAGGTCTGTCGATGGATTACCAGCTTCATCAATTCCCAGCAATACCAGTGGGTTCGATCGCCTAGTTGGAGGACTTAAGGGTCCAATATCAAGCTTGGCACTGGCTGTAGGGTTTACTTTTCTAGCAGTGAAGTATAGCTCTGGCGATGCTCCCTCAGTGTTCACTCCAAAAGAACTTCTGGCTGGAATGTTGGGGTTCCTTGCGTGTAAAGTGGCTGTAGTATTGGCAGCATTTAAGCCTTTGAAACTGGATTTCAAGGAAAATGAGTAATGTATTTCATTTTCCTTTTGTATAGGGTTGGAAACCTAGAGTTCGTATAGAACCTAATGGGAAACACTGAAGTGTGTGTAAACATAGGAAATATTTGTTCGTGTTTATTCGTCTCATCTGAACGTAAATGATACAGAAGTTACTAAGAAAGGATGAACCATTGGACTACAAACGCTTTTGCTGGTTAAATTTTGTGTTTAACCATTCTATAACACACACACTTACAGTCCTAGCAAGCAGAGAGAGCATGTTATTTGACAGCCAGAGAGATTGAAATACGTTGTGTCAAGTACATTGTACTCACATTTTATGTTTGCTCACAACTAGCATCAACCTTATCTCTTTGCCTAACGATTAGAAAATAATTGAAGATAGGAAAAAAGAAATTACAGATGATTTGAGCTATTGATCAATGATAAGTCTAGCTGGGAAGAGAGATTTGGGAGTTGTAAATTTTCTGTTGTTTCGGACGTAGTCAGTTAGCTAGCTAGTTTTATTCCTATTTGAACCAAACAGGCCTGAAAATAACCACACATTATAAGAAAATCAAAGGCAGAAGACACCTTTAGATAGGATTTTCTTTCTTCCGAGGAGCATATGTTACTCCATTGTCGAGTAAGAACATTACCAGACAGCACCAACCAATCCAAACAATCAGCAGTGGTACCAAAAGGTTTGAAATTACAGATCGATTCGCGATGAAAACAGGGCAGATAGCTAAGGAGATCCCGAGGATAATTTTATATTATCCTCTGACAGCCAGTTGAGTATCTGCAATGTATCATTTAGAATAACAGAAGGCTAATAATTAATTCACTTTGAAAGCCGCCTCGGAGCATTGCAGATTCAGCAACTGCTAGTGCTGCGAGAGTTTGTACAAGACGAAAGAAAGCAGTACATCATCCATCATAGCCTGTTTATCTAAAGATTTTAGTCTCTGCAACTGTTGGTGAAATATAATATATAGAGAGCGCTTAGAAACTATGTGACTTTAAAGAGAGAGAAAATCCCTATGAAGTGACATTTGCCTCCACTACCAATATTGTAGTTAATTGCCATTTGGATTCATGGCAAAAACATTTTCAAGAAGTTCAATTGATAGCAAACCAAGTACTCCTCTTCAAGTACTCCTCTTAGAGATTTTCAAAGAGATTTTTTTACGATTAATTTTATATTATTCTCTAATCTTTCTTCCAAAAAAAAGAAAAAGAAAAAATGGTTGAACATATTAACCAACAAGTTATTGCTTGGATGCATGGGCTATCGATGTCATTAAATCCTTAATTAATTAGCACGGGATTGAACTAGACTAATAATTGGAAAATAAAAAAAACAAATTCTTGTTAAATGAGAAATCTTTTCTTAAAGATCAAGTTTACAGATTTTCATAGATTTCTTTAATGGATTTGTGTTCATGAAGTTCCTAGTTTGGTGAACTATTGGTTTCTTTAATCATTAAGTTGTCAACCGATTTATCTATGGCCAGCATCATTATGTCTCTGTTATCTATGAAAACCATTTTTAATTCTTTCTCTCACTTTCTCTTCAACTCTTAATAATCTTCCCAAATTGCATCTCTTAACATTCCCATGGAGATTTTTAAGAAGCTGAGCTGCCACATTATATACAGAGTTGAAGGCATTGGACTCCTTTGATCAGGAAGCAAATCGATGCAAGAATGAAAGTGTTTGGTGTAGGTTTTTTTTGTATCTCTCGATTAGATGCATTGGATTAACTGGTTTGAACTCTCTATTTAGTTCTAGATCTACTCATGTAATTCTAAATTTGTATTCCAAGTTATACGAGTATTAATATAATTAAATTTATTTCATACAAATAGTAATTTAACCGAAAAAGTAACCAAATAATTAAAAAAACTTAAATGTAAAGTAAACTCAAAAACTTAGAAAATAAATATTTACATTGATATAGTAATTCATACTCTGATTACATCTATGAATTGAAACTCGTGGATTGTGAAAAATCTATTTTGGTATTTTTGGTTTATAAAATTGAAACTACATCTCTCTGCTGATTACAAAGAAAATTGCAAGTTTACTTGATTATCGTCTATATAATTATTGCCTATTATTCTATTGTCTATAGAAGTATCGCCTAAAATTTCATGCCTACTTGATAAACAAGTTTTGAAGATTATGTGAGTTTGATTGAATTACAACGCAGTTGTTGTTTTTTATTGTTGTTCTTGGTTGTCTTGTCTCTTTCTTTAAATAAGAAAGTTGAAGATAATTTCTAGTAATTACCCACTCACCTTATTCAAAATAACTTCTAGTAACTACCCACTCATCCTGTGTAAGGTAACTAGCGACTCATTTTTTATTTTAAGGATCTTCTACCATATAGATTATTTATACCTTCAATTCACTGTCCACGTTCAGTCTGGACTTTATCAAGTCTGGTTTGCAATCAAGTTTAGTATGTTCTTCCTAGTCCAAACTTCTTAATTCTTTGGTCAATTTTATTGTATAACAGAAGGGAAACAATAGTCAAGTCTAGTTTGGAATGTTTTTATGCACTCTTTAATATTTTGACTATAACTTTTGATTTGAATTTTAGAATGATGTAAATTACTCCAATTCGACAAAGCTCATTCATATGTGCAAGTCATGGGTAGGCAACTACGCTTCTTGATCATCATTTCAGACAGACATTTCAATGTTCAAGTCTTTGTTTTTCTAGTTTTTTTTTTTTTGGAAAATGTTTTAGACATTATTTTGAGGTGATTTTTATTTTTATTTTTATTTCGACATAAATTTCTTTGATTGACTAGTTTTAGATGGTATTTTTAATTAGCTGGCTAATCAAAAATTTATCCTTTTATATATATAGATAGATAGATTTTCCAACCCTTGTGGGTTGTTTTTGGACATCCACAGTTTTATTTAGAGTTAGTTTTTCCTACATGATATTTTACATCAGTGTTTAAGTGTAAGACGTATATTCTTGGCCCATCAAAACCAAGCTCAAATTTCAACCCAAACCCAGCCTAACTAACCTAGGCATTTAAATAAAAGGTTTCCAAGGAATTGTTTTTCTCTCTTTTACTATTTTCTTCTCTCTACCGTAACTTTCTCATAAAATACAAGGAAATCAATTCTGAACTTAAGTTTTGGTTCAAGGAAGGTTGAAGAAACAAGTAAGTATCTTTCTCTTTTGTTATTTTCAATTAGAAAATTGATTGTGGAATGATTAAAAAAGTGTTTAGGGTTTTTATATTCATTGGGTGATTGAATGATTTAAGGGAGTTAATTGAAATATTATGGTATTAGTTGGCTTAAAACGAACTGATTAGGTGATTGAAATTATGAGTTTTTGAATAACAAATTGTTTAATTATGGGATCTACATATTTAAATACTGACATATCAGGATTTTGGAAATCTCGATCAACCAGTTGAACGGTTGGTATGAACCGGTCGACCGGTTGAACATTTTGGTCTACCGGTTGACCCAACAATAGGGGTTAATCGGGTCTATTAAGTTTGATCAATTTGGGATATATCCGGGATCGATCAGGTGAATCAGTTTGGATTTATAATTATGTTTCGGTCTCTAATATTAGAGTTGTAATATTTTATAATTATTTGCTTCGATTCATTTTTTAGTGTATTTTCGTATTCATATTGGTTTTGTTAACGTTTCTCCTAACGATCTTCAGTAGTCTCCGGTTCTACATCCATTTGTCTTTTGCTTTTGTTTTCTGGGTGTGTGGGATCATTTTTAATATGCATGTAATATAAATATTTTATGTATGTTGATTAGATGATTAGTAGAATTGATAATTTCTTGAATATATATATAAAATCATGTGAGTACATGTTATGTTTTGATATTGGTATTCTTGTCAGAAACTTCATATTAACAAAGAGTAGTTAGTCTTTGTGTAAATCATACATGTATACCTAGATGGTGAGAGAGGCAACGTTCGGGTGTCATCTGATCTCTGACAAGTTTTTCACTACCTTATGTTAATATGCTTAGTATGTATATTTATATCAAGATATTTACGACTTGCTAATTATTAATATCTAGGATGTATATTAAATGTTATTCTCTTACTAAGTTAGTTGAACTCACCCCTCTATTTTAATATTATTTTCAAGTTTTTAGTTTCTGTTCGCATGAGACTTTGTTGAGTGTTCCTGCTTCTTCAGTTTTGGCCGGTATGCCTTACTTGTTCTGCGAGGTTTTTTTTTATAGTTTTGATTCGGTATCTTAGATGCTCCATTAAGTTTAATGATTGGATTTTATCTATTGTAATAAGTATTTTAGACTATTATTTTATTTTATGTAATGACGAGAAGTTTTGAAGTATTATATAATTTTATTAGTTTTAAATAATATAATATTTTTAAAGATTATGAAATGTTGTAAAAATTTTATATAATATGTATGTTTTGAGATTTAGTATTAATAGGGTGTTCTTATAACATTACTCCTGTATACCGGTCATGAGTCGTGACATTAAGGATCTTGCAGC
>Ga0307507_10012032_pt1 | contig 10782 bp, 8 predicted proteins | sample 7_EM_MG_FD_207223 | JGI IMG/M metagenome (GOLD analysis project Ga0307507, IMG submission 207223) | Populus trichocarpa ectomycorrhiza microbial communities from riparian zone in the Pacific Northwest, United States - 7_EM | ecosystem: Host-associated > Plants > Roots > Unclassified | place... | reverse complement strand
TTATGGCTGACCTATGGGTTATGGTATGCATTTCCCTGCCCACCAAGTTGGTGGACAGCCGGAGCTATGGGATATAAGAGGTTATGGGTTTTCTGGGTTATGGGTTATGACAGGTCCGACTGTAGCATCAGTAGTAACATAAATTTTGTGGTCTGGCATTTTAGCGAGATCAATTGTTGTAAGGCAATCTTGGCCAGTTACAATCGACTTTATAGCATCAAAAGCCTTTTGATACTCAGGCGTCCACAATGGAAAACACTTTTCAGCCTCTTTCATTGTAAGTTCGGTGAGTATGCCTGTGTGATCAGCAAGTGATGGCAAGAAAGCTGCTAAGTAACGAACCAGGCCAAGGAATCCCTGGGTGTCAGTGGCAGATTTTGGCTCAGGCCAGGACAGTATGCGGTCGACTTTTTTTGTGTCAGCTTCAATCCCCTGCGCACTTATGTGATGACCTAAAAAATCGATTTCAAGGCAGAACAAGTGTGTTTTGTCAGGGTTTATATACAGCCATGCATCTTGTAGCGCTTTTAAGACAGTCCGGACATTTTTTTCATGTTCAGCAATATTGTTGGACCAGATGACGATGTCGTCTAGATACACATGGCATATTTTTCCAATGAGCAGTCATAGCGCAGCCGTCACCTGTCGCTGATGAATGGCAGGCGCATTTTTTAGTCCCATAGGCATAACCAGCCATTCATAGAGTCTGAGTGGCGTCGTAACCGCAGTGAGGTGAACATGGCCGTGGTGCATTCTTGTCTGAAAAAAACTGTTCATCATATCAATGATAGCCCATACTTTCCCTTTAGCACAGTCATTCAATATATCATCGATCCATGGCAGCGGGTGGCTATCCATAATTGTATTTTCATTCAGTTGGCGGTAGTCGTTGACCCAGCGTGGCAGGACATTAGGATTTGACTTGGGAATGATGAATGAAGGAGAAGCACAAGGCGATGACAATGGTTGAATACGGCCAGCGTCTAAGTGCTGTTGTATCAAAATTTGCCATGCTTCTTTGTATTTCTGCGGCGAAGGGTAGGTATGAGTTTTAATTGTTTTTTCGGCATTTTTGATGTGAATTTCTGCGACGACATCTTGAGGGAGGTCGTCGACATGGGGAATGGGTTCGAAAATGGGCTTAAATTCACTCTTCAACTTCTGTTCATGTCTGATTAATGCATCAGCCACTGCAAGGGATTCTATGCGCCCATGAACTGCAGCCACTACATCGAATGGCTCAACAATTTCTGGTTTGAATTTGGAATTTTTTAAACGGTCATTACAAACAAGCATGAGTTTCGCAAGCGCCAACTTTTTGTCCACTTTAGTCTCCTTGATTTGTTCATGGAGACGAAGTTTACGTGCAGGGGGTGGAACAATTTTTGGGGGGTTCAATAAGTCATAAGCATTTTTTTTGTCTATACATGTCCGTGCAGCATGATCGATGACAATTGAATTGTGAACAAGCCAAGGTAAGCCGAGGATAACGGGGGCACAAAGTCCTGGGGTAACAAGTGCTCTAACAGTATGAGAAGTCCACTGAGAATCTAACGAGGTGATGGACAGCTTAACATAATTGTACAATTCGGTTCCTTGTTTCTTCTTATTGCCAAATGTGACATCGACGGTTTCAGGCTTGTGCAAGTGATATTTTTTAAGGCCTAGTTGATCGACGAGCTTGGGACAGATGAGGATGAGATGAGCACCATTGTCAATCAGCGCACGTGTCGTCACTGGAAAATCCGAAATGAGTCCGTGGATCTGGCAATCCCAGAGCAGATGTTTAGAATGCAATGGACAACTCACATCACGGCCAGAAATGTCAGAATAATCTTTGGAATCGGACTCATAGACGCCTGGGGAGTTGGGCATAACAGCAGCAGCAGTTGTGAATTCTTCGTCAGAGTCAACATCTTCAATTGTTGCTGCAACGGCTTTAGTTGATGTCTTAGCAACTGCTTTTGCTTTCTTAGCAGCAAGCGCATCTGCAAGTACAAGTGGCTTGTAGCCTTTGCCAGTAGGAAAGCCGTTCGGGCAAGACTGGGAACAGTGGCCTGCATAGAAACACCAGCATTTAGTACAACCTTCATGTTCATTGAGCAAGGTGCATTCGTCATCGGTAAGCAAAGGGAGCCAGAGAGAGGTAGATGACAATGAGGCTGAAGTGCTAGTTTGACTGGTATTAGCATGCCGAGATGGGCCACGCAAGCCATCAGTATTCTGACGCTTGGGCTGACGTTGAAGTGTCTCTTCAATTAAGTCGCGTTGGCGTTTCGTCTCAACGGTACAAGCTTCGTCAATGAGGTGGACAGCGGCAACCCACATCTTGAAGGTCTTGTCTTTACGGGCATCACTATGACAGACGTGAGCCTTTAGATCATCATCCAGGTGGGCCTTGAGATGGTTACGCAGTGCTGTGTCATCGAAGACAGATGAGGTACCCCGGAGCAAGCAGTTAAGTTTGAGAAGATGCTGTGCCCAGTTCCAAAAAGTCATCTTGGCATTGGCAAGCGTCGAGGTAAGAATATCGTTATGGACTTGGTCCTCCCAGTCCTGATGTAAATAGTTGGACTGAAGTTCTTTCATGAATTCAACAAATGGGAGGGCAATAAGATGTTCATGGTCGGCTGTGATCCAGTCACGAATATGGATGTCCTTGAGGCCTGGTATGACCATCGCTACTTGCTTCTCTGTGGGCACAGACTTAGCGACAAAGAAGTCTTGTGCTGCGTTTTCGAAGTCCATCATGACTGCGGGAGAAATGTCCCCTGCAGTCAAAATGGGCACTTTCGCGCTAGTAGGGTCGACAGTAGCAGTTGGGGTGGCCATGACAGGAGAACGAATGTGGATATATGCAGTCATTTCGTTGTCAGATGAGTCCGAAGAAAGGCAGAAAGTGGAAGGTGGCAAGGCAGGAGAGCATGGTCGGACAATTGGTGATGAGCGAGATGATGGACGTATGCTGTGACCATGTGTATTGAGCACAAGACCGTCAAGAATGGGAAGATGCTGTGTAACGGTGGTCGTGCAGGTAAAGTGAGGAAGTTCCAGCTTGTATGCAGCGTATAAACGGTGACAGTGCAGTGTGGTACAGGCAGTGCCCTCCACTAAAAACAGAAATGGTGTGATGGGTCAAATGTGTCGTTCACAATGCATGGCATCAGATGCATACCGACAGAACGATTGTGACGTGTCAGATGTTCGCCCAAGCCAAAGCTAGGCCGTAAGGTGACTATATGCACCCAAAAGACGTCAGAATCGATAATGGCAGTGAAAAGTTTAAAAAAGTGGAAACCTATCCCACTATAATGGGATAGGAAACACTAACTCAACAGAATACGCAATAAAACTTTAACCGCGTATATGATTCTGAGGGATGTGGGATATGGGATACAAACGAAGTAAGAGATGGGGAAAAGGAAGGATAAAATCTAAAGTGTAAGGTGCGTCTATATATGAAAAGCAATGAAAGCAAGGCCAAACATGCTGAAGGTGATTGCCAAACAAGAGCCAAATGTGGTAATCCAGGATTACAAAAAAGCAGATATACAAGACTGGTCTCAACCAGTCTTTTAATTTATCTACTTAAGAATCTAACTATGTGTATTAAATAAAAGAACTCATTGCCACCCTGCAAGCAGAGGCTTGCAACAGAGATGTGGGGCACAGACCAGGGGTGGGCAATGTCATTAGCAAAAGGAAACCTAAAGTTAGTTGCCACATTGCTGATGGCAACATGGCCCCTTGGTTCTCACTTGAATAAAGGAGATAGGGAGGGGAGTCATGGTGCTCACTTAAATTTATAGACAGTGACAATGACATGAGTCATCACCATCACACATCTATTGACTAGCTGGTCACCAACCATCATTGTTGTTCGTCTGTTGGGCTGGTGGGGTGGCTTGCCATCTGTCATTGTCATTTGTCCATTGGGCTGGTGAGGTGGCTTGCCACCTGTTGTAACTGTTCATCTGTTGGGCTGGTCAGGTGGATCACCAATGACTTGTCCCACTTCTTTATAATTAGTACTATGTTTGTTCAGGTGTTTGAAACTGCAGGTTATCTTGCCCTCCACTTGCCATATAATCTTGAAATTTTCACAGAAGATGTATTTATGCATGATATCTATTGTCACAAAATTTCAGAGAGAGAGACAAACAAAAGTCTGGAATGCTTTCTCAGATCCCTCCAGATCGGTTTGACCATTTATTCTAAAACTTTCCAAGTACATCCAAATTTCAAGGTTTTTCAGCTTTTTCTGGGTTTCACAAAAAGTCAAAAGTGAGAAAGTGAAAAGGCTAATTACTACTAGTTAGTATAAGTTGCCTAACTTCAAAAAAATTCCAAACTGACCAAAAACTGGTCTTTTAAGTGTATATAATGTGTAAGATATATACACTTAACACTACATAAGCATGACTAATGTAGGTACTATGTTTGTTCAGGTGTTTGAAACTTTTCCAGCATTGCACAATTTTTGACCCACCACTTGCCCAAAAGCTCCCCAACCTCAACCCCTCCCCAGACAGGTCACATGACCCAACACATGTAAGAAATGGTCACATGTAAGTACTCTTGGTATTTTGTCCTAAGTACAATTTCTACATGAAACAGGCCGCGTTCACAGTATACAGTTCGTAATGGTACCTAACAATGAAAAGGGCATTTCTAAAGCTCTGGGAAGCAGTGCCGACCATCCAAATGTAAGATAATCCTTCTACCTGGGTCAGCTTACAAAACCTGTAACAAATGCTGCAACAGCAGCAAGCTTTGGAAGCAGAAAAGAGAAGGAGGAGGAGGAGGGTTCACATCGGCAGGTGCACCTTTGGCTTTCAGAAGATTGTCTCAGCTGTGAAGGTAGATTTTATTTCTTTAAGCCAGGAAGCATCGCTGACAATGTGGGAGATCTCGAATGTGAACATGATATTTTAATTCTTATTGAGCATGTGCAGTGGCATGGTGTAAGTAATCAAACTTTGGAAATAAATTAAAATCACTTGTGCATAACCCTACATATCTTTCTCTAACTTGTTTTGTTCATGTATATACAATATTTCTTCTTACTGAGGCATAGAAGCTTTGTTTAAATGTCATTTAAGTCTTACCTTGGCCTTTAGATAAAATGTTAATAAGTCACGTGACATGTCTGGGGAGGGGTTGAGGTTGGGGAGCTTTGCCCAAATCCTTCTAATTTTCTGACAACCCAATCTAGGATTTCTCCCTCTACATGAATATCTACTTTTTTTTGGTGTAAATGTTTTGTGTTCGCTGTCAGAGGTGTTCCAATACTCAGGGTTCAAAAATATCAGGAGTTTGAAACTGTTGTCATGCTGGGTCACAATGAATTTGGCTGAGAGATGATGACAGTTTGGCTGGCAAATGTCACACAAATGCAAATGTCATGCTTTTGCAAGCAAAATTTGGTATTTTGCCCTCCCTCCCAACAGAAGTTCACCTCTCTCTCTGAAAATTTGTATTTAAACTTTCACGTAAAGTGAAAAAGTAAAATTCTAACTTGCTGATGTTCTGTGTTGCCTATGATGGTGAAAGTCATTGGGGCCCTGCTCTGACAATACTCATTCATAAATGACCATTGTTGCACTTGTCTCACATCTTTTCACTGCTATCAGATTTATGAATGGGACATTCACATGAGTTTGAACATGGTCTATCTAGAGCAGAGGGAATTCTCCATTCACATGACATGATTGTGCATGCATCTCGTTGCTGCCTGACATCTGCAAGCCACTCCTTGTCTCTCTTTCTTCTTCATTGATCTCACAGCATGCTTGCAGAACATGCAGCTGCTCTTTTTTCTCCCCCACTCTCCATCCCTTATCCTTTCTTTTCATTTGTTTAGTTTTACAGTATCCTAGTACACTAGTCTCCACCATGGATGTTCAGATTTGGAAATATCTGCATCCATAGTAGCTGGTCATCCACATAATGTTGTTCACCACCAATTAGATTGTGTATTTAAATAATTTACATGCATTTTAAACCTGGAAAAGGTTCAATGTTCAGGGCCCACCAGCCAGAAATTCTTCAAAAAAAGGGTGGAAAAAACATACCCTTTTTGGATGTAAACATACCTTATTTGGAAGATGGGAGAGGGGGGGTAATGAGAGCCTTAACCAAAAAAATCAACCTTGGGTAGTTTATAAATTCTTGGGGCCCCCTTGCTTCTGAGTCTATGTTGGGGGGTTCAGGTTCAGCTTTGAAGGATGGCATGTTTTGGGGAGTTTGCTTTTCCCCAGTGAATGTGAATGTGCCTGATTCCTTAAGGAATTCTGTGAGGGCAGTGATCCCTTATGGGTGCCCAGCAACTCTGGGAGGGCAATTTCTCAGTTCTTGATGTGTAGGTGTCCCTGATGGTTTGTGTAGCATGTGCAAGTTCTAAGAATGTGTTTGTGGGTTTGTAGGTTTTCTCTGCATTTGCATGCAATGCCTTTCTCAGGGAAAAACTGTTTGCAGAACTTGCCTGTTATGCATGCCCAGTATGGCATTGGATAAGGTGGCCAAACACCTCTTGTTGGTCTTTGAGTTCTGTGAAGTGTTTTGTGGGATTGAGGGACAGTGGGAACCTGTTGGAGATTGCAAAGCACCCTTTCTTGGGTGCTCTCTGCCAATGGCAGGTCCATGCTGCCTGGGTGGTGGATCTGGCTCAGTGTAGAGCAAATGCTCTTGAAGTTCCTATTGGAGCATCCCAGGCTAGCTGAGTTGTGTCTGCTCTTTCATTGCCCCAGATGTTACAGTGGCTGGGGCACCATGCTATCTCCACTTCAGTCACCCATATGTAACAGACTATTAGTCATGTAAACTACATGACTAAAAGTTGCAGTGTATATTTATATTTTATATATATTTGGCCTATAAATCTACATTTTTATAAAATATTTTTCACCACCAATGTCACACAAAATATATTTTGTCTGTAGAATGGGGTCAAAATATTTTTTTCATGTCAGGACCCTGAGTTGTTGGTAGAAATATATATTGACTGAGAATAATTTCTGGGACTAAGAAGGGTCTCTGGGGTCCTAGTTCCAGAAAAAAAAGATTGTTATTTTTCCACCATTGGGGGATTCCTGGAAATTGTTCCTTTGTAGATAGATGTTTTCCTGGGGCTGTAGGTGCCTGCTGTCTTACAAGAATGATGAGCTTAAAGTGCTGCTTGTTAGGCCTGGAGAATGCTTCCAAAATATCTCCAGATTGCAGATGCACACACCTCTCATCTCTTCAGGCCCTTTAAATGGCATTATAATAGATTTAAATAAGCCCTATATCATAAGAAACAGTAGAGAATTGGGTGACCTAGAGTATCTACCTACCAAAACAAAATATACAAAATATCTCCAGAACACAGATGCATGCACCTCTTGTCTTTTCAGGCCCTTTAAACAGCATCATAGTAAATTTAGATAAGCCCTAGATTATAAGAAACAGTGGAGAATTGAGTAACCTAGAGTTAGTGTTGAGCAAGGGTTTCAGAAACCACAGGGGTATGCAGGTAAGGGTTTGGAGGGTAGGGGTCAGGGTATGGAATGTCTGACCCCACATAAACACTTACCCTTGAGCAAGGGTAAGGGTATACCCTCAGTGTTACTAGGGGGTAAGCACATTTGTTCGATGAGAAACAATGATCAACAACAATTATGTCAGTGTTGTCCCCCATAACTGCCATCATATCCAACACAAACTTGCTCTCTCAAATTGTTTAACCCTGTAATACATGCAAGTTCCAGTATATGAGAGGTACAGCTGATGCATAACTGGGTATGTGTCTCAGATTCATTCAGCCCTCTTCTTGCTGATAACTTGTCTGGGGATTTGCAAGGTGCCTGGAGTTGGCACAGAGGATGCTCAGGCACTACCTTACTACCCAGATCCAGCACCCTCATCCAGTAGCCCTGTTGAACATCTGTGATAGCCTTCATTACCATCCCTGGGCATTCACCCATATGCGGGTGCTTGTCCAATGTGTGTTCAAATAGGGTGACAGCATTGGGTGTGGCCAGGGGAAAGCCTGCAATGCGGAGGTATGCACTGAGAATGGTGGATACTTGGAAGCCTGGTGTGGGTTGAGGATGAGGGATACAGCTTGTTTGATGTTGCTCAGCATTGTTGTTGAGGAATGGGCAATGCAACTAAGGGGTATCATGGTTGGATGAGGGTTAGAAACTGTATGTCCATGCTCTAACCCTCTCTAAGCACCAGTTTTCTGACAGTGCATTCATGAGTACTGTACCATTCCACAAATGAGCACACCATCCCACAGGCAATGAACCAACACCAATAAGGAAAGCCATGGAAAACATGGTCAGCTTTACCATTCCAAATTCAGACTTCAAGGAATTGCCTGGCCTCAGGATACATCCAATACAATGCCATACTAGTCTCATTTCAGCAACTTACACATGATGTGGCATTGAGAATGGAGGTGTAAAAGATGGGGGCATATAGAATGAAGGTGTGTGGTATTCACTGTATTCTATGACAAGAAAATAAAACTTAAATAGCATGCAACATTCCTTTCCCTGCAGTGCCTCTTCAAAATTTACTCCACAGAATTCAGTTCTCATTGGGCAATATTCTCCTTCAAGACATTTCATTGTGATCTCCCCTTCAAGAGGCAAGTCCAAAAAAACCTATAAATTCCTTGGTATGTGATCATTAATGGAATATCAATGGTACCCACTCATAGTAAACCCCTTCCTGAACAGCCCCTTCTCGGAACTTGCAAACACATTCTTGCCAGCAGTCTTGCTGATCCCAACAACATTGACACTACTGCAATCAAACATTGCAGGCTTGAGGAGGCTGCTGCTGTCCGTCAACTCTGTCAGCCATCCATTGAGACAGTCAAAGATGATGAGGACAACCCCGTAATGCTAAAGCACCCACAAAAGGCAAGCAACATCCTTGAGGCCACTGATGGCAGTGACGACAATGAAACTAGTGACTTTGGTAGGGGAGGAGGCAGTGTTGGAGATGGGAGCATGCTGGGTTTGATGGAGGAGGAGGGAGAAAGTGTTGATGGTGACAAAGAGATCAAAGCTGACTCTGAGGATGAAGACATCAAACTCAGTAAGTGATGTTATTCTTGAACACATAAACTTACATTTCTATCACTTTATACTACCTGTCCACTGAGTGGACCTCTCCCATCTATGCCTTCTTCGAGTCTATGGCTGAGGTTACCTACAGCCCTGAGGGTCGTTGTGCTCATGAGTTTCATTGCACATCCAGCCACTGCAGGGGAAAGGAGCAAATGGTTGGATTGTCCAGTAATACCTTGACACCTTGGATCAGAAATCAACCAGCAATCTGAAGCACCATGCTATCACCTGCTGGGGAAGCAAAACTGTTGATGATGCATTGCATGCCATGGGAAAAAGTGTTGTACTCACATAGACCCCATATCAAGGCTGAGACTTGGTAAGCAGGTGCTACAAGCCTTTGAGAAGCATACTAAAGCTGTTCAACAGGGCTGAAATTATTTGCTGGGTGGCTGAAAGTATGTGGCCCTTCAGCATTGTCAAAGACTGTGGATTCTGCTCCCTTATGAAGAGAGGACAACCTGAGGACTACATACCATCTTGCTTCACAGTTTCTCATGATGTAAAGGATGTCTTCATGAAGGTGCAAAAAAGGATAGGGGAAATGCTTCAGGTCCAGACAAATTGACTCACCATTTGAAATTCAATGCTCATTTATTGCCAGGAATACGATGGCTTGTTAAGCTTTGTGACAGACACTTGGACATCTCCCAACTTGAAGGCTTACATTGCTATTACAGTTCACCTTGAGCAGAATGGAGTTCCACCCTGCATGCTCCTTGACCTAGTTGAGGTCCCTGAATCTCACTCAGGAGCAAACCTTGCTGCTGCTTTTGCCCAGATTCTCCATAATTTCAGAATATCAGACAAAGTAAGCCATTTATTTTGCTATTAGACCTAATTGTGCTCATTCTTTAACACCTAGTTACTCAGCATTACTTGTGACAATGCCTCCTCAAATGACACCATGATCAACAAGCTTTCAGTGTTCTTAGAAGAATTCCCTGGTGCAGCAAACCAGACGTGGTGCTTCACACACATCCTAAACCTGGTAGCTAAAAATATTTTAAAACAGTTCAACCTCCCAAAGGCCAAAGCAGGTGGAGTGCTTAGTGCCGCCATTGATTCTCTATCTGTTTTGGCAGGTGACATTGAGACTGAGGAGGTAGATATGGGTGGGGATTTGGCCAAGGATGATGATAGTGACTCTGATGAGGATGGACTGGCTGATCCCTGGGACATGATGACAGACAATGAAATTGCTGAGCTCAATGAGAGCCTGCAACCTGTGAGGCTTGTGCTCATAAAAGTAATTTCATTCTGAGATTAAACTTTATTTTTGTATCTAGTGTTTTAAAGTCCAGTCTGGTCCAGTTTTTTACTTCAAAACAAGGCAACTAGCAACCACAACTGGTTTAGACCAATTCAGATATTGAGGGACCGCAACCAGGCCCTTAAAGACCGGTCCTAATCAGTCCACAATGCGAAAAAAACTGGTCCAGACCAGTTGCAACTGGTCTTTTGTTGTAAAATTTATTGTACCAAATAAAAAAATTATTACCTCACATACATTGCATACATAGATAGAGATTGTAATTCTCTGTAGACTGATCAAAAATTTAAGCAATTCCATCAAGATTTGGCTGAGATATGGAGAAAACAGAAAGGATATACATTTGAATTGCAGTTTTTAGTTTGTAACTTGCAGTTTGTAGTTGCA
>Ga0307507_10012030_pt1 | contig 10785 bp, 14 predicted proteins | sample 7_EM_MG_FD_207223 | JGI IMG/M metagenome (GOLD analysis project Ga0307507, IMG submission 207223) | Populus trichocarpa ectomycorrhiza microbial communities from riparian zone in the Pacific Northwest, United States - 7_EM | ecosystem: Host-associated > Plants > Roots > Unclassified | place... | reverse complement strand
GCGCCCCCCCCCCCCCGCCCCCCCGCGGGCGCCGCCCCCCCCCCCGCCCCCCCCCGCCCCCCACCCCCCCACCCCCCCCCCCCCCCTAACGCAGCACAGCAGACTGAGTGGACTAAACAAACTAAAAAAAAAGAATTTCGCGTTCAACGCGTCTCCATACCCAAACTCACTTAAGCTACCGAATAGGGGCTGACAGTGACGGTAGGATCCAAGCCCCGTGTCACTCGTGTCACTCTCTTTGCTGACATAACATTGTCACATCCAATCCAACCTTGGCATTAATCTGTGTGGCAGGGATGCTGCTGACAGGCCGGAGAAGCAGCTGTGCCTGCTTTCGCCAGCCCAGTGAAAGAATTCCCCCAACCAAAATACCGGCACAGCTGATCTTTAATCTTTCCTTTCACTCTCTATCTTTTACCCCACGCTCTCTTCTCTTCTTCTTCTTCTTCTTCCCCCTAATCTAACTTCATAACCCTCATAATGTCCTCGCCCACCCCTTCCCGTCGTCAGTCTATAGACTCCTCTGTCCTTCTCTCGCCAATTCTCTCTCCAACAGCCTCTCAGACCGATCTTACTGCCGCATACCCTCCTCGAGCTAGCAGGCCTCCAAAGGGGCGGAGAGGCTCTGCTGCAAGCTCTATTATCTCTTTAAACTCTTCCCTAGGAACAGTTGTCGATTGGCGAGCCCCCAAGGATTATGCTGGAGGAGCCGGGGGTGGTGGTGGAAGTGCTAGTAGCACCTGTATGTCTCTATTTCCTACTCGCCTGCCATTTGCCCACCAAGACCCTCCCTCAGCCCCCTCCCCCCCTCCCGAATGAAATGGGTCCGCTGGATAGCTGAAGCTGGAACCAAACCCCGCACTGCGGTTTTATATATTTCAACTAGCAATTTCTTGCCTTCTCGAGGCCCCGCAATCCCGTGCGTCCTCTGCGTCGCGACCGAAGCCTGGCGAAATCCCTCCGGTAACCCTAACGAGCATTCCTAAAATTAAGCTAAACGAATTCGCTCCCTACCTGAGCATATCCGGAGAATATGAAAAATATCGGAGGGCAAAGGACATGGGGTTGGAGGAACACATCCGGCTGGCGAACGTGAATCAGCCGAAACACCAATCTATATCGCCCTCACCGAGTGTAACCGATGTGGTAGTAGCTGGTGGGGAGAACGGATTGCCGCAGGGCGCCGGAGGTGGAGGGAATATTTCATCTACCAATAGTTCTCCTAAGAGAAGAAGGGCTAGAAGAGGAAGCTTAGCTGTGACCCCATTGTCAACGGTTCCGACCATCTACTTTGACGAAAATTTTCAGCTTGAAAACCCCCGCACGTTCGACGTTGTCAGTGAACGATCAGATGTTATTTGCCCCACACCCGCCAACTCAGCTGAAGGATCCGTGCTATCGTCTGGAGCCTCGATGTCCTCACTCAATTCGCAGCGGAGGGCGCTGGCGACGAACGCGATTCTACAAGAGAAGCTATCGTGGTACATGGACACAGTGGAGGTTCACTTAATATCTTCCATCTCAACAGCAAGCTCCTCTTTCTTCGCAGCTTTAGGCGATCTCCGAGAATTACATTCGGAAGCTACAGCAAGTGTTCAAAAGATCCAAGGCCTACGGAAAGAGTTGGTCAGATTGGACGAGGAGCAGGCCGTAAAGGGACTGGAGATTGTTCGATTGCGACGTCGAAGAGACAATATAGCAAGGCTAGAAGGGGCCGTCAAACAGACGGAGCGGGTTCTGCAAACCTTCCAAAGCGCTGAAAGGGCACTGGTCGATAATGAGGTTGATGCTGCCCTGGTAGGCGTCGCAGAAACTGAGAGATTGATCTGTGGAAGAGGTCAGGAGGGATTATTAGACCTTCGCCCTGTGCGAGCCCTCGAAGCTGTCAATGCAGATCTAGTTCACCTCCGTTGGCGTATAGGCAAAGCGTTCGAAGCCCGATTTGTAGAAGGTTTGCTCACAGACCTTCGAAAGCATGTGGAGCGAGTGCCACCCGCCGAGACTCTAAGACGCTTTGCCCAAAGCTTCCAAAGGGAACAGTATCAAAGATTTGTTTCCGCGAGGCAGCAAGGCGATCTCCAGCCACCCCCACGCTCATCAAGTCTACCTCCGGAATACACTCAACTGTCAGACAGTTTGCGATCTCAACTCATGCGACATCTCAACGGCCTGCAGCGTGCAAAGCACGTCAATGAGGCAGTCCAGGCGTATCGAGATGCAGTTATCAAGGAAGCTAAAAGCTTAATACGAAGAAACATGCCTAGTGATGATGACAACGAAAGTGTAATGTCTGGCATGACCAACTCCCGCTCTGGTGGCATTCGAACTAGCAGTCAGGATAGATCCATGTTACTCGCTCGTTCATTGCGCTCTCTTGGTCCCGCCGATTCAGAAGACTTGCTAGTGAGAATCTACACAAGTGTATCAGAACTCGTCCGTCGACTGGGCACTCAGCAAAAGATGCTTCTAGACGCAACAATGCGCATGGGAGAAACCGGCGTTGGCGGGATGCTCTCACCACGGCTTGAGCAGAATGGCTTCCCCGGAGCCACAAACGGAGAGCAGAACCCCAATGGCGGCCCAGAGCCCATCAGCATGGACATCTCAGATTTGATCAGCTCAGCAGTAGAAATAGCACAATCTCAGATTGTCAAGATTGTCAAAGTTCGCAGTGAGCAGGTTGCCATCTACGGAACAGACTGGTTCCTACGATACTTCACTCTCAACCGATTATTCACGCAAGAGTGCGAGGCAGTCAGCGTCCGTGTTGGCAGTGGACTGCAGAACGCTGTCAGCGCTCAGATTCGTGACTTCCTGAACTTGTGGCAGCAAGAACGAATCCGCATGCTAGCGGAATGCCTCGAGAAGGATAAATGGGCGCCGCGCGAATTCGAAGATGAACAGCAGAAGGGTGTCGATAGAATAATGGAGGCAGCAACCCGCGATCCGGAGGATTGGGTGCGTGCAGGTCGGATTTGGGAACTGCGGGATGAGGAAGATAATACTGCGCCTACAGCTATGCCCACACTTACTGCTGCTGGTGGCAGTAACACTGCTGCAGTGTCCAACGGTAACGGCACCGAAACTAACGGCGTCAGGGCGCCCGTATCCGGGAGACCCCACGCAGTAGTCGACAATCAGAAATTTATCCTCCCAGAAAGCGGAATAATGGTGTTGAGAGAATTAGAAGGTTACTTAAAACTCCTAATAGTAATTCCTGGCATGGCAACAGACATTGCTAATAACCTCCTCTCATTCCTAAAAGTGCCCCCCCCCTCTCTCCCTCAAAATCCACAAAGACGAAAACGCTAACAAACCCCCATAAAAAAGCTCCACAACTCCCGAACCTACCAACTAATCCTCGGCGCCGGCGCCACCAGAACCGCCGGCCTAAGGTCCATAACCACAAAACACCTAGCCATGGCCTCGCAGGGCCTGAGCATAATCACCTCGCTGCTGCCCTACCTGCGTGAGACGGTGCGGCGGCGAACGCCGCAATCCCCAACGCTGCAAGATTTCGACAGAGTGAAGCGCACCTACCAGCAATACCAATCCGAAATCCACACGAAGCTGATCAGCATCATGTCCGAGCGCGTGAAGATACACGTGCTGAACTTGAAAGCGCAGGATTGGGACGCTGCGAGGGTTGGTGAGGAAGCGGGAGGGAAGTATTACATGGAAACGCTATGCAAGGAGACCACGGTCCTGCACAAAGTCCTCTCGAAGCATCTGCCCGAGGAGGTATTGGTCGGGATCATGACGCCGGTGTTTGAAGATTACAGGGTTAGGCTCGGAGATGGGTTTCGGGACGTGGTTGTTCGGAGTGAACGTGCTAAAGAACGGTTTGTCCCTTCATACCCCATCACTATCACCACGTATCTTCTAACACTCGTGCTAATATGGAAATAGCATGATCCAAGATGCCCAAATGTTCATTGATCGCTTATCCAGGTTGGATGGATATTCCAATTCTGGTGCCGCGATTCTGCTAATTGCTCGGGCGAAGGTGGTAATCGGTAGGAGTTCCACTCCCGCCATTGGCAGCAACAGCAGTAGTAGTTCTCAGTGATTTCCTCTCTCTCTCTTTCCTTTTTCATCCCCGTTGTCTGCTTGTTTGTTTCTATCTTGTTAGATGGCGTTTATATAGTATACTTTTTTTCTTCTCCCTCTTGTGCTACGCTTCCGTTTTGTTTGGTTATCTTTTTCTTGCTTGCTTGCTCGCTTGTTCCTTCTTCCTTATTCGTTCGTTTCCTAGACGGGTTAGGGATTCGGTGTAGGTTTACTGTGTAGTCTAAGGTGAAAATGGGATGGATGGATGGACGGGTAAATGTTGGAAGGTGTTAATGAATCAATATCGCAAAAACCATTGGAGTGATATTATGATGAAACTTTTCTCTTGTAAATTATTTGTACTGTATCGCTTTGTAATTGCGTTCATAAATATCTTGACGACTAGGCTATATATAGTAATCGGGAACATCTATCTTTATGTAATTATCTTTTAAGTGGTCCTTGAGACCAAAAAAACAGCCCGGAGGAAATAAAAAAAATGAAAAATAATTTTGTTTTCCCAAAAGTATAGTAATAGCAAAAAAAAAAAAAAAGCACACAGAAGTAGAAGTGAGAACTCAAAAGAGGAAATGTACAAGAAATTGATATAAAACCCTAGAGCGTGACCGAAAGCAGAAGTTTTGAGAAAGCAGACCATACTCGCCCGCACTAAGCATGAGGCACATAAACCCCGTAAGTCCTTCTTTTGCACGTCCAACCCACCAATCACCCATTCCTTCCCTATTCCGTAATCAGATGAAAACATGAACACCCATTATTTCTTTTTGTTATCCCCACCCCCTAACGTGTTATGTCCCAAGTAAATTCCAGCCCAACCATTACACTATCTCACCAGCACCAAACTCCTCATACAAACATCTCTTACTCTCGTTGTTAAATAGACTTACTGCTACTGAGGCAGCTTATGCCTTTCGAGACCTAACGCTTCCGTTGGTCCCTTTGACACTACCATTGGTGGCATTTCCATTGGCGTACCCATGGCCATTGCCGTTAGCAACACCGCCCAAGGTGTCCTGGGTGAGTTTGGGATCGACAGCAATGTTGCCATTGGTAACTGCCTTCTTAGCAGCACGCTTACCACCCTTTCGGTAGGTAGTAAAGTAGAAGCTGATGAAGAGAACGAGGTATGATGAAAGGATGCCACAGCCAGCAAAGGCAGCAAATTCCTCACCAGCACACTGACCCATGTTGGTAATGTGAGGCCAGTAGGTGGAGGTGAAGTAAGTGTAAGAAGCAAAGTAAACGAATCCTATGGCAGGGATGTCAGCACACGTGAACCACGTTGTAATCGGTAGGTGAGCACATACCGAGGTCAATGACGAATTGAATAATTTGAAGACGGGTGATCCACTGCTTCCACCAAACCTGAACACCACGAGCAGCCTGGAAATAGTACCAATACATGACAACATGGACAAACAAATTCAAAGTGATGGGAACCCAAGACTAAATCACATGTTAGCATCTGGGTAGCCAATCTAACCAACCTCGGCAGGCATGGGCGCGCTTACGACGGCGGTGCTTCCAATGAGCTGAGTGTAGCAGAGAAGAGCAGTAGCACCATGGTGGTAGCAGTGCAAGAAGGCTGACAACCGATTAGTTTATCTTCAAACCGAATCGGCTAAGGGAGAGGCTTTTGCATACTCAAAGGCTTCTTCTTGACAACAAGGAAAACAGTATCGAGAAGTTCGAAATATTTCGTGAGGTAGTTCAACTGAAACATCCACGCTGCGGTTAGCTTCAATCGGATGACACTCCAAACGCAAAGCCTCGGCCTTCGAGACGGCGCGAGCAGGGAAACATACGTAATACAACACAACCATAGGCTGCGTCCAGCCACCATCACCATTACAAATTCCGTAAAACAAACCATGATTATACAAGGTGGGGGTCAACTGTTCAATAAACAATGCCAATAGTATCCCCGACACAGTCGTTAGGAAGAGGTTGTGGAGTTGGAAAAGGGTTCGTAACTTCACGGCTCCAAAATTTGACATGATAGCCTTTCCACCAAAGATGATTGCGTAGTAGGCAATAATCAAACTCGCGCTCTCCTTGAACGTGGAGATAGGGGTGACCTCGCCGACAAAACGGAAGTCATCGGCGGGATATCCCATAACCTTTCCAAACACCGCGTTGAATATCGGCCAGAGGGCTACACCAAATGGCCTATCAATGCTGGGTTTCTGAATGTCGACGACCTTCAGAATATCCATGATTGCTTCCATTGAGACGTGAATATTATTCGGGGGTGTAGCGAGAAGTGCAAAGGAACGTGTGAAGGAGCGTAAGAGAGCGTTGTGCGAAGGACGACGATGAGGCTTCTGCTGGTACGGAGGTGGTGTTCAAGAAGGGCGGGAATAGGAGAAGGCAGAGAGGGCGAAGGAGGAGGATGGGGGGGTAGGAGAAAAGAGGGAGTGAGAGAGAGAGAGAGAGAGAGAAAAATTATCGCGAGGGGGGTCAGCAAAAATAAAGGGAAGGAGGCCGGCAGAGGAAAGGGGTGGGAGGGAGGGATGGTCAACGAAGACAGTGGAGGGAGAAAAGGCAGAAACAGTAGGATACGGTACAGTAAATCAATCACGGTTCAACAAAGGTTCATGATCCAAGATTCTCTTATTGCCTATGCAGAACACTTCCGCTCACTCGTAAATTATGGCCAGAAAAAAGAGGACGCGGTGCGGCCTCTCATTCGCTGGAAGCAGGCAATCATTTTAACAGCCTCTTCCGATGCCGAAGAAATTTGGGGAGGGTAACGCGAGCACGTGAGAACGTAATTAATTAGCAGCCATTCCCCCAGGCAGCAGCAACCATACCATACGGTACAGTAGTGTACTCAAGGGAAAGCAACCAAGCCCGGCCGCTGGGCAGAGAGACACAGGAGGTGTGTTCCTTGAGGAGGAACTTTAGGAATAGCATCCTTGGAAAATCTTAATATCTAATAGCGAAATCGTGATAATCACTCCCTAGAACAGCTACGTTGGCAGTACCGGTATTGATATGAGAAATGGGTACCGTATCATGATTTGAAATACGGGTAGAAAATAAATAACTTTCCGTAAATCCCTAACCGGAGTAAACCAAATCACTCCGTCTAGAGAATGTGATCTTATCGGTGGTCTCGAACTGAGTATCAGCTCGGGGGGGGCCTTTCTCACGAGGCAACTGGTAAGCTACTTGTATATAGTACATTATCATAAGCACGCCATCGAGGTATTATCTAATAGAAAAAAAATGACGGGAAAAAAATGGAAAACTTGAAGAAGCCACCTCGGACAGTGGGGCAGGGTCCTGACATGCCCTGCAGTTGGGTCGAGGAAGTTTTAGGAAATCACCAGCTATACTCGTATCATATATACTCGAGTACTTAAAATCATGGTTTTGGGCGTTGGTAGTTGGTGACCCTAGGGGAAGGATTTTCGGATGAATTCGTCGACCGGACACCATGCCTTTGTCAAGCTTCTCGCCAATCAAGTATTTCATGCCAAGACTACTCTCTCCAGGCCAACGGAAACTGTCTGCCATCTCAGTTACCATGAAAGCTTCAGGTTTGGGCGTACTAGTTCTGAGCCACTTATATGGGGGCATTAGAGCTCGTAGCAGCGACTACCAGAGGCGAGTAAAACTATCTAGGGAAAGATTGGAATTTTAAAGTTTATTCTTCTTATGTTACCGACTCCCCCAAGCACATTATATCTGGTGTATGACATGTAATTTCTTTAAAGTAAAAAGGAGTTATTTTTTATGTTTGACAGCAAATTTTGTTTCTTGTACAGTACAAGCAGATTTCGAGAATAACTACGATTCTCCCAAGCAAGGCGTAGGAAAATTCTTGTGACAACTCTGGCTCATGAATCAACTGCCTTCGGTGGCCAGTAGTTCATAATATTGGGAGATAACAAGTGTTAAATGCGATTCCTTCCAGCAAGATGCAATGCAGCTGTTTGGGCATTAGTCAAGCTCTAGGAAAGATAGATTACAGGTATTGGATTTGGGAAGTAGAGGTGTTGGTCCTCCAGACCCCAGAGGTTGCCGCTTCTCTCAAGATTAGATCAAGAAAAGTACAAGTGGTCAAAGTGATGAGACAGTTGTCGGCCCTCTGAAGAAGGGAACGGGGGATTCTACAAGTACCGGTATCCCACAAGGGGGAGTACGGTGTTGTACGGGTGCAGCTCGCCGCCGTAGCCGGCAGCAATCGCGCTTTATCGGAGGGGCCGGACAAGCGACCGGTAACTTGGCTGTGGAAACGGAAAGCTCGAGCCTCCAGGACACAGATCGGAATACGAACCCCCCCAACATAAAGTCAACGACAACCGCACGGGGGAAAGCGTGAAGGTGAGCGGGCAAACGCCCGCAGAATGGGTTTTGAGCAGAGAAACCAAGGTTGTTTTAAACTACCGGTGGTTTTATGATAGGACCAGCAGAGCCTCTCAGCTGGGGCCAACGGCCAATTGGAAAATTGGCTGAGGGTGCTCGCCGCTTACCGGTACCCTCTCAAAAACCTCGCGCCAAAGAAACCCTGCGAGGAGACCCTACTCGAGGAGATGCGAAGAAAATGCGGCTCTGACTAGGATTTGGCTCTGGATGCGAGATCGCAAAGTCTGTAATTTTAGAGGAGCAAAAGGGAAAACCCACACCAACTCAGCCCATTTGGCGGCTCCCCCAAACGAAAAAAGTCGGCGTTCCCGAAACTACGTCACAAACGCGCATGTCCCGTCACCTTTATTTGTTTCACTTTTCTGCGTCTTGGTGAAAATCGAAAATCGAAAATCGAAAATCCAGAAGGAAAAAAAAAAAAAAAAAAAAAAGTCCCCAATGAACCCTACTGCATAACAAACACCTTCTTCTCTCTTAGCGAAGAAACTTCGAAGGAGGCAGAAAACGAATGTTTTTGTGTTTTCGTCTGTCGGTTGTCGAATTTAATCCCATCCTTCCTGTCTCCCTCTTGCCCTGTTTCCCCCCTTTCACCACCTACCTACCTACCTGCCCACCAAACTACGGTACCCACTTACGCCAATTGCCCGTCAATCCAATTTAATCCTTCCTTCCTTCCTTCCTTCCTCCGCACATCATCGCACACCAAGATAAAAATAAAAAATCTCCACTCAATTCTTTTTTTCCTCTCTGTTTACAAATGGCATTCACATCCTTCCTTCGCTTAGCTGCGAGACAGCCTCTCCTGAGGACGTCAGCCCCTCTACCTAGGCTTGTTGCGGTGGTGCCGAGCCTTCGGGCCAAGACTTCTCTGAGGTTTTACAGCGAGGGGCATGAGGAGAGTTTCGAGGAATTTACTGCTAGGTTGGTTTATACTCTTCCTTCTCCCCTCTATTCCTACCATATATGCTACTTTCATTGATTCTGTTATCTGGATGGATGGGTATGATGAATTGGATTATCGTTTGCTCGTTTTGCTATTCGGTTTTGATGCTAAGTTTTTTTTTTTTTGGTGGTGGATTTGTGGTCTGACACTGGACAACGAATTGCTGGATGAGAGGGATGATTGTTTGGTGATGTGGGGGTGTTATGGAGTTATGGAGGGGACGGAAGATGGACCGCACAAACCGCATTCGCAAAGGCATACTAACGTATTCTTCCCAGGTACGAAAAGGAATTCGAGAACGTCAATGATGTCTTCGAGCTTCAGGTATAACAAAACCATCATCCATCCACCCCTCTTACACAGGGCAGCACCCGATATCTCTACCATCACAATTGAATAACCAACGAACACCCAGCGCAACCTAAACAACGCCTTCGCCTATGACCTTGTCCCATCCCCCTCCGTCATCGTCGCTGCGCTCAAGGCCGCCAGAAGAGTCAATGATTTCCCTACCGCCGTGAGAATCTTCGAGGGTAGGCCTCCCCCCCCCATCCATCCAGCACACACACACCGGTGTTAACAATCGAACAGGCATCAAAGCCAAAGTTGAAAACAAGCAACAATACCAACAATACCTCGACGAGCTCAAGGATCTCCGGGAGGAACTCGGCATTGCGCTCGTTGAGGACATGTACCCGGAGAATAAATAAACATATGATTTCCTCAATTGGAGGTTCTCTAGAGAGAGATTGCTTTTTTACTTTTACTTCTACTTTTTCGATAAACAGATATACTAAAAAAAACAAAAAACAAAAAACATCACAGACGTCCTCGCTATGAGCCTTGCATTTTTTGTCATTTTTTCGATTGTCGATGCGGCGATGGGGTCATTGCATGGAAGCATTCGCGGGCCAGGGAGGGAAAGGATGGAGGGGAATGGTCCGGATGGCTGGTTGGTTTTGCGGGGTGTGTATATTGGAGCGGGAAGGGGGAGTACAGTGGTCGAAATCGTGGATACGATATGTGAGATAGAATTACCATTTTCACGGTTATGGTTCAGATGGAGAAAGGATGGCAGGGCGAGAGCGAGACAGTCGACTGACCCATTTCAAAAGTAACCGGACACCTTGGCGCCAAGGCTGGGGCCTGTCTTTGTGCACTGCGCCTGTTCCCCCAACATGGCTTAGGCCAAGGAACCACCAAGACTCCCGGATCCTTTTGGAATGGGCGAGTCCTGTGTCCTACCGGTATGGTGGGGGACTCCTTAAACCGGACCACCGCGACATTTGTTTTTGGCTTACTAACTATAGGTTAATTTAGGTTAATTTGTGGTTTCCACCGAACTAATATGTAGTTACCTCAGGTCTTGGCAGATTAACTGGCCTATTAACAGTAAA